>QDKV01004913.1_pt1 | contig 18680 bp, 23 predicted proteins | sample 1861101 | NCBI WGS metagenome assembly QDKV01 (sample SAMN04275158, study PRJNA302643) | Fungus metagenome, whole genome shotgun sequencing project. | isolation source: fruitbody | host: Mallocybe terrigena | place: Sweden | collected 2013 | reverse complement strand
CGATCTCCGTTACGGGAATGGCACATGGCTTTGAGAAAGAAGCCATCCGGGATGCCTGTCTAAAAGGTTATCCTCGCCTTGAATCCGATTTGCAGCTTGCGCCGAAGGATAAGGGACTCCTCACTTTCATAAGCGATCATATTATTGACTTCGAATTTTTGGCTCGGGACGAAGGGGTTGCACCAGCAGATGTGCAATCAGAAAAAGCCAATATCGAACCTCCTTCTGAGACTTCGACGCCTCTAGCAGGAATGCCGTTGGTATAAATCCATATGGTTTTGCTTGTGGGAAGATAGCAATAATACAGCAAGAGTGTGGTACTTGAAAATAAAGTTGTACAATATTTGAAGGCTGAATGTATACACCGGTATGCCAGCCCATAATCTCCTGAAAAACGAAAGAAGATTAAACTCGTTCAACGTTTATTTTTCGCTCGCCGATGCAAAAGGACATTTGCGACATTGGCTTCCCAGAGCCTCTGGAGAAGATAAAAGCAACCTCGAGTTATCCCATTGTACAGTCAATTTAGAATGACGTGGAGAAGGAAGGCACAAAGAGAGCTAACTGCTTGGAGTAGAAAGTGGAGGCAAGGAGTAGGGCAAGTTCGCCGTGGTCTGCTTTATATTTGGTTTGGCTGCCAAATCCCTTGATAACAAAGAAGGCAGCGAGGAAGTGTTCTCGCCTCCACCGATGCTGATCAGAACCCCGTTCCCCGACTTTGTCCGCTTATGTTTACCGACACCAACCAAAGATATCCGTCGGATAGACCCCATAAACCCTCGAGAGCCGCCTTTCTCCTTCTCGGACGGTGCACCCTGAGAAGAGCCATTGCTTTCGTTTTCCTTATCTCGGTCGAGCAGGAACCTCGAGAGTAATTTTCTCCTGCTTCTCGTTGCTGCCTGCACCTCTTGCCAATGGCTAAACGGTCGTCCGCAGAAGAAATATCTGAAGGTGTCTCTGCCCTCGAATGCCTCGTCCGTGGCAGCGGCTGCACTGATTCAGACGCGCTACCCTCTAAATCGCCGTCCGTCGGATGAGAACGAGCGTCGGTTCCTGTTCCATCTAGAAGGGCCAGCAAAACGAGAAGACCCGATGTTGGTCTCGCTTGCGTTGGCACCGATCCTACTCAGAGAAGTGAGCTCAAAAGTACCTTGTGGTTTAGGTCTACTCTTCTTCCTCAACCTCCTTCTCTCTCTTTCTTTGTGAATAGGGGGAGGAGGTGGAAGGAGAGCAAAGGCTGAAGTGGGTCGGAGGTGAGTCGTAGAGGAGTAGTAGGTTTGGTGCGCGTGCGCTGTAGTAGGAACCGAAAATACAGAGGAGTTAGGTGAACGGTGAGGAAACGGTTGTGGTAGACTTGGATAAGGGCTTATTTGGAACATGGGAGGGAGTTGAGACCGGTGCAAGAGGAAAGTTGTTGGTAAGGCTGGTGGAACTGGCTTATGAGATGAACTGGAAAGTCGTTGGAGAGCTGTTTGTCGAGATCTGGCCGTGACGGTACGGTCTTCCTCCTTCTCGGCGAACCCAAAGTCCGCGCTGTCGTCTTCAGTTTCTTCCTCCAGGTCCATTTCGTCGTCCCAATTTCCCTCCTTCCGCTGCCGAGGACTTGTGTTTAATAATTTCTTTGGTGAGTTTCGTGCATCTTCAAAGTCGTCGTCCCAGTTTTCAGTTTGTTGTTCAACGTCGGATAAGATCAGAGGTTGACGACACAGGGCGAGGAAGGTTGGTATTTGAATTCTTTTCTTTATTCCAATCTTCGAGAGTGCTTGTAATGAATATTTTACGACCTTCGTTCTTTGAAGAATTACCATCGAGTTGTCCTTTGCACGACCTTTGTTCATCCGAGTCACCTTCTTGTTGAAATTCAAAGTCGTCATCCCAGTTTTCGGACGCTTCTAAAGCCCGACCAACGTGTTTCCTGTTGAACAACACGAAATGGTAACGGTAGAGTAGAAAACTCACTAAGAACGTGTTGAAAATCGACCATTCAGTAGTGGATGTGGAGTGGCTCATGTTCCGATGCGATAGTGTCAAAACGCTGTTCATGCACCGTTCGTATAATATAAACACGTTGTAGTGATGGTGATAGTGGTCATATAAGGGTGGCTGTCGTAATTGAAGCTTTGTTCATGGATTGTCGTGTCAAAGAAGAAAATCGTAATGAGTGGACGAGTTCACAATCGGAGTTTGATCACACCTCGCCTGAGACCTCCTGTCCTCAACTCTAATCCATCCATGGAACAACTTAAATTCGACTTGAGTTCTTTGCATGCCCCAATAGAGAGTCAAGTTTTTAGTTCGTACCTCCTCCACCTCTCCCAAAAAGGCTGCTCATTGCTACCTTTCTCCCTAACCCCTTATCCAGTTCTCCCAGATGAAATCAAGTACGATGGCTTCAAGTTCTATTTCCGCACTCCTACAGTGCCTTCACGTGTAGTGACATTGGAGCTCAAGGTCCTTAGTGAGTCCTCTTTCATGTGGTGGTGTTATCAATTTAATAAACCCATCTAGATGTCGAACTCTACCCACATAAGCACAGCACCTTTTTTGAACTTTGTTCGCCGCTGCCCCACTCTGCGGAGGACAGAAAAATTATGGATGTCCTATCTATGGTCCCAACAACTTCCATGAGGACCATGACAGTCCAAAAAGCCCTAGATGCTGTTGCACCTGTCCTTCTGTCGTCACTTAGATTTCACATAAACTCATTTGATGTACCTGGGGACAAGACATATGTGGTTTCAGTATTAGGATCCGCAAACTTTGTAGACGATGACTGGTTCCTTGCCGACTACTGCCTGCTCCACAAAGCCCTTGGGGGGACGGCGAAACAAGAAGTCTGGTTGACCTGTGGTGATATCTGTGAGTTTGTCAAGAAAAGTGGACCAGTCCTTCATGGTTGCCCATATCGCAAGCCTCGTCAAGTTGTACATGATGACTCGTCAGATACCTTTACTCAATTTGTGGATCCCTCAAGACTTGCAGATAAATTCATCCAATGCTTACAATCCACAGCTCGAGAAGCAACATCTGGAGAACAGATTCTTATTGTTATGGTTGGACATGGGTCATATTTAGGAGATGTAGAACTCGGCTCTTCCTCTGTAAGCCGAGATATGGTGGAACTAGCATTGGCGGGGATAAAGGAGGGGGTAGAGGTGACCATTGTTACCACAGCATGTTATTCCGGATTATGGGCCATACCCTTCAAAAATAGTCGAGCGACAGTCCTCTCTGCAGGCGGTGGCCCAAATGTATCATATTCATTTGCAACATCTGAGAGTGGCTACAACCGGGGAGGCTTCTTTGCTGAAGCGGTGGTTGACGAATTGTCAAGCGTTGCGCAAGGGCTGCGGATCCGCTCTGAACCTCCGGATCTTCCGGTTCCTACATTCGGGAGTACGATTACCCAGACAATCTCACTCCAAGACATCAACTCTGGTACCAACAACGAAAGCACCTTCAAGCCTTATGTAGCTCGGGTCATTGCCCGTCTCCGAAATCAACAAACCACTCCAGCAGCTGTCTCCTTCAGCGGACGAAGTGATGTTGGGCAGACTGTTGAAGTACTGGGAGGTTCAGGCAATCTATCAACATTGCTTCGTGTTGGGGCTGTTCTTGATCTACCATGGGAGGCAGAGTTTTCGTCTGTCGGGTTGGCTGTGTCCAATCTCTTTCCTCAACACAAGACAGCTGGGGCCAATGAAAGTGTTCATGTGGCCCATGCCCGTATTCTTTTGGAACAGTGGTTAGGGCGCACACCTGGAAGCTCACAAATGTCGCGGAACACATCAATCTCAAAGTTTGCGAAAAGGCTGGAAAAGGGGAGTTTGGACGATGAAGGATGTAAACTGCTTGGACAGCGGCTTCTTGGTCGCTTACGATGTGACGAAGAAGCGCAGCGTATTGTCAATCGCCTCTACTTCAAATTTCAAAAACACGCACCTGACATCGCATATTGGGATGAAGAATCTGCTGGCTATCCCAAAAACGGCTTCGATCCAAGATACGGTTCCATTTTGAAGCATTTAAGCACTGAGGTATATGACAAACCTGCACACTTTGTAGCACAGTCAGCTATGGATTGTGGGGCAACAGTGGCCGACGTCGAGCGGATTATTAACTGCGGTGTCAGCATTGGGGTAACTGTGATGGATCACTGCACGGCCCCCCTCCCTGCCTCGATGTCATATAGTATGTCATCACTACGAAGTATGGAGAACTTGTTTGAAAAGAGAGTGCAAGTCGTTTGAGATTGAGTGGCGGCGGCTTTGTATTTCCGGGACCATTCTTATACATAACTGAACTTTTGACTGGCTTTATTAAATTTGAATCAAAGGCATGGTGACTAGTACAGAGTTAGTTACAACAGGGATGGCAAACTTCCAAGCTTAATCCAATTGGCAAAACAAAGCAATGTAACACATGCACTATATCTGGGACATGAGACGTTAAGGTTAAATATACTTCTGCAGTGATACAGTGCACAGCGTTCCAGGAGGGCCACTACTGTGTTGCATTTCATTGTAACCATCCTATCATTTACCTAATCTCAATTATCATCTCATAACCCCATATTCGCGTTCGCGTCAGGGCATACGAGCATTGTATGGAGGGAGTGAGGTCGTGTCCACCACAAGAGCACATCGGCAGTGTACTCTGGATCCGTACTAAGATACCTATCGAGCTCGTCGCGCAGTTCCGCAGCTTTCGGTGCACAGATCGCCGGTAAACTGTCGAAAATATTATTTCCCTTCTATAATTTTCAGTTACAACGTTAATAGGACTAAAATTTGAACCAACTTACCTTATTTGATCCAGCATTGTGTTCGGTATCGGAGGCACTTGACTCAGCAGCAGTTGAGACCTTGTAGGTTCGTTCAAACTCTTCACGCACTATGTTCCTGGCAGTTTCGATCCACTCGTCGTCCCACTTGGCCTTCTTGAAGTAGTCAAGTTTGTGACGCAGATGGAGAACTATAAGTCACAGTGAATTCAAGTTAAAACAAGGCATGTGCGGAGACAATGAAGACTTACCCATCGCAATCCGATACACTTCCGTGTCATCGTATAGTACTTATTGAGAGTATGTTTGCCTAGGGTAGCAGCCGCACGGACGGAGGCAGGTAGCGACAATTTAATGGCACTTGTGGCAAGGTGTTCATCCAAATGATCCATAACGGGGATGACCATTGCAATGTTCGGTGTTGCTCGAGAAAAAAAGAGTGTAGCATGTTTTAAAAGCTAAAAGAAATCATCTAAGAACAATGCGCAGCTGAAAGCAGTGCGCATTCGGTAGGACAGAAGTTTCATGCCTGAAATCCTTCATAAGATACAAATGAATACTTAGATCAAAACTTCAAACTCGACACACCTCCACCTCCAAGTCCCCACCCAACCCAAATCACCTCGGCAAATAGCTCTACATTTCCTTTCTCACTTTCTTCTCCATAAAGTCGCGCCTACAAGCCTGGCAATCATCCAACCCGAACATGCGCTGCTGCTCGTCCGCCCCCGTAGCGTCCGCGCCAAAGACGTAAAAGTCGGCATGGTCAGCATGTCGGTCGCCTGCGTGAGATGCCGCTGACGGAGCGGAGAAGGCGTCGCTGGATGGGTTGGGTTTTTGTGGGTGGTAGAAGGGAACAGATTATGGCAAGACGGAGAGGGAGAGTTCTTTTTCGATGAAAGAAGCAAGGAACCGTTGCATTTCTTCTTGTCCCCAGAGAGTCGAACAGCGTTCCATTTGGGGGAACCGACTTGAGCGACTAGAAAAAGTAGTCGACAAAATGCTCGTCCCGTTCGTGATTTTGCTCGGTCCATATCTCGAGAGGATCTCGGGCAAGTTCATCTCGAGCGCGAACTGGATGACAAGGATTGTGTGCGTGGTATTGCGTTGAGAGACGGAGGACGGCAGAAAGAGAGGGAAAGGTAGGTGGGTGAGGTCGGGAATGCATGCTGAAGGGTGCGAAATATCTGGAAAGACGGTCAGATAGTGGAGAAAAACCAAAAAGAAAGAAGACGCACAATCCATTGTAGAGCACACTGGGAAAGTGCAACACGCTCGCGGAATCCTGTAAGACCACGAAAGGACATGCATCAATCGGATCATCCGTCTCCTTTGGAATGTCCCAGTCCTCCTTCCCTTCCGCGTCTCCCTTTCCCGCTCCACAGATGGTGGTGATGACGATCGTATGGAGCGGAGGGGACGGCTTAAACAGAGAGGATAGAACGCGAAAGACTTCGGAGCTGCCCCTTGTGCACCTTGAATGCCACATTTTGTGCGATGAGGACGATGTTGCCGTCGTTGAACCAAAAGTCAGTGCGGACGAGGTTCGGGGTAAGGAGACCATGATGAGCGACGATCAGGGAATTGAAGACCTCCTGTCGCTGGCAGTGGAGACAAAGAAAATGGAGGTAGAGGAATAGAAGTTACTTAAAGACCTTGTGAAGAAGGAAGCGGAGCAGGGATTTGAGGATCATCTGGAGAAGGAAGAGACATGATGAGCACACTGTCTATGTTGAAAGTTGATTCAAGCACTTGATACTGATGAATGTTAACCTGCATACCCATAGCAGCACCACAAGGATGAGTCTTTGGGTCACGGAACTGTTTGGCGACCTGTGCGCATCGTTCCCCCCTTCCGATCATCGTCCGTTGTCGCCGGCAGCTCTTCGAGATGATCAGCGTTGAAGGTCATGGGAGGTCCACGATGGGAACGCGGAAGTCGTCTGAGACATCGCCTCTGGGTGATGGACAGTGGTGGATATGTTCCTCTTGTCGAATGCACAGAATGAATCGTTGGCTGAAAAGGTAGTGCGACTAGAGAGATGTGTGCTGGAAGCTGAGGCTTGGAGAAATGAAGAATCTTTTTTGAGAAGATGAGCCTCTGGTTCGATGGGTGGAGAGATGGCGTTGTCACAAAGGATACGAGGATGCTCTTGGAGATGGGACAACTTGGAGGGTACCGGTGATGGTTCGGTTTCGTTCATCGTGGAATTCGATGAGCGCATTTGTTGCTTTAGATACGCTCGCAGTCAGGCAACTCGGCGTTGCTGAGATGACAGGACAGCATCAGGGGCGAGACGTTGCTGAGCTCAGAGAACGATGACGGAAGAAGGCGAACTACTCATGACAGATTTTCTGCTCAACTGCTTTGTTCTCGGTGACGACGAAAAGAGGGTGTTCCCTGTCGAAATTGCAAAAGACAAAAACGTCGGCATCCTCAAAGACGAGATCATCTTCTCAGCTTCATTGTGGGATGGTGACCCTTCGGATGATGCCTTGTAAAGGCCCCCGGTACGCAACAATCTTTGTTTCCATTCCCTACTAAATTCCTTCAAAAGTAATTCATACAGTCGATTCAACTCCTACGTTCACTCTTATACTCAACTGTCTGTTATCCAATGACATCCGTGTAAACCACTTGAAATTTCTACGATCCCTGTATTCGTATCAACAGGTCCTAAACCCACCACTCGGCAGCGTATGCTCAAGCAACTATACTCGGCTGAGGATGAACTACCACTCAGCACAATTCAACGTCGTTGTGACAATACGAACCACCCAATGAAACACCAGAACTGTCAGTAAATGGAGCGGTGGCTGCCCTCGATGGCACTATGCCGACTAGCGTCGCAAAACGATTGTATTGCGCTCCTGACAGTTTTGAGGGAGAAGAAAGGTTCACCTTTTTATTGTTGGTGGTAAAAGTCATCGTTCGTGAATCAGAGATTCCGCGTTTATGAACGGTGAAGTGAATTCAAAATTTTAAAATGTCATTTGTGGGCTGAAGGGGTGACCAGTGAGCCCCGCCCCAGGTAACCAGGATTTCGGACTGATCCATACATATCCATCGCAGCATTTGTGTTGTGGCTAGCATTCAATATTACATATAATCATTGAGCGAGTTTTGATTACCATTTATGTAGATTGTGATGCCATCACGTGAGATTACACCTCTCAGACTCGGTATAATCTTAGTCCTCAGGCTTCCATGATCCGAACCGTGTCGAAGAGCCTTTCAACGTTGTCGAGAGCATTCTCCAGCAGCTCTACGCGTCTGCAGGAGGTCTTGCCAACAACAAGCTCACCCATTGTATCTAAACTCGACTTCTTCAATGCTGTACGCGACAAACCTATCCCCACATTTCGTGTTCTTGACGGTGTGGGCAGACCTCTAGAGGGTTCTGTATTGCCGGAGGTGTGTGCTCGCATATCTGGTTGCGTTGGGGTTCCAATATGATAGTGATGGTAATGGCACTTAGATTGACAAGGCATTCGCTCGGCGGCTGTACGAGAACATGCAACTGTTGCCTACTATGGATGTCGTCCTATATAACATTCAGCGTCAAGGGAAAATATCTTTTTATGTGAGTATTAAAGTGAATGACAGCCCGCTTTTTTCTGATAACATCCAGATGACGGCTGTGAGTTCGATTGTGTTCTGCACGCGTTGTACAATTGACTGTGCTTCAGCATGGCGAAGAGGCAACCATCATCGGCTCTGCTGCGGCGCTTGAAATGGACGACGAGTGAGTACTAATTCGATTTATTCGGAGGTTTTCCTGACTTGGGCTGCTTGTCCAGAGTCCTTGGTATGTGATCCTCTCGAAAATAGTGGTTGAAATAATAAATATTTCAGGTCAATACCGTGAAATGGGCGTCCTGCTTTGGCGAGGTTTCACGATTGATCAAGTAATGGCGCAGTGTTTTGGTAATAAAGACGACACCTCTGGTAAAGGACGTCAAATGCCTGTTGTATGTTGCTTTCTCCGAATATTTTCGTTTTTTCACCTCATGAGGCTTGCCAGCATCTTGGATCTCCGGAACATCACTTCCACACTATTTCTTCTCCCCTTGCCACGCAGATACCCCAAGCTGCGGGTGTTGGATATGCGCTTCGACGGGATCCTGCTCGCCGTTCAAGATCAATAGCTGCCTGCTTTTTTGGTGAAGGGGCCGCTTCTGAAGGAGGTATGTCAGCTTAATCCATTTCTAGACTGTCGTATCAACACGGCAAAACAGACTTCCATGCGGGCTTAATGCTAGCATCTACTGTACCCTCGCCGGTGTTGTTTATCGCTCGGAACAACGGTTTTGCAATCAGCACGCCAAGCGCTGAGCAATACTATGGCGACGGAATTGCTAGTCGAGGCCCAGGATACGGCATTGACACAGTTCGTGTGGACGGTAACGATATTCTCGCTGTCTACACCGCTATAAAGGAGGCAAGAAAGAGATGCCTCCAGCAAGGACGTGCGGTGTTAGTTGAAGCGATGACCTATCGGTTAGTTCACAATCTGACTTGCTGTCTTTGTGGTGGTCAGGATTTTAATTTATCATGTAGTGTGGGACATCACTCCACCTCAGACGATTCCTTCGCGTACCGTGCACGTGCAGAAGTGGAAGATAGAAAGCGGATTGACAATCCGCTATCACGTTTCCGGCTTTTCTTGGAATCGAATGGGTGGTGGGATGCAGAAGCTGAAATGGAGTTGAAGGAACGCCTCAAGGCAGACGTCATGAAGGCTTTCAAGCATGCGGATAGTCTTAAACGTTGTGAGCTCGGAGAACTTTTTACAGATGTTTATGGTGGCCCTGAGCCGTGGAATATTGTACGTTTTCTTTGTTTATTATTGAGAGCTTTAATCGTGAATTTTCGTATTATAGCGCGAACAGAGAGAGGAGTTGACACGACTTTTGAGGAAATATGGTGGGATATGGGAACCTTGGAAGACCGAGTTGGGAAAGTTCCACAGAGCAGGTCAAGATCTACTCGAGCCCAGACGGCAAGATTAATTCTACATCATCAAGTGGTTGTTACTTGGCCGTGAAGATCAGCAAATAATAGCATCCTTCAGCATTGTACCCACAAACATGACTCTTAATAGCACTCAAGTATTATTGCTCATGCATCGAGAACAATAAAATTAGTCCTGAAAGTGATAAAAGATTCTAAGAGAATATCATGATGTTCCTGTATGGACAACCACAATTTGCAAGGAAATGTATCCATAAAATCGGGGGAAAATGGTCATCCAGAGGTCACCCTTTCTTCATCTTGGACCGAACTCGCTTCCGATCCTTTGCAACATTCGAGGCCATGGACATTCTTGCTTTTTTCTTTGCCAACCTCCTGGTCTTTCTATCCGAGTCCATCGACTTGAGCTTCTTACGTTCCTCCTTCGACAGGCCAGCCAACTTAATTCCAAGAGAAGGGTCGCCTTTCGGGACGACGATGTTACCAGTGGAGCGACTGCTAGGTTGCTTTGACTTTGCATGGGACTTTGTCGCAGTGCTGTGAGCAACGCCATGCTTTAATCCTTCTGGAATACGCTTGCACCGTTGTACACGGAGTTTGCGTTTAGCGAATTTCAGTTTTGACTCTTCCATGGCAAGTACTTCGTCTACGCATTCCCGGTCCTGCAGCAGATTAATAAGAATGGAAGACAAAATGATCAATGACCTGAACTGCACCGCAAATTGAAGATAGGCAAAACCCTTGCCAAGTTGAGTATCCTTGTCTCGAATGATGCGTACGCGAGTCACCCACGTCAAAGGTTTCTCTGTTGCAGTGCCATCTCCATCGTCTTCCCCATCAGGAGTTTCGCCCTCCAAAGGAGGCCCACGTTCGGTGCACATCAAACCTTCAAAAAATACTCTAAGATCCTCTTCTCTGCTTCCGAATTCCAAATTTCCGACAAAGATGGATAGCTGAGAGTCCGTCTCCCTGTTCACAGTGCTTGTATCATCCAAACTAGACGCTCCAGCCTTTGCCCTCTTTGCCAGATCAACACGAATCATCCGCTCCATGAACAAAGATCCATCGGCCTTCTGAGCTACTTGAAGAGCAGCTTGGTATGGATCCATTGTTGCAGGTAAAGGAGGTAGGTTATCGGGACGAGCCTCTGGATCCACAGGATGCGCAAAGACAATATAAGCATTTACAGTATCAGCAGTCGAGTGAAACTCTTGATTGATATAAGCAATCTTCTTCTTCTGAGATGGGGTTAGATATTTCTTTTCATCGACTTTCAAGCTTGCTTCGTCCTTGTCTTCGTGATGCGCACGCCAGAGAGAAGCACGATCTACTGAATGGGTCCTTGCCTCCGTTTTATTTGGGTTAACCTGTGACTCCTCATCATCTGAAGTCGGAAGTTTGGATGTAGGTACTTGAAACGGGATCGAACGGAACCGAATGGACTCGATTCTGGCAGTTGTGACGAAAGACAGGATATGTCGTTGTAACTGTTTCTTCAGCGGCTAAATAAAGAAAATCACAATTCCAAAAAAATTCGAGAACAGAGAAGACCTGATTTACCTTTTTCGAAAGCACGTCGAGGGGAAGATTCCCTACAAAGATAGTGCGTCGATCACGCATTTCGGGTGTCTCGTCCTCTGGAACGTGTTTCCTCGTCTTTTGCTTGGTCCTCTTCTTCGGGTCATTAGCCAGAGACTCGTGCAACAGAGTGGGTCTGCCGTTTTCTTCGTCATGTTCCGAGTCTTCACACTCATCGTCAGACACGGAAGTTGGAGCAGACGTCGGCGCACGAGCATTTTCGATGTCGAGATTGACGTCTTTTCCTTTCTGCTTCTTCAAGTCGTTTCCTCGGGACTGTATCTTTGTTTGCCTAGCCTTTGCTGGGAGTGTCTCCCCATCTGGTATTGACGTCGACTTGTCTTCAAGATTAGACTTTAAACGCTTTTTTGGGATATCTTCCAAGGAACTATTGCCCGTAGACTGGTGCTTGCGCTTGTGTCGAGTTGTCTCCTTCGAGCGTCTCGAATCAACCCTCGAGGGTGCGGCCTTTGGGACCTAATATATGAGTTATAATACATGAGTTCAGAATTACGAAACTTACCTGGATTGTGAACAAGTTGTCAAGCTCTGTGTCTATTTGTGCTTTGGAGCTAAGTAGAAGTGTCGACAGACTCATTCTGACCAATTTCTGACCTCTCTGAACCTTCCGCGTAACTTGAAGATCTAAGGACTAGAATCTAAAATGATACAATGGCGGAAAAATCGGCCCGGCGGCCAGTTCTGCCTCACGAAATAATAATAGGTTGGAATAAACTACTTAAGTTTATGTACTGCGATCAAGTCATTAAACACAGCCATTAATGTTTGTGATTGAAAAACATGTTCAGCACCATGTTCAACATGCAGGGAACAAGCATTCCGGTGCTTATCAAAATTACACGGATAATTGGGCGGATATCCTCAGACGTATGAGAAACCGGTTGAAGTACCGTGGCCACGTAAAGGAAGCTACCACCCTAGCATATGTAAATTCTGTGAATAACCTTTGTAAGGCAAATCGCATGCACGTACTGATATTAAAAGTGCTGTTCCAACTAGGTTACCGTTGGGGTCATCTATCAAGTAGTCAAAAAGGAGATAAGAGGCAATAGTGGCAAGTGGTGTCGAGGCACTGAAAATGGCGACGTATTTTTTGCAAGATGGTAGGGGAAGACACATGGATAACATAGAAGTAGTGAAAGCCAAAGAGGTGGGTGCTGGAAAAGGTTTCAGGCCGAAGATCTCGTATCGTAACAAAAAAAAATATACCTTTGTGAAGGATGAGTGCAAGGAAGACGACAAATGGGATGGTATGAGGGCTTCCTGTCTCACTCCCCGCAACATTTGAGACGCCCAATGCAAGTCCGTCTGCAATACCGTGAATTACCAAGCCCAGCAAAAGACCAAAAGCACGTTCATTGCCTTGACTGGCACTGGTTCTTAGGGCTGAACCCAACGAAACATCGATTTGTCGCGTAGAAGGTTCGACACCATGAAGATCTCCAAGTTCTGTGTCAAATTCGGCTTGTGAGTTACTAATCTCAACTGCTCTGAAAATGGGTAGAGATCCATTCTCCTCATTCTCCATGGTGTGTGAGTGCGAATCGGGGGCGAATAATTGTTCCACGACTAGCATGAGGATAAACCCGACGACCAGGCAAGTGGATATACGTTTGGTAGGAATTTCGGCTCCCTCTGCGACTGTTTCTATTCCTCTGTCATGGCCCTCGTAAGCGCTGCCGAGTGAATTTTAGAGAACTTCGAACCTACTCAGGAATAATAACCCCTAATGCCGTTCCTAGCAGAAGTCCTGTCCCCAGAGCCGATAAATGGTCAAGGCGACGCTCTAGAGAGAAATAAGAATGCACACAAATGAAAAATATTGCCAACATACTGGAGAACAAGTATAAAAGCGGCAGCATCCCGACCACAAATGCCGCGACACCGAGGGATGCTGCCATGAGCAAGACTTGAAGAATCATTTTGGGATTAACGTCCTTTTGTAGTCCTCGTAACGCGAGCAACAGAAGAGAAACAAGTACAAAAATCAGTAAAACTGGTCCGAGTCTTTGCGCGACATAGCCATGGATTCTCTGATGATACATGAGTTGATTGCCTATTGATTTGATGTTCGCGAATCGCTCAGCCTATGCTGGTTGCCTAGGAAAATAGGAGAACACGAAAAATGCGCGTCTATGTCGCCGACTCCTCACCTTAGCAACGAGAAAGCATTTTAGTTGCATTTTACTAAATTATTTTCCGTAATAAGGAATTAGCTTAAGTAAGCCTTATTAAGTCACGTGCATGGCGCATTTGTAGTTTCTCGTCTACTTGACTCAATTTCAAGTTTACAATGTCGCTCTGTCCACCTTTCGCTCCATTTTTTGGGTTTGCCGGTGTCGCTTCTGCGGTAATTTTACTATGTACTTCAGGAGCCCAATTTGCTTAATCTTTGCCTTACAACAGATGGTGTTCAGCAGTATGTGAATCCATTTACCCCATCCTCCAAAGTGAACAAGAACTCACTTCACCAGCCGTTGGAGCTGCATTTGGAACGTCAAAAGCAGGTATAGGAATTGCGGGCCTGGGGACATTTAAACCTGAACTCATCATGAAGGTGGGCACAAAATTATTAGCTGTTTCGCTGGTCTGAACGTCGCTATGTCAGTCACTCATCCCTGTCGTTATGTCTGGAATCATAGCTGTATACGGCCTCGTGGTATCGGTGCTGATTGCTGGATCACGTATGCATACCAACGCACACTCTTTCACTGTTGATCATTAAGCCTTCTGGTAGTCAAACCAGGAGAATACTCGTTATTTGCAGGTTTCGTCCATCTTGGTGCAGGGTTGGCATGTGGTTTTACGGGACTGGCAGCAGGTTACGCTATTGGACTCGTCGGCGACTCGGTGAGTACATGTGTCATTTATTTGAGTGGAACGCTAAAGATCTCTCGAAGTGCGTACGGGCATTTGTCAACGAATCTAAAGTGTTTGTGACCATGGTGCTCGTCCTTATTTTCGCCGAAGTATTAGGCTTGTATGGGTAAGGGAAACTTTCTTTCATATTCTATTTCTGACATAGACCCTCAGGCTTATTGTGGCACTTATTTTGAATACGAAAGCTACAGGAGCACATGTTTGCTAGATATTACATTTATATATTTTTGCTACCCCTTGAACACGAATGAAGTGAAAAATCTTATTATCCACACGAGGTGTAAACTGAGGCTAATCTAAATAGGAGATAATTACAAAACAGATGAGTATTACGAATTACGACATCTAGTCAGCGGGAATCAGATGAATCAGAGCTGGATGAGCTGGAACTTGAGGACGAGGAACTCGAACTTGAGGAGCTGGAGGTTGAAGACGATGTACTACTAGAATCTGAGGATGAGCTATCGCTATCAGAGTCCGACTCTTCGTGCTTTCTGTAAATAGACTCAGACCTAATGCGCTGAGAGATGGTTGCAATGACAGTACCGTTTCTTTTTTGAGGATCTTTCTTTTCCCTTCCGCTTTCGCTTTTTGTTATCTTCCTTCAATTTCTTTCTCTCCTCGCTATCCTTCTTCTTCGAACGAGTTTGTTCCTTCTCTTCTAGAATTTTAGATGCAATTCCTGCCCTGAAGAGAGGTCGGTCAATGTGTTAATTTCAACATGAACAATATGCATACGGTTTATTGAATTCGTCTGGAACCACGGCATCTCCTTTCATTTTCTCTCGCAGCTTGGGATTTTCCAACTGCTGTGTTCGCGACGGGCGTGATACGTATGGACGAGAATTTTTGCATTCATAAGTGTAGTGTCCTTTGGTTTAGCAATACATGAGCATTGCGCACCATCCCAAGATGACCACTAAAACTCACCGCGTTCAAGGCATTTTTGGCACACAGTCGATGACGATGCTTTCGGTTGTGAGGAACGGCCAGAGTGAGGAGCAAACTTCGACATGTAAATGGTGATTGCGCAAAGGTCGCGTGTGAACTTTTCGAAATTGGCCAGAGTCTTGGTATGGCACAGACTTCAACCCTTCCCAGATTTCAAGGTTTCCCGGAGCCAGCTGACCTTTGGATAAGCGCCCGTAGAACCCATCTGCTTGAGTCTTTGGTTCTTCTTGTCCAAAAGTTCCTTGACAGTGTCTATTTTCGATTTTATGAGGACCTGGGATTGGTTGGTATCTTCCTGAGTTCCGAGTCATCTTCCCGACGCTTGACCTGAGTCAGCTCCTGGAATACATCAGTCCAAATGTATATAAGACGCGCGAATGAGACATTGATAATCATATTTTCCCTTCAAGATGGGCGGAAGTGCGTTTAGCGCTGGTTTCCACCCTGCCGCATTCCCTCGTATCCCTCCAGCAGTCTACAGAGCTCTTAAAGCACGCCTCCTTCCGAAGCTGTTGGAACTGTACACCTATGTTGGCGTTCCACGCGAAGCTCCTGAGAAACTCAGTCATGGAGATCTCGACTTTCTGGTGGCCGTTCCTAAGCCTCTCCACGTTCATAATGTGCCACACAAGTGCATCAAGAATGCGGTTGGTGCAATGCACGTTGTCCCTATGGACGGCAATCGCACCTCAAATTACGCTATCCCAGTACTGTCTGACGATTGGCGAACGTATGGTCATGCTGAAGACGAGATCCAATTCCGTAAATCGGCTACAAACCAGCAGATATACTATCAGGTATGTCGTCCTGCATGATAGCACAGTCACCCCAAACGAGCAGATTATCTTTGCAGGTTGACGTTCATGTATGCGAAGATAGAAATGAATGGGACAGGATCATGTTTTTCCATTCTTATGGGGATCTTGGCATGATTTTAGGACTAATAGCAAAAAATAATGGACTAAAACTTGGGTCAAAAGGATTAGACGTTTGTTGTTTTATCTCGGCGGTTGAAAACATCATTGAAAATTCTCTGCAGATAGTTGATTCACCAAACCCCCCTTTCCGGCTTAGTGATTCTTTCGATGATATTTCCCAATTTTTTGGTCTCTCGATGGACATCTACGACAAGGGTTTCAAGACAAAACGAGAGGTTTTTCTGTGGGTTGCATCATGCAGGTACTTCGACCCGTCTTTGTTTCAGACGAAAGGGGAAGGAATCAAAAAGGTCAAGGACAACCGCCTCATTTACGCAGAGTTCGTGGAATGGATTGAGGAATCGCGTCTTCAGCTGGCAGGACCAACCGAGCACAAAAACCTACCTCTTGCGCGCCAAGAAAAGTCAGCAAAAGTACGCGAAGAAGCTCTCCTCTTTTTCGGAAAGAAGGACACTTTCGAAGCCATCGCCAGACAGCGACTTGCCAAGCAGGTGTTCAAAGAAAACTTCAATGGATCCCGCGTTCGGGATTGGGCTGAATTAGGAGGGAACTGGAAAGCCGTCAAGTCGATAATGACTGAAGTTAGGCAGAGACTCGGGGGAGACGAAGGAGTCCTGAAGTTCATTGTTTCTCACAGCCAGGACGAACTCAAAGCCCTTGTGCTACAGGTCAAAATCGATCTTGACTTGGACCATGCTTGAATTTGATTCCACGTTTATTGAGCTCTTCGTTCATAGCTACATTCTCTCAGAGTAATACCCATTTGATCTATTTCTATTTACTTTCTGAGTTGACCATTCGGCCTCCCCCGAAGCTTGGTGGAGATAAGCAGATGATCCACAGTTCGTTTTTTGAAATACCACCACCGATGGGCAGGACTACGGCTTTTTTCTACGGCACCTTGATGATTCCAAAGATTCTTAAGAACATCATCGGCAATGATGGCTCTCACCTCAAGTTGTGTCCCGCTGTTCTGTTTGTGAGTTGAGCTAATTACTGGTCCTGCAATGCCTAACAGGCAGTAAGTCAGGACTTTACTAGGCATCGAGTAATGGTCAGGAAACTATTTGTGCTTCGCTATCCAACTGCTTAAGCTGACGACAGCATGCTGAGTATCCTGGCATGATCCCTTCCACGAAGTCTGTGCAAGTATTCAACCGGGAATTAACTCAAGAAGAGAGGTCTGTCCGTGGAATGCTCGTCACGGGCCTCACAAAAAGGGATATGGTAGCTCTGGATGCTTTTGAAGGCGCTGTGAGTACCTCGTAAATCCGTCTCCTTTTTACATTATCTGAAAATTTTTTTTTTATCGAATTCACTTTTAAGGAGTATGAAATAGTAGAAGTATTGGTGCACCCTTTGGAGGAATTTCAAGATGTATCTGCGCACCCGGTCAACGAAGAAAGACTATCTGAACACCCGCCTCCCCTCCCACTTCCTGCTGAACTGCTTGCTCCCTTATCAGCGAAAACATACATATTTTGCAACAAGAATGAACTGAAAGCAGAACTCTGGTCATTCAAAAATTTCGCTATGGAAAATGCTCGAAATCACTATCGACGAAATTGGTGTCGATAAACTTTAATGACGATAACAGCTAGTCGGAAAATGTGCTGGATGATGGATGCTGACTCGGAGCATCACATATATCGCAAGGCAACAATAAATGTAACATTGCACAGATCAAGTCGACATCGTTTTGCAACCTGTCTGTTATCGACTGACTTAATGAAGAGAGGAGCTGATATTTGGTTTCTTCGGAGACTTTTTGCTCGATTTTGGTCCCAACGATGATCTCCGAATTCGGGTTCAACAACGAATTGCCCTTGGATGTTTCCACCTCCAGCCGCATCTTTGGTCCAGGTAGACCAGACGCGGGCGCGCCCGTGTGTAACCCAGCCATCAGGGAGGTCGGTGATAATGTTCTCGTTAACGGTGTAGGTCGAGTAGTTGAGTTTGCCTATGCAAATGGGTATGGCAGGCTATGGGTTCAAATGGTTGACCAGACAGTAAGATAAGAGTCCGAGGACATACATGTTATGCAAGGCTGGTGGTGGTGTTTATGGAGGTGGGTGCGAGGGTGCTGGGGTAATGGATGAGTTCGCATGGCTCAATTTTATACAGAACGGCATCAGAAACGACCAGCTCAATAGCCATTGGACTTAGAGACGTCCAAACGTCCACCAGCATCGGGAATATTCATGCGGGCGAGACTGTCAAGATCGAGATCGGAATTATCTTGGAGTTGAAGAGGTTGACCGTACAGGTATCTAACTCTACTTTCCTCGCAAACTGAGGTCGATTCCGTGACAAAGAAATTTAGGATGTGCCTTAAAGTATTCTTATCGTCTTGCGGAGGGCCCCGGTTTTGGGAATCTAGAGGTTGTGCAGCGTCCGAAAACCTTGATCGCCTGAACTCATTCGATGTGGTGTCTCACCCAACCACATGACTTAAACTTACTGAATTAATAAATTCACCTCTCTTACCTTGTAACATCCTAAACTATGCCTTCAGTTGATATCTTCACTTTCATAACAGTGTACTACAAGCATG
>QDKV01004914.1_pt1 | contig 18768 bp, 18 predicted proteins | sample 1861101 | NCBI WGS metagenome assembly QDKV01 (sample SAMN04275158, study PRJNA302643) | Fungus metagenome, whole genome shotgun sequencing project. | isolation source: fruitbody | host: Mallocybe terrigena | place: Sweden | collected 2013 | reverse complement strand
CCGATGTAACACAGAGCCAGAATCAACTCGGCCAGGCTCAAAGTGAACGAGGAGCCGACAGGGATTGTCCATCTGAAAACAAGCGCCCTAAGCGAGTCAACCAAAGCCGCTGGAAGCCTAAATCCAGAGATGCTGGTGCGAAGTCGGGCATTCGAAGCTCGGTTTCGAGTCGCGTATCGATACCCCAGAGAGAGAAAATGGCAGAGAGACATCAGGGCAATAAAGCTGGTGATGTAGTAGACGACATGTTTGGGGTACGAAAGAGTACGGGCCTTGCGGATGGCTTTGTCGAGATTAGTCGTCACAGCCAAATTCACGGGTGGGAAGGAAAGGGAATTTGCAAGGGTTTTCAAGGCCGCTACCATTTTTGGGGGGATGAGGCGCAGTTGCGGAGTGGAATTTGGGATGTCTTTAAATCATTTTGATTGGAGATGGGAAATTGTAAGGGAAAAGACACACTCGTATCTACAGAAAATCTTGAGATGGAAATAAGAAAATTCCATGTCGGGCCTACGGGACGATCGCTGAGGGTACTATGCAAGTTCCCATACCCGTCGCATTGCCAGTCCTTTGTCTTGGCGATGAAAGGTGCAACAACCAAGACCGAAATAATCCGATTCCTCGTGCTGCAACTTCCATCCTGATCAACGTCAGGGTAATTGATTATTTGCGTGTACTTCAGTATGGGATCCAAATCCTGAGGCAATGTACGATGTATGGGTGCAATCCGTGCTGCTACCTTTGCCTTTCGGTTCATCTTGGCAACCTTTGCGTTATCCCAAAATTGAATTTAGACCTGAGTCTTGACGTGGAAGAAAACACATTCGGCGCTAAGATATCTTCGTATCTGATAAGCGACTCGGATGCGTTTCCCTCGTTATCTGATAAGCGGACCATCAGTTTGATAGGTCTACTAGTCTAGCCCTACCCGTCAGATGATTCAGGGATCGTCTCTGCACGAATTTGACAGCAAAGTTTTGTCTGTAATGGCTATAAAATGATGGCTGGTTATACGAGGATCTTTCAGGGATAATAATACAAAAATACGGGAAGGTGTAGTTTTTGAATCAACCGCACTTTGGTCGTAAGAATTTCGATCTTGGGTTCACCTCCTGTACTTACAGCTTAGTTCGGCTGTGTACATAAATTAAGCACGATTCTATGAACAATGAAAAAAGGCAAAAAAAAGGCAAAATTAATTTTGTTGTGTCATGGTCAAACGGGGCCGAGACTGTCACGATCTGATCCCCAAGAACGAAGAAATTATTGAGGAGTCAAGTGTTCTTGCAAGAGAAACACAGTGTACCCAAAAATGAGCCATAAGTACTATAATATGGATAAGTTCACTTAGAGGCATTATAATCGTCCTCTCTGTCGAATATCTTTGAAATTCGGTCGCGATCTTAGCTTCCTCCAAAATGTGGTAAACTCTAGGTGAAGCCCCCGGACTGAAACCAAGTATCGGTTACAGGCATCAATAAGAATCGTACAGCAACTTCTCCAAGTAGGCCTTTTAAAATTAAGCCCGCATTGCATAGACCCTTCGAAAGTTTATGATTGTCGTCAGCACGGAGCTCAATGTGTATGGCGGTCGACATCTTGGTAAGCTGTGTAAAGGATGCTGATTGCATCGAGAGCAAGGGTAGGTTCTGATGGGGAATGGGTATTGAAAAGTCAAAAAAAACGCCGGTAGGAAGGCTCATGTGATTGACAACACCATGATCGGCGAGGGAATTCGCTTCTGCGTTGGCCAAGGTAGGCTCAATGCAGATACGTTGAGAAATTTATGGTAAACACGTGGTCCGATCTGAACGGTTACCCCTTGCAAGTTCGACCTACGCTTGAAGGCGGTCTCGCGGTATTCGTTACATGAAATTTGTGCGAACCATCTAGGTAAAGTAAATGAGTGGAACCCTCTCCGTGGTCCTTACTCTCCGTGGTCCAGTATGACTTACAGGGGTCTACCGTACTGAGTGAGGTGCTCGCTCTCATGAATCTGATTCATGGTACCCAGGTGCAACTTGAAGACGTGGGCCCCCAGAAACACTGCAATCGAGTTCATCAAATAAACTTTCGAAGATTGGTTCAAGTTTACTTTTTCCCAACAAGGAGCTCTGAAGAATTTTCGAGCCTCTTTACATAATTTTGTTCATAGATACATGGGCACCGAACCGGATGATTTGGTTTTGAAGAGACGTCTTCGTCAGGGAACTTGAAATACGATTTCAACCTTTGATTCAGAAGGGAGATGCGTCCAGACAATAGAAATATATCTTGAATGAAACCAGCAGGTAAGTAGCAACGCAGCATCCAGCTGGCCATCAACTACGACGGCAACGCCCGAGATTAGTCATCGCCATTGCTGTTTACCCAATCTGTCCACAAGGCATCGACCAGAGCACGCGAGAATGAGGCGGCTGGCTTCAGCGCGTTGGGGATTCGATATCAGCGCTGCAGAAACTCAGCGATCGCATCCAATCCATATTATCAACATTCGACAGTCGGAATGATAGGAACGAACATCTCTGAAGTAAGTATCCTAAACAATAATTAGGGGGCAACCACAAACATTAATTCCGTTTCGCGTAAAGTTCAAGGTACATACTCACTGACAGAGGTCTTGCCGATGTCTTGCGACTTAATGTTATCACCCAGCCGCAAGGCGCACACAATGAAACTACAATGGGGTTTGGGCTAACCGTTTTGGGTCATAGCGTACCAGAGAGAAGGTACTTACAGGAAACAGACGACAATGAAGACAATGCGCGACCCAATCCCTATTCTCCCGCCTCATGGTGTTGGTCAATTTTTTCGCACCCATAGTTCTTCGCGCTACTCGGAAAAGTATTAATAAAGTTGAATTCACCATCTTTCTTTCCCTCCCTAAGAAATAACTTCTGTTAACGGTCGACTACCATGGCGAACCCCTTCCTTTACTCTGCCCCAACGTTCGACTACTACCCTTCCGAAGAACCTGTTCCCTGGCAAGGTCCATGGCTCCAGATTCAGAGTTTCGAGATGTGTCTTCCCGAGGCGGAATTCTTTCCTGCCCTAGAGCAGCCTCTTGAATACTACAACACGCTTCCACAATTATTATCTGTGCCTTCGGTTGGTGCCTATGCCATGGCCCTACCATTCGAACCCTACACGGGTTATCTTAATAACAGTAAGAATCACCAATTCCAAACCGTTTAACCATCTAATGTCCACATTACAGGTCCTATTGATTATTCACTGGAAGGAAATGCCATTTCTGACTGGTTCGACTGGTTCCAGTTGTCAGATTCAGATGGTGCATTAGACCCGGTGAGAAACCTGTTATATCTTACAGTTTACCATGTAACTAAATGTTGACGTGGATCCAGCATTATGAATTCACAAACAGTAGTCCACGCGAAGGCGTGGACAACGTTTTAACACAAAACTCCAGCCAGGAACAGCCCGGCTCATGCACTGAGCCGAATGACGAAGCAATCGTCAGCGAAGATCTGCTCGTTGGAGAGAGGTAAGTTAAAAACTGTCCAGCCTTCAGCAGAACAGTCATTTACACGCCATTTAGCAGCCAGGAAACGGAAGTTGTGGACTTCCGCTTCCGACAATGGAAAAACCATGGCGAACGCCATAAATCCCAGCAGAGTCGAGCTGAAAAAAAGAAAACAGTGCTGTAAGATCTCTTTTTCTTCATCCCTGATTTCTGATCTGAACTACGAATAATAGCTCTTCGAAAAAGAAGAAAATGTAAGATCAATCAGTTTTTCATAAATCAATGACCGACTGAATCCTTCATCAATAGCTCTGAGAAAGGATCGGCGTCAAAAACGCCAATTAAAAAACGAACAAAAACGACTGGAACATTGCCCGCGAAAAGACGGAAAACATCGGTTGTAGCCCCTGACCCTAATCCTCAGGCTGTATTCACCCAGCTGCAAGCAACGGCGCAGGCGCCAATGCTAATACCTTTTGTGACTTTGACCCGGGGAGGCAGGTTGCCTCAGTCCATGTATATCCATGAAACGGGTAGAACGGAAGAGGGACAAATAAGAAGAATAAGAGCATGTGGTTTGGAGTAAAGCTGTTGTGTGTAATATATTCGTATACCTGTCGGAATGATACCAACTTTGTGCGACGACGCGTTACGAAAAGGTTTGAGTACGCAGCGAACTTTTTTGTAGTTGATAACAGGAGCGATAATCAAAAAAAGGGTCGATTCGGGTCAAATTTTTAGATCGGAAGAATCGGATAAATCGGAGTTGCTCGGCCACCTGACAAGACGATTTCACATATCTATGAGGTGCTCAACGGTCTTGTCCGTACCACGTCGACTCACCAAACTAAAGTCGATAGTAAATTCCTGTGCTGGCCATAATTACTACAAGGAGCCAACGCATTGCAGAAGGTTGTCAATACGGGGTGGCTTAAATTCTCGACATATGAAGAGGGAGCTTCAGACCAATAACCCTGATCGAACACGCTACAATTGAAGTTGAGCGGCCGGACTCGGACGCATTGGAGTGATAAACCTGTCAAGCAATTGAATACAACTTACTATGCGCCCAGAGTCATAAGTATGTAACGTCAATTAAAAACGGTGGCGGTATAAGTTCGCTACTGGAATACACTCTGGTGCTGGATAAATGAATTAACAAACTGCCTGTAGAAGCGGCCATGAGGACAATTTGAGGGTGTCAACGCAAAACTCTAACCGCTGACCAGACCACTAACACCCCAAAAATTAACTATAAACGCTATATACATTAGACACTGCCTACAGCTCATCAACCTTTTATCCCGCATCTGCACTCACATCTTCGACAATGTCGAAACCTTCTGACTGCACCTATATCATAGTCAACAGAATTCTCTCCGCTAATGGCGAAAGGCTCGCAATCAGTTTCAACGGCGAAGGAAAGAGTGCGACTCTTGCTCCCGCGTCCAATGGTCTTGCCCAACGTGTACGTTTCATACTACGTGTAACATATATCTTGTGTGATCTACATATACGAGGTAATTTGGAGTTGATACGGTCAATTTCGGTTTGTATTTTAATGCTACAAAACTCCTGAAGTACTGATCATCCTTCAACATTTCGATTACCGTGGTCTTGAGGTAGTTTCTGTGGGGCAGGGTTCAAAGGGCAGTGACTCTAAAGAACTAGGTGTTACGTTGTTGGGCTACGATATTTGAACGACAATCAGTCGTCAAATCTGACACCAAATAGGCGGAATCTCCTCATACGACCCTTTTTATCCTACAGCCGCGCCTCCCAGCGTACACAAACAAGTGTTTACCAGAATTTTAGAAAGGCTGGTGTCTTCGAATTCGATTATCACTGGTCTACGAATATCGCCAACACAATCTAAATTGTCTGCATATGAAATAATGCCCCATCTGGGACGAGAGTCATTGATGTGGATATACACGAAGTTCAGGAGCTTTCCCACTAATAAGTCCATCAGACGGCTTCAAACCAAGGGCGAGGATGGGGGGGCGATTTTTGATCATTTCTATTTTCGGACACTTGTCATTCCGATCATAATTGAATTTAAAATTGATCCAAAATGGTTGTACTTTTTCTATTTTCGGAAAAGACCTGGTACAAGAGCTTCCGTACTGCCGTGACGAAACAAGGAGGGCAGTTGATGTTTCAGTCTCAAAACCGGCGATGACTTTCAAACGACTATATTACTTTCCGGTTCTTTACACAGGCACATTATACCCGAAGAAATTGTGATATTTACACCGCATATTGACACTGACCACTCAACTTTGATCTAGTGCTTCGCAATTGAGTAAAAACGTTCTACTTAGATTTCTTAACTGACAAAAATGCAGGCGCTTTTCCATATCTTCTTGAACATCTTGTCTTTCGGAGAAAGGCAGAATATCCGAACGGCTTGGGTCTGCTGACATCCAAACTGTTCTTATGGTTGGTCAAGTGTCAGGCATATTGCGTACTTATGGCACCATTGTTCCTCTACCCAGCGTCATATAATATATTCATAGGAGTCATATCCGTTACTTAACTGTCTTGATTAAAAAGTCAAAATGGTGGCACTTATCAGGTGGTATTTTGCTACACTATTGATATGGATTGGTCATATGGTGGTCATATGGTGGTAACTGAATAAATGAACTCTGACTGACCGTAGAAGCGGTCATCCGGACAATGGTACTGACCAGAACCACTAGCACCCCAAAATTTGCTTCAAAAGCATTTGAGGTATTTTATTTACATGACAAAAATGCAGGGAATAGTGTGTTTTCGATATTTTTCAACATTTTTGATTGTCGGAAAAGGCGAAATCCGAACGGCTGTGAAGGTGTCAGGCGTGGCCCCACTGACATCCAAACTGTTCCTGTGGCTTCTTTCTATAGTAGTCAGTTGATTAGTTTCATTCGTCAAGTGTCAGACAAATAGCCGAGTCCGTGACAGCCTCAATAGAAACTTGGCACTTGGCGGTGTTTTGCGACTGCCAGAATACACTATTAATCATATGGTAGTTGTCTGGTAGTGGATGAATGAACTGAAATATTGCCTGTAGAAGCAGTCATGAGGACAATTTGAGGGCGCCAACTCAAGGTACTCTATCCGCTGACCAGACCAAGGCACCCCAAAAATTAACTATAAAACACCATACACATTAGCCACTGCCTACAGTTCATTAACTTTTATCCCACATCTTCAACAATGTCGAAACCCACTGACGGCACCTATATCATAGTTAACAGAGTTCTCTCTGCTAATGGCGAAAGGCTCGCAATCAGTTTCAACGGTGAAGGAAAGGGTGCGACTCTTGCTCCCGCGTCCAGTGATCCTGCCCAACGCGTACGCTTCATTTTACATGCATCTTTTGTTTGTGATCTAATATGATTTGAAGTGGATCATTAAAAACTATGATGCTAAAACCCAATCCGTAACACCTGTCTCTGCCACCAACCTTCAAGCAGCTTGGGGATCCGGCTTCGTGACGGTACTTCCCAATAATTCCTATGTATGGACCATTAGGAGTAGCGACACTGGATACACGTGCGTTTGACCCGTTTCGTTACACTCTCAGGCTGTAAACTAAATAATTTACTTGTCCGCTGTAGCATTCAGGATGGCGGTGTGACAGTATTCTGGGGCGCTGACAAGGCAAGCACCCAGGCCAATGTATGCTTCATTCCGAATCTTCATTCTCAACTTGCTCTTACTGAGGATCTATCAATTTAGGTCACCATTGGAAAAGGCACGGACAATGAAAAGCAAAGATGGATTTTTGACAAAGTGGCATAAGTTCGGGACCAGTTTTCTGAAATATGGAAAGTCATTGTTTAAAAAAAAGTCTGTACAGTATAGCGCCAACGGTTGTCTTTTCTGATTGAAATGTTATTGTAAAATTGATTGTCGACGGGAAAAGCGCACTTTCAGCTGAAATTTTCAAAAATCAGAATAAGTGGTAAATAAATAAAATAGATTGCACTAATTTCTCTGCGTCTTTTTTTAGTTCGACGCCCAGCGTGGCAGCCTTAGGAAACATAAAAGAATGGATAAGGAAATGCTTTACCAATTTAAATAATCACACTGCATTTCATCACCGTCGTGATGTATACCAGTAAAGGAGGGTAACTCTTCCGTTTTCTGACCTTTTAGTTCAGCGCAGGGCTCGGGTTGTCTTATGGAGAGGAATATCTGATAATTGTGCGATAAAATTCGAAATTAGAGAGATAACAGAATGGCAAACAAAGCCATCTACGGTTTTGCAAGATGTGGCATATAAACTTGCCCTTAGTTCCACAGAACCCATGTGGCTGAACTAAACCACTCGATGCATGGTAATATGCCTCTTTACATGTGTCTGTATTGGCCCACCTAAGTCCAGTCGCCACCGCCCAAGAGGTTGGGACGGCTGAAGCATACAAAGCAGCCCTTACATGCGCTCGCCCCTCTCCGCTCCGCCTTGGCTTCAGGGGCTGCAAGCTCAGGTTGAGGGGTTGTAAGCTCAGCTCAACGTCCTCCAGGCCACTGTCAACAACTATCACACCAAGCGCCCCAGTCAATCTATATATTTGAGAGAGGACAACGTGAAAATGACAAGGATGAAAGCATGCGAGCTGGAGCAAAAGCCATTGTCCATATATTACCAACTTTGTGTGGCAAGGAGGCGAGGCAATTTGAGGGTGACCGTCCAGGTTGAAACGTGGGTGGCGAGGGAAACTCGCAATTCGGATCGGAGTTGGCTCAGGCACTCGCGGGTTTTTGAGTGAGAAATCCTTCAACGTTTCAATTATCAGCGTGTCTTAAGGTAGCTTCTGTGAGGCAGGGTCCAACTGGCAGTCTAAAAAACTCAGTGTTACGTTCTTGGAACACAGTTCTTGAATTTCTCAAAAAAAACCTTCACAATAACGAGAATGCAAATCGTGTCAGTCGAGATTTTCGATGGCCTTCCCGACAGCAAGCACCATCTCGTCCGTGCCCCACTGCCCGACCAAACTGAAGCCGATAGGCAATCGTACTTCATTCCTGTATTCGACATGCCCACCTCGTTGAGCCGGCATCGAAAGCGCAGGTAGCCCAGCTAAAGAAGCAGGAACAGTGAGCACATCTTGTACGTACGTACTCAGTTCTGACTTCGGCCCTAGGCTGCTCTCAGAAAGTAGCGGAGCCGTGCGGATTGCAGAAGGGTGCAAGAGGACATCGATACAAGGCGAATCGGTTGAAATTTCAACCCCGTTCGAAGAGCGGGCATCGGAAAAGTAATTCGGGATTTTGAACACGCGATCAAAGTCGTCCTGGATAAGTTGTCGGACCCGTTGGGCCTGTAGGAAATAGTTGTCAAAAGCGCTGTTGATTGCACCGTCCAGCAATGATTTGATAGTCTGGATTGATTGAGTGTAACAGTAAGGAACTTACTCTGCGGAAAGTGCATAAGTTCCAAGCAAAATACGCTTTTGAACTTCTGCACCAAATCCAGCTGAACGTGTATGAGCATATACATTGGATATTTTCGTCAAGTCAGTTCCTTGGGGCGGTGGCACATGTGAACCTAATGTGATCATTAGCCTGACCAATCACCTGTGATAAAAACAAAGAAGCACCATATTGTATTCCATCATAGCGAGCCAAGTTGCTACTTGCTTCTGCACTTGCGAGAACATAATACGAGCTGAGCGCAAACGGTGTTGATGGAAGTGACACAGGAACGATCGTAGCTCCATGCAATTTTAGGTGTCTTAATACGTTGCGAATGGGCTCTATGATCTCCGAAGATAGTTCGGCAGGGAAATATTCTTGTGGCACGCCTATTCGTAGACCAGTGATAATCGAACTCGAAGACACCAGCCTTTCTGAAATTCTGGTAAACACTTGTTCGCGTATGCTGGGAGGCGCAGCTGTAGGATCAAGAGAGTCGTATGAGGAGATTTTATCTATTTAGTGTCAGATCCGACGACTGGTGGTTGTTCAAATACATCGTACCAAAAATGCATTTGGTTGTATCCACATTGGAGGCCATGACTCCAACACAATCTAAACTGTCCGCATATGAAACAACGCCCCATCTGGGACGAGAGTTATTGATGTGGATATACACGGAATTCAGGAGCTTGCCTACTAATCAGTCCATAAGACGGCTTCAAATCAACGATTCCACAATATGACGCAGGAAGGCGGACAGACCCTCCTGTGTCTGTACCCAGCGCACTGCAAGTGATGTGATGAGGGGTCCTCATATGCATAGTCGAAGATATGGACTGACGCGTCACACATTCCGGCTGCGACAGCTGCTGCACTTCCACCTGAACTTCCACCTGCTGACCTCTGTTCTGACGTGTCGATTGGGTTGACAACAGGGCCGCGAACAGAGTGAACGTTAAGTGAGCTAAGTAGAAGCTTCATTCGCTAGCGTGCATAAGGTAAAGACAAAATATACCCCATGCCAAATTCATCACAATTGGTCTTGCCTATGATCTCCGCTCCTGCGTCCTGCAGAAGCTTCACCACTGTCGCATCGAACGGAGACGTGAAATCTGTTGCAGAGTTATTAGCTCAGAGTAGTATCACTGAACACGATGTCTTACTGGTCAGGGTCGCAGAAGAGCACGTCGTCGGCATGAACTTCGTAAGGATGTTGTCCTTGACAGCAACAGTGACGCCAGAAAGTGGAAGCAATTTTGTCGGGGTCTCCAGCTGCTCATGAGAAACATTGATGAATGCGTTCACGTCGGTGTTCCTTTCTGCAATAATTCTTCGTCGTTGTTGACTTTGAGTCGAGTAACGAGAAAACCTGTTGGGTCCTATAACGAAGATTCTACATCTTGTTGCTGCATTAGCTCTCATTGCATGAGCAACTATGAATCAGCGGAGTTTAAATTCACTCGCCCCCAGTTTCTAACACCTTTCTGATATCCAAGACCTTATTAACTATTCCTATACTACCAGTCGTCCACTTTCTATTGCAGAAACAAGTCGTCTTCTTCGCTGTGGATGGCTTCCAGCTGTTTCTCTTCTTGTCGATTCTGGTAAGAACGTAGTGATTGCTTTCCAACCCCAAGTCATCGTCTCGCAAGGTTTTTATCTGGTCTAGACAGCTTCCACGGATCCGGTTCGGTATAGGATCTAGATGGAGGAAATCGTTCCTGGTGAGCTCACACGAAGGTAGGTTTGCACTTGCCAGTATGGCGTTTCTGTCCACGGCTGAGAGTACATTGTCCCAGCCATTACCATCCCCGGACTAGAATATCTTGCTTGGAGGACCCTCGTTGTCAATGCTATCCCTCTCCGTGACGGTGGTCTATCGCGTCGGGCTGGGTTGGCAGGCCCATGCTAAAGCAGCTGCCATGTGTTGGAGAGAACATCGACACTCGCCAGAAAATCGGTCAGTTGACGGATACCGGAACTGGCAAGGTGGTATCGATCATCGTGAGCTAGAGACAACCTCTACGGGCAGCTAATTCCGATGAAATCCAACATGGCAGACCGTCTCGGATTATTCACCTCGTGTACCTGATGACACCTTGTTTGCTAAGTGACGTTGTCAAATTCACTTTTCGATGCTTTTACAGTCAATTACGGTCGATTTCGATTGTTCAGGGGAATCAACGGTTGTTGTACAATCCATACATGAGTAGAGGTTTTGGCAAGTATCTTCAGTTGATGTTTGGTCAACTAATAATCTGAATTCTTCTAATTACACCATGTGTATTATATACAAAACAAAGCAATATCATCCATCTTTCAAATCACTCCAGCCCAGAAGCCCGAAGAAAGAAGGGAGTTGTTCCCAAAATTCTTTACGAACTTTATTTGTGAAGTTCACTACTTCAGCCCGGCACTTCGTACATAAGTCCTTTGTAGCTTTGTTTTCTGCAGATTCGCCATCATCATCCCAAGAATAAAAAATTCCAAATGGGTGTGAATCAGCTATCCTCCATAATGGAAGGTCTCTGATCGCATTCCACCCTTCTTCGTCACGGACTTCGTCTTGGCAAGATGCAGTAGGGAAAGGGAAAGGAGGGCACAGAGCATCCACTAATTTATTCTGTATAAATACCTGAATCCTAGAATGACCAATAACGCAATGCCCCCACGCCTGCGGGGGTAGTTGCTCATCTACTGGTAAACGCCTCTTTTTTCATGGCAGACATGAGAATCGAGAATGTTGTAGATTTAGAGAGGAAAACGAACCAGATGTTGTGAAATAACATAGTTAGAGTAGGCAGCTGGTAAAATCGTCCAGAGTTGAAATTCGTGAGCAAGAGAAATTACTTTGCATAGAGTCTCTCGTTCCATATGAGCATAAATTCGGTACGATTCGTTGATAATATTCAGGTCGTCCCACGATTCCAGGGTTGAAGGAAAATCTTGATGTAGGCGAGAAATCGCTTCTGTTTCCAGGTAGGAGATTCCATACTTCTTCCCGAGGCGGAGCATAGCTACCACTACACCAATAGGAAGCTGCTTTCCGAAATGATGAACCCTTTTCAGAGGTTAAGATTGGTAGAGGACATTTGATCAGTCGGGACTCACTTGTTATTATCATACAGTATGGACAGAATAGTGCTCATGTCTACCGCTTCATCCGACACCTGTATGACTGGACAATTCTCGTGTTGTCCGGTAGGTTGTGGTATTGAGAACATGTCTTGAAACACCTCGGAATGCCGAGACAACACTGAGCGATGAACACACTACTAGTACCGCCCAAGTAGCTTGATCCTTTCTCTGTATCATGCATATCAACTTAGTCATTTACATCATGAAATTCTGACTGATCGACATGCAACCTCGGTGAAAGAGTTGGACATCATGGAACAACTTGTGCAAACGGATTGGGGGGGTGATTAGAGGGTAACGTCTGTAGGAGGTAGGGATGCTCCCGACACTGCTGACTTGTTAGCCGGGTATTGGGGTCGTAACAGAGAAGTTCTCGTATGCAATCGATCAATGACCTTGGAACATCCTCTGGAAACAGCGAATAAAAATCCGGTGGTTCGATCTGATATCAGAATATCACACGATTTGTTAAATTGTATCGTACGAAATAAAAAAAGTAACAGACCCTGAAGTTGGAAATTGAATCCGACACATGTGCATCAGAAGGATAACCAAGGACATCACATATCTTTGAAAATTGATCAATTTCGTTGTTGCCGGGAAACAATGGGCGCAGGTTGACAATTTCCGCCATGATAGTACCAAGAGCCCACATATCAACAGGGTTGGAGTAAACACGAGCGCGAAGCAAGATTTCTGGTGCGCGGTACCATCGAATGGAGACATACTCAGTATAGGGTGGTGGGCTGCTAGTCTCTCGAGCAAGGCCAAAATCGGTGAGTTTGATTATGACAATTAAATCCTTTTCCTTAGGGGTAGTAGGCGTCGCAACTGGAGACACAGAGGCGTAGTCATAGAGACCTATGGTAGTGACCAAGATATGCTCTGGCTTCATATCTCGATGAAAGTAGCCATTGGTGTGAATGTGATGTAATCCTTCTACAACCTGGGTAAAAATGTGAGATACAAGGCCCCCAGCGAGATGTTTTCCCTTGCGAGCCTTGATAAGATGATGAAGATTGCCCTCCATCGATTGGAAAACCAGATATAGCTCCTTAGTATCAGCAGAAAGAAAGGAGTCATATAAAGGGATGATATTTGGGTGACAAGGAATTTCACGGAGGAACTAGAGAAAAAAAAATACACATTGAATAGAACAACGAGATGAAGAGGCGTGCACACCTTAAGCTCCTTGAGATTCTGACATTCATCCCAACCCCCCTCCCACCACCTCCTCATCTTCTTGACGGCAACGAGGTGCATGCCTGCCCATTCTGCACGGGCGCCAGCTCCTCTCTGCATCGGAGGAAGTGGCGTATTGGGTGGCAAGGTAGAATGCCAATCGCAAAGCCATACTGACCCAAAGGAACCACCACCTAGAACTTTGACAGGGGTGAATGAACGGGTTGAACGGGATTGTGATGGCCCAAAAATCAGGTTGTTATCGTAGATTGCTATGCTGGGAATGCCCTGGACGGAGGTCCTTTGAGGAGGCATGAATGTAACAGATTGAGTTGCCGAGAACGTTCGCTCTGATGGACGATGATAACAGAATGGTAAATACATATTATAATACGTTCATAAAACATGTGACTGGAATCGCGGTTATGTTCGGTCCGGGTCAGAAGGTTCTGCAAATCCAACCACTCTGTGTTCTTCAACAGGGTTATGACCTCTCGACTAAAACGAAAGCTTGGAGAAATTGGAGTCGACACCTCAAGTCGCAAAGTAAATGAGAATTTCTGTTTGGTATGTGAATTTAAGAACTTTGCATTTGAATTAGCCATCTAATCTCTCTTCAACGAATTTCAAGATAGGTACACCTCTTCCACCTCTGGAAAAGTCGAAGGACACGGGGGAATTTGTTCCATTGTGGAAGCAAGAAGTCTGAGTTTATCGTCAGTGAAATTCTTTTTTGGAGACTCTGAATTTTCAATGAACAGGTTCGGGATGAAAAAGGTCGAAGACGACTGCATGGGGCTTTCACTGGTGGTTGGTCTGCAGGGTATTTTAATTCTGTTGGTTCCAAAGAAGGTATGTGACTCAATTATTTTCTTCGTCTATAAAGATTTGATTCTTATATTTATAGGATGGACGCCGTCGACTTTCGTTTCGTCAAGGAATGACAGAGCCAAGAAGCTGGCATCTCAACCGAAAGATTTCATGGACGAGGAAGATATTCAGGAACTCAAGGATAGCATGAAACTTGTTGACGCAACGGAGGAGATGGATTTTTTAGGTGGAACGCAAGCGGAGCTGCTTGGCGGGGTTGACGATGAACTTGAGAAAGAGTATGTCCCGTTCTCTCCTTCATACTCGTAATCTAATTTATTATACACAAGCCCTATTACACGCTCACTAGAAGCAGCTCTTCTTCCTGCTCCGAAGGATTCTGTTGGAGCGCAAATTTTGAAGAAAATGGGCTGGCGACTTGGCCAGGGCATTGGACCTCGCATTTCCTGGAAACGGCGCAAGGAACAGGATATCCTTGCATACGACCCTCTCACTGGCAATAGACTGACATCAGGAAGCCTTGATATTCCTGAAGATGATCAAGAAGCGAGCAAGCACTCTTACGCAGCAAGGGATACTCCTGTACTGCTGGTCACGAGAAAGGACAATACACATGGATTGGGTTATGTTCCTGGGCTGGGTCTGAAGCAAAGTCTGGGAGAAGGTAATATGGGAGATGGTTCAGGTCCCAAGCTAGCAGGTATTTAGTTTTCACACAGTTGTCGTTCGTGTTATCATTTTTTTGTGTCTTAGGAGGTTTCGGGCTCGGAGCCCTCAATGACGCCGACGAAGACGATCTGGATGTCTATGATAATGGGCAGCGACAATCATCACGACGGCGCGTTGCTTATGATAACATTGAAGGCGATGAAAATGATACCGTCGTTATTGGTGGAAATACGAAGAAACCCAGTTTACCTTTGCCTGTAGGCAATCTTCCTCCTCTTTGCTACTTCTTTTATGAACCACCTTATTAGGCATCAAAATCTTCAAGTCTGCACTTCCGCGATGGTTTGACAGTGCTAGCAGGCTTTGTCATTTCGGCCGAACCTGTTGCAGTGGATAAATGGTGAATACCTTTGGTATACAATATATCTTGTAATGATAAATTACTTGTAGGTTTCCTCTACCAGAGATTCCGCCAGGATGGAAACCTAATCCAAAGTCAGTGTGGGTGCAAGAAAAGGAAAACACATCCCCTACCCCTTCAGCGCCCACAGAAACGACCTCTCACGAGAAATGGAAGAGTTCCCATTTCTCGGCGGATCAGGTGGGTTTCTCCTTCAATGACGAAAAAGTATTATTTCACAAATCTTACAGCGCGGGAATTTATTGGGAGAGACACCACTACCGTCAGGTCCTAAGTCCATTTTCAACTATATGTCCGAAAAGGATAAAGAGAGGATACAGAGGATCGCCTCAAGTTTGACCACAGGAAAGACGTCGGCGGCGTCATCAGGTCCTGACGGTTATGCCGAGGCTCCATCGAATTCCCCAGCACGGCTCGACCCACACATTGCCAAAGCTGCTTTAAGCGGGTTCCAACCTTTCACCACCGATCCAACCAAACAGGCCAGGTATACGATGTATCTGCAATCCCAGGCTAATATAGGTTCTTCTCCGCCTCTCCAACCACTACCCGGTCAAAAGGCAGATGACTTCACGAAAGAGGTGGGAGACTACGCCAAAGCTGCTTCTTTGTTCAAACCCATGTCCGCGGCAATGGCAGGGCGATTTACGAGTGCTGCTGTGTTGGAAATGGACACGAACGTTGTGGAAGGATTGCATCACCCTTCGAGAGAGGAGTTGGAGGCAAGCGAGAAAAAAAGGAGAGAGGAAGAAGAGGAACGGGAGAAGGCAAACATTGACCCGAAGGTGAACGCTGCCAAGATGGGAATGTATGGCCCTCTGACGAGGGAGGTGAAGCCTTGGGTGCCTGCGAAACTACTTTGTAAGAGGTTTGGGGTCAAGGAGCCGGATGTCAGCGTGGATGTTGTGAACGAAACTACGCAACAACAAAATCGACCTTCCTTTGAACAAGCTGGGTTTTCTGGCCCTTCTGCTACTTCGGCACATACAGACACATTAGCGGCAACACAAAGACCTGAGGGCCCTCGCGACATCACGAATATCGGTTTTGGGGAAGACGAGACGCAGGGGCAGGATATTCTTACTTATGAGCGGCCTTCAATGGACATCTTCAAGGCCATCTTTGCAAGCGATGATGAGGATGAGGGGGAAGAAGTGGATCTGGCAGAAGACGCGCAAGTAAATGATGAAGGGAGGGATATAGAAGAGAAAGGCTTTACGAAAGCGACAATCATCCTTGATGACACACCTGTCGATCCGAACACCTTCAAACCGACTTTTATTCCTCGTGATGGGAAAGCGAAGCAAGAAGGGGTAAAATCTAAAGAAAAAAAGGTCAAGAGAGATAAGAAAAAACGGGGAAAAGAGAAGAGTGTTTTGGTTTCATTTGAAATGGAGGATGGAGGTGTCGACGGGACCGTGGAACGTGAACGACCAAGAGATAGACCATCAAAGAAGAGACGAAAAGACAACGCGGATAAAACTGTTTATGAGAGTGCAGATAAGCCACCGCTAAACGTTGCTACAGGCCCTGTTGCATCCACACCAGCGGCGGAAGAAGCCAATGTGATTCAGAAAGGCCGAAAGCGTGCGGTTGATTTCATGGACTAGTCTTCCCAGTCAAAATAGTTACGGCCATGCCTGAATACAATCATAATTCATGTTATATATAATGCTTTTCTATTCGCTCTCGTTCTCTACTTCAACTTCACTTTCATCCTCCTGCCCTTCCTCCTCCTCCAAGTTGTCTTCTGAGTCCTTGCCCTGATGGTTGTCTTCTTCCCTTTTCCGCTTCAAGTTTTCAACAGACCCTATCTGCACGTCACCATCAGCGAGTGTAATACATGTTAAACGAGTGCCTTTCGAGTCGTATGACGTCAAAGGCGCAATTTCTTTTGGTGTTGGAGTCTCCACCACTGCGCTTTTTGCGAATTCTGGTATGTCTGCGATGTCATAAACGTTGATGAAACCGTCAGAGGAAATTGTGCAAGCAATGGTGGTAAAGGATCTGCCCGATTCTGTGGGAAGAGCAATTTCGATGGTCTGAACGGCCTTGATTCTGCAAGGCAGCGATATCAGTTAGAAATGTTTTGGGGCCTGATGAGACGTGCACAAACCGGTTGGTATGCCCGACCATCTCCGCAATAACGAAGGGGGGTTTTGAGCTTTTGCTAATCCCGTACACTGATACCTTACCATCTTCTGCTCCAACAAGGAGCACTTCGCTTTGCTTGTCTATTGTGCTACAAAACTTTATGTCATGTATTCGAGAAGGATGCGTTATTGAATACAGAGAATCCATATTCTGAAACTGTTGAGTATCAACAGGGAAGAATAGGATAAAGACGTACAGTTGCATAAACGTCAATAGTAGAACCTGATTGAACTGCAAATTTTGTACCGTCAACTGACCATCGAACTGTTTCTCCTTCTGCACATCATTCGAGACGTTGTGATTGACAATTCGTAGAATGGGGTTGTAGCTCATACCTTTGCCAAGCTTCGTACTTGCAACACCTTTCCCTCGCATAAGGTCCCACATTCGGAGCGCCTTGTCTTTGCCTACACTGAGGGCGACCTTCCCTGATGGATGCACGGCCACTGCGTTGACGCGACCCTTATGACCTCGGAGAACCTTGAGGACGGCCCAGTCTCGTGCACGGAACAGACAAAGTGAGCCGTCTTCTGATGCGGACAACAGATGTGACTGAGATGGGAATAAAAGATGGGTTATGGATCCTGAATACTTTTCAGTAATTAAAAAAACAAAACCGAGATCTAAAGGGCAAAAAAAAAACCTTCGTGGTGCATTAAACCTCCAATCTCTTTCCGCCTCCTCAGATCCCAGACTTTGATGATTTCGTCTGAACTACCTGTTGCCAGCCATTTGCCACCGTTTGGAGAGGCTGAAACGGCCTTAATACAGGATACATGTGCCGGAAAGATAAAAATCGGTTTGAGGTGAAATTGTAGCTTCGTCTCATCGTCTATACTGACACAACCGTCAAGTCCATAGAGAAGCTTTTCATAAGATCCAGCAACAACTTTGAATGAGGTTGGTAAAGCTGCATGCTTGACGCGCATTGAATGTGTGGTTCCTTTGTGGGTTGGAACTGGTGTTATATCCGTTTCTTTGTCCTTGCCTTTCGTTGAAGGAGATTGATTGGAAGAGGTTGGTGTTAAAGTCTTGTGCAATTCAGGATAAGAAGATATCTTCATGTTGGATCTACCCTTCCGTAAAGCATCTAGTCTGACTCGTTTTGAGGGCCGTACTGGTAGATTTGTGGTAGCCATATGACAGTAAAAGATTATTAGGTTCGCATTAGTACTACATTTCTTTCAGAAATTTCAAGTCGGAACAACACGGGCCGTCAGCAATAATTTTCTAGAACTCGTAACTTTTTTTTGTTTGATTAACGTGCCACAAATAGACCACTAAGACGCACGGGCACTTAGGGTGCCTAATTAACTATGGTATGTGCTAGAGCTTTGGGCCAGGCAGTGGCTTGGGAATGGCTTTGGGTGTATAGCTGGGATTATGCTTTGGAAGCACTGTGGAACCCAGGGGGTGGGAAATTCCGACCAAAAAGGGTGTGATGGGGTAAATATCGACGAATAACGTCGTAAGGTAA
>QDKV01004915.1_pt1 | contig 18801 bp, 15 predicted proteins | sample 1861101 | NCBI WGS metagenome assembly QDKV01 (sample SAMN04275158, study PRJNA302643) | Fungus metagenome, whole genome shotgun sequencing project. | isolation source: fruitbody | host: Mallocybe terrigena | place: Sweden | collected 2013 | reverse complement strand
AGCTGGGGCTGGAAAATCTGCAATTGCTCAGACCGTCGCGCAGAATTGTAAAAATCGTGGTCTATTGGTAGCAAGCCATTTTTTCTCCAGAACCTCGTCATCGTCGTCGGAACGGAGTGACGGGGATCGTGTTATTCCCACTCTGACTCTGCAACTCCTGCATGCCTTCCCAGTCATTGAACGGCATATCGAGGGTGTCATCCGCAAGGATCCAGGGATTTTTGATAGACTGCGCTCAATACAGATGGAGGAGCTGGTCATCAATCCATTGCGTTGTCAACGACTGTGGCAATGTATTTGGAAGTACAGCGAACCTCAGGCATACAACGGCCGACTCGTTGTCGTCGATGGTCTGGATGAATGTAGTGATCCCGAAGTCCAATGTGACCTCTTGCACATCATTGCTTCTGCCTGTTCTCGCATTCCCCTTCCTCTCCGATTCCTCATTGTTAGCAGACCAGAAATTCACATTCAACAAGCCTTTGGCAGCGAAGCCTTTGAGCTCACCCATGTCAAACAGATCAATTTAGGAGATGACCCCGATGCAAAATTGGCGATTCGGCGTTACCTATCGCAGGAATTTGAAAAAATTCGCAGAAATCATCGGTTTGGAGCGGACTTTCACCCTACGGAACGCATGATCAGCAAGCTCGTCGAAAAATCGTCTGCACAGTTCATCTACCCCTCTACCGTCATAAAATACATCCAGCACCCTCGAGGCAGGCCAGACAAGCGACTAGAGGTGGTCCTAGGTCTTTCCTCTCCACGGGTCAACGATCGGCCTTTTGCACAATTGGATGCTTTATACACCCATATATTCTCTTCTCTAAATGGCATTCACAATGATGCTATCAGGAGCATCTTTGGAATCATTTTTCTTGCATCGAAACCACAGTACGAATATATAGAGCCCACTCTTGCATTCCTGGAGGTGGCTCTTGGTTTGGAGACTCATGAAATAATTATTTTGTTGGATGATTTCGTGTCCCTCATCGCTCTACCTCAAGATCCTGCCCAACCTATCCGATTATTTCACGCAAGTCTCCTCGACTTTCTTTGTGACCATGAAGCAGCTGCTACATACTTCTCGAGACTTTTGAATAACACCCTATGTGAGCATTTTTCTATCTGCGTGCAGACAAATTTATTGTACAACATTGAACAGCGACAACTACTTTTTATCGTCGTTTGCTTTTCCATTGCAAAAAAGCTAGAATGTCACATAATCTGCGGGAATATCTATTTTCATCAGGATTTCTAATCGAAAGATTCATCCATACCATAGAATGGTCACCAACCTGGACTGTTGTAGAGATGGCATTTGTTTTCCAACAGTTTTTCGACTTTCTGTTAACAAAGGTAGGAATCGGTACCACCTATCCTGTATTATCATGCAATGACATTTCTTCGTCAGGGCTTTGAAAATGGAGAAAATCTTCAAGTTACATATGCAATGCATATTTCGGGACAGTTGGCAGAAATTATACGAAGGGAGGATCCGTCCGAGTTTAAAAGCTGTAATCCTTTTATAGTGAGATGACTTTAAGCTCATCCATGGCATGATTAAGTACTAATTTTACCTTGAAGAATTGTGTATATGCGGCCGAACACCGTGTCTACAAAATATTAGAAAGGTTGACTATCTCAAAGCATGGATACAGCGCAGTAGATTTACTGCACGGGTTGATCCTGATCCATGGTCACGGCGACACCCATGTTTTCAAGCATTATATAGTGATTTTGTTTCCGCAACTTCCTGTGGAAGAAATCGAGCCCTGTATTGAGTGCGCACCGTTGGTGGGGTCTCTCACTGTTGGGAATGAGCTGGATGACCTTGTCCGTTACACAGTTCTGGCATACATAAAGGTACGTAGCTTTCTTTCTCAATGTTTTTTTGTTCCTTACCACTTGGTTGTACAGCACGTGGAAAGAAAAGTAAATGTTGCAAGCTCAGTGCGTCTCGAAGCGGCGTGGGGAAAATTATTAAGACCACAATGGGTTGAGAACAGTAACGTGTGTTGGCCATAGCGCTGAGTCTCATTCACTTCTGTAGATTAGCCGGATTCAATCAAGAAAAATCTTACTTGTCCGTTCCATGATCCTCTGACCATTCAGGCTTATATCATCTACAACAATCAATCAATACTAGAACAGAGATGAAAATATCGTCCCCTCTCCTAATCCCTTCCTCTACCTCGTACCCAAGTATCTTGCTCCCGAAAACAAACTTTGAAAGATGGTCAATTCCAGAAATTGCTATTCCATTGGAAAGAGCAACGTGGTCCAGGTATGTGAGTTGTGCGTAATATGCGCAAGTTTTCGGTTACACGCACGCGAGATTGCATCGAGGTACGCTCTGCGGTATGTTGCGAGTTCAGCAGGCGAGTCATAGCCCACATTATCTTCTGGAGAGGCATCTTTGGACCAGCCGTAGAAGAGCGGGTCCCAATCTACTGTAAGCCGCATAGGATATGCTGTTGCCGCGGACGAATGTCCACATTATCCCAGTCGATGATTCCGGTAATGGTACCGTCGTACTTGACAAGCACATTCTGAGAGGCAAAGTCGGGGTGAGACAAAACAAAGGAAGGTCCATCTAGAGTGCTGTCGGTCAGAGCAGAAAGGAACAGTTGATGGACACAGGAGTGAATGGGCGGTGTCAAAGGGACCAACACAGATCCAACGGTACAAATGTCAAAAGATGCCGAGCGACCCCAAAGCGTGGTACATCAACAGCACGAAAAGACTGGAATGAAACTTTCGGCCAACCTTGGGCCAACCCAAAGAATGAAACGATGCTGAGTAATTCGCTCTGTCATTCGACGACATCTGTTTTTATCTTTCTTCTCTTGCTTCCTTTTTTATTTATTTGTTTGATACTACATCAACTCTTTATTTTGTCATCCATTCCAATTTCCACATCCATTGCATCATAAATTCTCAATTTCATCATATGTACCAACATTGACGACTACTGTAGCATCAGTTACCATATTTAGGGACAACAAATACTTTAATCTCCAATTAGCCGCTCGTCAGTAACCCAAAGTTATTCACCAAGGGATGGGAAAGTACGAAGAATTTTTTATTTAGACACCTAGTAGTAACGGCTAGGCCTCACGGCCGATAAATAACGATTTAAAAAAAATGTCAAGGCCGCCTCGCTGGTCGTTCAACGTTCAGCGTTCAACAGCAAGGATTAAAATAAAATACTTATAAATACATACATTCCAGATATGGCAAAGTTTGAAGAAGCAACATGGAGTTATGAATCCGGACTTGATCAACAGTACTAGTAATATCATTTTGAATTTAGAAATCGGGGTCAATTAAATACAAACCAGGTTAAGTACCCGAATGACGAGTTCTCTACACCAGCTGATATATGTGCATGCGGGCAAACGATGATGGTAGTCACATATTCGAGTTATTTGTGAGCTTGAAGTGATCCCCCGGCTTCCTCAGTATATTGGCAGATCGTCCGTTGCTAACTGCTTATATTGAAACTCGTAACAGGGTTCCTGCGGTATAGATTGCACACTTCTTCAGATCCAGCCTCGCCTACGAATATAGTGGTTATGGGGTCCTTATGCCGAGGCCTGAGTGGATGCCTGACCCGGAGGGTTTGCTGTAGAAGAAAATCATGCAGCTACTAACACTGTCTGTCGAAGACTGGGAGGAGAAACGATTTCTTCGTCTAAGTTTTATGACAAGTAACTCTTTCGCGCATGGGAATATACCGTTCAGTAGCTAATAGCTATAGGTGACCGACCTTGAGCTGCGCAACATCTTTTTGTCCGGACTTAGTTCTGGATCTTTTAATTTAAATATATCACCGCTAGAACTCCAAGTATTTCTGTCTTTGTGCTGCGCCGCAATCCTACTCGACTGTGTCTGATATGATTAGTTAAACCGCCACTCAAAAACATATAAAGATCAGGTCTCTCCCAAATCCCTTACCAAAAAATACCCAGTCGATTAGACAACAACTTGAACAAGAAAAACCCTCAATCCAATACCACCAATGATTTTCTCCAAGCTCTCTATCTTCGTTGCTGCCATCTTGACTGCCTTTGCTACTGCCACTCCCAGTGAGGGCCAGACTCACCATCCTGAATGTGGCAATGAACCTGTCAAGTGTTGTTCGTATCCAAATATACCACTCTGTGTCAGGATTACTCACATGATTTTTTTGTTGTTGTAGGCCTAGACAGTTTCCCCGCTACTGCTGCTTACAAAATACTAGCTCGAAACAAGCTGGGCGTTGACATTCCTGTTGGAACCAAGGTCTGGGTTGATTGCTCTGCTCTACCCCAAGGAAAGACTTGGTATGGCTATCTGCCATTTTAGAAAATCTTACACCAGATACTTACTGACCTCTAGCCCTGACCTAAGTGTCTGCTGCAAGAAGAGTGCGACTGGTATGCTGTTATATTGTGTCGCTTTTCATTTCACGAAAGATAAATTTCATTTTCAGATGGTTCTATTGCTATTGGCTGCACGTGCAATGGTGATTGCAATTAGGCGCCTCGGACCTCGGCGCCCAGCAGATAACGTCATGGTTCTTACATAATATTAATATAGCATTAAAACTATGTCACATGACCTCCTAGAAAAGAAAATTAGCTTTGAGCATTTTAAATAAAGAGCTCTAACCATCAAGACTTTTGATCTGCCACAGTCCTAATCCTCATCTACATCTCTGACCTCCGTGCTGGGAAGGTGTCCCGAGTCGAAGGGCTCCTTAAGGGCTTTTTCCCACTGCAGCATGGTGAGGTACCGACACCTCTACTCCCTCTTTTCACCCGTATCGCATGAGATTCAATGAAATAATGAAATTCAATATTTCCCCCAAATCCAGCACGCTCTCTCCCTTAAGATTGAATTTTGGCGGCTTCGTAGTGCTTGCAGGATCTCTCTGCATGCACCCGAAGATGACAAAACTCACTAGCACTGGTACCTTCTTGAAACTCTATCATCGTTGGACGGATACTGTATCCTCCATCGAGTTCGGTGGTCTTCACTTCCTGTACCATTTTGTGATCCAAAGGACTTAAAGTCAGGCGACCACGCTTTGCTCCACTTCAAAAGGTCCTTCGCTGGAAGGTCGCTTCGGAATGCATTCCGAGTCCTGGTGAAAATTTGGTACTACATAACTTAGGTCATACCCTTTCTAGAAATGAAATCAAAGCTTTTTAAAATGAAAGTATGGCTGGCATTCCTTTTAGCAAACCATCAGGACTGGTGAACGATTCTGGGAAGCTACTTAGTTGAGGATGACTATTTAAGTAAATTCTATGATATGTATAACTGTTACACAAGGTCTGTTTGAGTTACATTCAACGAACTAATTGTGTTGAGATCTCGGATTTATCCGAGACGAAGGTTACCCCAGATCTTTCAACTCGAAACATACCTATCGGCGACTTGAATGTACGGTATACATCTTCTCTTGGAACTCGACATTTGGGGTGAGATACGTTGTCTTCGGAATCCGAATGGCAATACCCGAGCCCAGACTACTTTCATCTGCCCTGACTGGATCCCGACGACATCATTGCTTTCCAAGCACCGATTAGTCGCAAAGACCGTCCATTCTCATCGGTGTTAGACCTCCTAGGTGCACTCCGCAATACCCCATTGATAACACAATCGCATTGTACCTCTGTCTTGTGTCTATCTTGGAGAGGGAAAGACTCTCATCTGCAAAAACGTTCGTCGGACTTGGGTCCCATGCACCGACAATTCCGGGCTATGTCATTGAACCTTGGAATACAGTTGTCAGAAGATACAATAGATATCTTCTTCGCAGCATAATGTGGCCTTATTCAGAAATGCCACGGATTCGTGCTATATAAAGGCGAATCTGGTTTTCGAAGGTATCGTGCTTCGATGACAAGCAAGAACTGACAACTACGAACTTGAAAGACAATGCCGTGTTTCCAGCGTCAACAAGCTGACCCTAGCCGTCCTGATGGCTACTGGGTTGAAAGTTTCCCGTACTCCATATCACAGGGCGACAAGACCCCTCACTTGATCGGTTACGGTCTCGGAACTTCTGCTGCAGACAGCAAGGTTATCCTCTATTTGAACCCTTACAACCCAGGTACTCCACCGTATGTTCAAGTCTATGATTATTATTATCATTTTTCGTTTTGCTTAAAGAGATGTTTCCCTTCCTGTAATTATAGCCCAGCTATCAAAGATGCGTCATGGGAGAAGCGTGAAATCGCAGTGCTGCGCTTCCCAGTTGCCTGCACGTCTGTGAATGTTTCCCCTCATACTTGTGAATCGCACTGAGACGGATACAGCTATGCCGATATTTCAGGAAATGGTTTTAACGATAGTACGTTCCTTTTATCCACCGTAGATATCGATCCTAACAGGTTTGCCCTTTACAAGTCATTCAATCTGACGAATATGGCCCCTCCATGAATGACCTCTGGGCAGACGGCGGACGTGTCAGCTGGTACGAGAATAATGGAAACCTTGATGATACTAGCCATTGGAAGCGTCGTTACATTGGGAAGAGTCCAGGAATGCATCGTCTGAAAGGTAACTCATAACTGCGGTGATCCAAACCCTTCGTTTCGCTGAATATTCGGGGGGGCAGTTGGTCACTTCACACGAACCGATAAAGTCCAAATTCTTGCAGCTCCCATTATCATCAAGTCTGCCGATTTGACGTCCCCAGCACCCGTCATCGTCTACACTGCTCCAGATGATCCCGCGTCTTTGCCAGTTGACGACGACAGCCAAGGGTGGCCCCAGGATGTTCCCTTCCCACAAACTTTCCGTCTCGTGCATGAGGTATTCAGTGAGTCCCACCAGCTTGATTTCTTATTACACCAGAAGTTGACTATGCGTTTCTTTCGCAGTTTTTAAACGAGAGAACAATTTGGATCAAGTAGTTCTCGCCGGGAGGGAGGGCATTTCTCTCATCTGGTTTGATACAAGTGTCGATACTTGGAGGACAGAAAATCTTGGTACCGGTCTTCCAGAAACACCTGGTAATCCATTTTGGGGCTCCGGAAGTGGTGAGTTACAATTTCTCTCGGCCAAGGTTGACGCTAACAATGACTAGTCGCTGTTGCTAGGGTGGGAGATGACCAAGCGGGGTATATTGCCTCTAGCGAAGCATTCCACGGGAATGTCGTATCAGTATATATTAAACCAGCTTCTTCACCAAAGAACACACTTTCCGGAATAGACTGGACCCGTGTTGTTCTTGAGGATTTTGGTCCTTTGAGTTCAGGACATACAGGATCCATTCATCAGGTTGTTTGTGCGGATATCGACGGTGATGGTGTCGAGGAAATACTCGTCGCTTTAATGGGTTCTGACCCGCCAACCTGGAAACGGACGGGTGTCTGGTGCTATAAGCGTATGTTGTCAATGGATAGAAACATATGTACTGACCCAACATTTACCTTAACAGCTATCGATCTCGAGCAAGGGAAATTTACCAAGTTCAAATTGAGTGACGATTCTGCCGGACGACTTGACGTCGGAGACTTTACAGGTCGTGGACTTGTTGTAAGTTTACTCATCCTTTCCTGCGTTGGTGCTGAGATAATTTACAATGTTAGGACTATGCAACTATCTCGTACTCCGTGCCAGGATACTTCGAATCACCGAATCCAGCCGTAAATGTCTACGCCTCATCACCTATTGGGGCTCATAAACTCAATGAAGAGGTCTTGTTCCTTATTTCGGACCCCTCGCAAACGAAACTAATTGATGAGGTTGAATTCCTGGATGTAAGTAGTAGGAAGTTGAGTTTGGTTGTTCTTCCTGCTGGAGAGAAGTTCAGCGTAGAAAATGGTGGAGGTGTGAAGGTTATCCTCGGAAAATGTATGCTTCTCTGTTATGCTGCTGTTAAGTCCGAGAGATTGAATATCTGGTTCTTTCAGTGACCTGGGTCGATACCGACGGGGTCCTCCAATCTAGAACACAGGCAACAGGCCCATTCACAACCCTTTCCAATATTGTTCTTTCTGAGGACGGGTTGGTTCGAGCGGGTGCAGAAGGCGCTGCCTTTACGTTGCTCAAAGTTTCTTCCACCTCTGGCAGTCCTCCTTACACCGACATGTCCCAACTGGTTGCCCATAACATCTTTCCACCCAGGTTTTCTGGGGACCTCAAGAACTTGACATTCCCTTGGGTAAAAGTGGAGGATCGCCCCTGGGCAAATGGCCGGTTCAAAGTTTGTTCTTTTTTATTATTTGCCTATCGTGTTTGCTGACACACTTTGCTAGGGACTTGAGTTCTACAACTTGATTGGGTTCCACGTCAAATTAGCCACTGATTCTCTCCAACATGTTTGTCATATTCAATTATGGACGGCTGGAGTTGGGGTCTCGGCTGGATTCCACAACCATACCGGTGATACATTTTGTGAAATTCACTCTTGTATAGTGAACGGCACAGGCGAGGGAGGCATGTCATGGGCCACAGTCGCCGATGACCAATTTGACCCGAATAATCCTGATCCCGCGAAATACGAGAGCATCGTCGTGAGTGACATGCATGAGCACGGGCCACTCTGGAGGACGACACAAGATGGGCTGCCATTGTTCAGGGTGAATTCCAGTGTAGATTATCCTTGGCACGGTATGGGCGCTTAACTAAAATTGAAGTCGAACTAAATTATCTCTCAGCGTGGATTGCTGGTCCCGGAACGTCACAGGCATTCGACGTCTGGATTGCTTTTGAGTTCCCTGCTCTGACTGCAATCTCACTTCGAGATTCTGCCACCTCTCCTGCACCCGGCTTGTATGCGCTTCGTCACTCATCGTCGTCGGCCGCTGCGGTGAAAGATGGGGATAGTACTGATGGTGCACCTGTTATCGGAGAACCCATTGATTCGTCAACGGCTGCTCAGCAGGTCAGTGTTCATCCTTCTCCGTCGGTTGCAGAAGCTGACATGACATATAGTGGAGATTAGATACTATCGCTGGAACGGATGCGACGAGTATCAAAAATGTTGGAAGCGGCTCGTTCGCTACTTCAAATTGGCCCCCTATTGCTGGACAACAACTAGTTGGAAGCCGATCCCTGGCAGTTTTAGGAATCACCTCCAACTGGGTCTTTACCACGCATGACCAAGACGTAAGGTGAGTGTCCCCAGCATTTCCTTTTGAATACGCATGTGGGCTTCGAGTGCTGAATTTTGCGCAGGATCTCTTTAATAGGTACAGATCTCGTTTGGGCATTGAATGGGAATAACCAAGTAAGCTCGAAATGACACGACGCACGAATTCTACTCATTTATTTGTCGACAGGTCGTCCTCGAGCAAGAAAGAGCTGGGGATGAAAGCCAAAACTGGAGATTAGTGCCGTTGTCTGCCAACTAAACATGGATATCTTTCGTTACGATGCCTACATGAATGTAAAATACTTCTCTGTATGACGCCTGAATGAAGAACTTTCCTGGCCGCAATGTCTCTTCTGGCGACAAGGCAAAATCACGGACACAACATACACAACATTAAAAGTTGAACTCAAGATCCATAATCAATACAGAGAACAAAAGTGCGGGTATGAGAAGTTGAATTGCTCTATCATATATCGTCAGTCAATGGTTCGAATCGTGCTCATCCTTCCCTTCTTCTCTCTGTCCTTCATAAGACTTTCTTTCAGTCTCGTCTTTCTCCCTCTTGGCACAGCGGGTGGTGAGCTAGGAAGCATTTTTGCACTTGACTGGGGAGGGGTCAAATATGCGACCAGAGGAACTGCTGTTTCCATCGGCGAACCAGACCTCGGGAGGCCAAACGCGACGGGCTCCGAAGGGAGAGGATCTCCTTGCTCTTCACTTGGTTGTTCCAACTGCGCGCCGGCGAACACGAACCAATAGTTTCTCGTGCTCCACATGGGCAAACTTAAATTCGACTGTAAAGATATCAAACCCCGTGCATCAGCTCACCCAGTCTTGCCGCTTATTCAGACTCACAGTCAAAAGAAAAGAAACGCCTACCCGAGGGAAACTACCAGGGAATACATGGGCAGTATCCTGTATGTCAAAATAAATCGAAACGTCTAATAGAAGAGAATGAAGAGACGGAGACTCACATCGAAATCAGATCCATCCTCTTTATCAGGCTCGTCGATACGCGTCATGAACTCCCCATCAGAGTAGAAATTCTCCATCTGTATCGGTTGTTCGGTGCATACCATCATATCTTCCACCTCCATTTTCGTGACTATCTCGCTGTCCTCAGCAGTGGCGTACGACTCAGCTTCGCTCAAAATATCATCTCCTTCCTCTGCAGTCTTTTGTAATTCTTCGTCCGCAGCGATTACTCCGAAACCAGCCTCATGCTCAACAAAACCCGTAGTCATATTCATATTCTCCGCTGGCGGATCCTCAAACTCTGACAGAAGACTCGCCCTCGCGTTCACAGAACCAAGATCATGGTGCTGCCCGATCAAGCTTTGTCTACGTCCAGTTTCAACAAAATTAACAACGACCGGGGCAAGAATCTTAATATCGAGCGTTAACAACAAAACCATGATATAGCAGATAATTTGACTCACAAAATCGGCGCCCGTAATCGTATCCTCGTCGAGATCGGCCACCGTCATCGAGGATACCTTTGTATTCACATCGGCAAGCTCAAAATCGACAGCCTCCGATTTAATGTCGGCTCCACGCCGGATATTTGCCACCGACATCAATTCAGTCTCTGGTCGACTGCTCACAAAATTGATTGAATTGGGATCTCTGTCGAATTGTAATTGTGGGTCCTTGAGTTCGTGTTCGGCCTTGAAGTCCTGCACTTCTCCACTCTAGACAAGGGTCAAGTGAATAAGTCCGAACAGAGTATGAGACAGTAGTGGCCGCAGAACTTACAGATGCCATGACTCTTTGCTTCAGATAAACGAAATCGGTTTCTTCCTTGTCCTCTTCTTGTTGGTGCGGGGCTGAAAGGGTAAAACGCTCTGTCTGCTGCTAGATAAATACGAGAACACCAAACAATTAAGAAGCAGAAACTCACATCTTCATCTCCACTAAGCGGATCACATCTTCCCTCAAGTACTCCGTCACCCTCCCTCTGTGCCTCATCTTCACCCATACCCGCGCCTTCTTCACTAAACTTAAACCCCAAGAGCACAACCATCCACGGAATCACCAATACCATCAGAAAGCCTGCCAGTCCAAAACATTCCATCAGGTTATAGATGCACGCGCTCAAGGCTGAAATAACCTTCGTTTTCATCCGTGCCTTCATGTCTGCTTCAATTTTCATGTCTTCGGCCACAACAATCTCACTTCTAAAGACATCACCCTGCGGAGAATGAATGAGTAGGGTTGAAGCAGTCGGTGGCGGACGCAACTCAGAATTTGACGCAAACGGATTGACTGGACTATAAAAATTAAATCATAGATTACCTAAATGTGGAAAGAACGGAAAGAGAAGACCCAAACCTGTTAAACACTCTGTAGGCTCCTCGCAGAACATCCCACTCCGGTGCATAGTCCAGCTCGATCTCATAGCCTTGCTGATCTCCTTTTCGAACAGGCGCCACAAGGCTTTCATGGTTCTTTGCTTTCAAGCGCCTTACGACCTTCCAAACACCCGCAGCCATATACCCAAGTACAAATCTCCCACCAAGGAATTTCCATCCAACCCTATCACTACTGTCGTCTTCATGTAGGCCCGGGCCAGAATCAGGGGGAGGTGGTGGATCATTATCGTCTCCGTCGTCATCATCCGGATCAGCGTCATTATCGTTCGAGTCGGGTTTTCCAGAGGAATCTCGCCTGGGAAGGCTTCGACCGGCATCTCCTTTGGCATTTTCAACGTTAACGCCATTGCAATGGCTTGTAAGCGTTCTCCGTCCTTCATCGTCTGACTCTGCAGAATCGGTGATCGCCGAAGTCAAATCGACGTCCAAATTACTCGACTCGGGCATGAGCATGAACACAACCCAACCACCAACCAAAAGTGCCAACAGTACGCAACCTACACCAGCATTTACCCTGTCTTGCGCGTGCTTTGTCCACTGTTCGCTCTCCGCGCTTGAACTGTTCAAACCTATACCAAATTCATCGACGGCAGAGACCACATTTAATATCTGTTCAGTTTGATCCAAATTGTCAAAAACAACTTCGTTAAAGCCAACTTCACGAGCATCGGTTGTTTCACCCAGTGGACCAGTCGGCGAGGGCGCGTCGAGTCTCAATTGCTTTTTGTCAGAGGAATGCAAACTATCCAGTGCGGATCGGACATTTGCTTCCAGTGATTTGAGCCCTACACCAAACCCGCCTGTCCCAATTCCTCCGAAGCCTAATCCGAAGTAATATTCTACGAGACGATGTACGGTCGTCACGCAGGCGTCAACGGCGAGTTGAATAAGAATGCCAGATTTAGGAATTATAGAGTCGTAGAGATGTGCAGTGACGGTCCAAAAAGGTCCAGGGGAGAATAAAAATGTCGCCATTTATGTTGCGTAAATTATTAGGATTAGGCGAGAATCTATAGGAAGTGAGGTTCCGCTACCCTCAGGCCAGGACAAAGGAGAGTTGAGTGAGAAAGTCGCTTAGGCAATGCTTTTGTAGGTGGCCATCAACGATCGAGGAGAACAGAACGATCGGGTAATGTTGTCATAGTCAACCTGAATAGTTGGAAAAATCGTGCGATGTGCCAAAGGCCAAAGACCAGCAATAATTGTTATACATATTTGACTGGCATTTCGTTCAAAAATTTTACACAGTCGCGCAATATGCGATATATATCATCTATAAAAGACATGAGTCACAAATCTGGCTAACGCGTGCATTCATATAAAAACTCAGAAAAGCCATAGTTTTCATACATCACCTCGCACAACATCCCTCCGAATCAGCGTGTCGACTCCAAAACGGAGTGCACTAACTCCCGCAACAAATGTTGTTGGAAGCGACTCAGGAAAGGACGACTTGGCAAGGAGTGCAATTCAAAGAATGGATGAACTTGGTTTCGTCTTGGTATCGAAAGAGTGCAACCGGGAAGGAAAGGGCTTACATTTTGTAGGTACTTCAAGGAGTGCAGGAAAATTTCAACAATGCCTAAGAGAATATATCAGCGTCAGAAAAAAAGAAAACAGAAAGTGGTCAGAGATAATTGGTATTTTCAAGTGTCCACAAGAGATTGCGAAATCTCTTTCGGAAGCAGAACTGAAAAATGCTCATCATATGTGTGCAAATTGGGATCCAACTCACCATATTATGCCAATCATATTATTCTGGCCCATTGCTGGGAATTTAGAAAGAAAGGAAAACTTATAATCAATCAAAATCTAAACTCCGACACCCTCCTTTCTAAACAAAAGAATTTTCCTCTGCCATGGCATGCCTTACTACTTCGTGGTGAGTCGTTTATCCTCCCATCCCTTATCCAACGATGATATTATCCACGTCGAGTCGGTGACGACCAATATCAATGATCCACACTCGCTACATGCATCACCAACTGATTTTTGCCTCATGATGTCCATGAATATTCTACTGACTTCTTCAACCATTTCCCAGGTGCTGGCGTTCGTAAATGTGAACCACTATCGAACACTAGATCCCCTTGCTAACACATAGAGCATTTAATGTGCGTTCTCGTGCCATGTACTTTTCAACCATCATACCCTTTTGTTAAGTCCGAAGAATACATGACGGACGTGATATCTATCGGAGTTGCTATATATCTTACCCTTTATCCCTTCAAGTTTCTGTCTTTTATTGTTCCACTGACGCTGATTTGGCTACCCTTAGATGCTACAACCAGGTTAGTTCAGATTCTTATTCACTTCGCCCCCATGATGTTTCTTATACAAGCATATGTCCGAAATTTCATGACGAACAAATCATGTCCAACTTCTGAGGGTTTTGACAATTCGTTTTCAGAAAATTGACTCATCCTTTTTCTCCAGATCTAACTCTTTGACTCGACCGCCGTATGAACCATCTACGTACGCGAATCAGCACTTTTTGCTCTCGGTTACAAATTCCCGTCCCTGTCTTGAAAGATCTCGCGCGGCGAGGTTTGGGTACCAAAATAATCGCGAACTACTGTCGACCTAGAGCTAGCTAGACCTTATGCTATATCATAATAATCGATTTGATAACCCATGGTAATTTCAGACCAAGAAAGAAATTCATGAACCGACGCTTCTATTCGTCTTGGCGCTTCCTGAAGAGGACCTCAACCGTATAATCTTGAACGCGATTTTGCATGAGCCACCTATCAGGAGGACGCACGTCGTTAACCAGCTTCACATCGTAGGTCATTACAACATAAGCGAGCATCAGCTTCACCTCAACAGCTGCGAAAAAGCGACCCGGACACGCGTGTCTGCCATGACCAAATGCTAGCGATTGCAGGCTCGTAGAGATCATATCGAATTTCTTGTCAGGGTGGCCTTCGGTTTCTGCGCGCTCTTTCATCTTGATGAATCGGAAGCCGTCAAATTTCTTGGGGTCCTCGTATGTCTCTGGGTCAAGGTGGATATGACCCGCTGGGACTGAAAGCGTCGTACCCGCAGGTATAGTTGTGCCATCCGAAAAAGTGAAATCGGTAATAGCCAAGCGGCTCATCACCACTAACGACCGATCAGAACCAAATTAGTTCCCCACTACATAATTCAACTCACAGGTTCCAATCGGGTGAAGTCTTTGTGATTCTTTGATAAAACTGTCGACCTTGCTCATCTGATCGAGGGCCTCCTTAGTCCAACCTGCGCTCTTCGTCACCTCCTCTACTTCATCTCGAAGAGGTTTCCAATATTCCGGAAACAAAGCGAGGTAAAATAAAGCATAGACGAAAGTCTGAAGAGACACAGATGAGCAACCATGTTCAATGTTGCAAGACGACAACTTCACCAATGACGACGTGTGCACAGCAGCGAAAACCGTGGCGATGATTCTAATCATAAGGTTCTGTGTTTCTTCTTCCTTGACTTCGTCCATGAGCCAGGTCAAGAGATCAAGCTGTATTGTGTCTAGCTTTCAGGTATAGCAAATACCTGACGTGGACACAAACGCACTGGCTTCCCGGGATAATCATCGCCTTGTTCCTCTCTTGCTTTCCGACGGGCATCAATGACCGGCCCAATGTGCTCCAGGCCTTCACGGTTTCGTTTTGAAAGGTTGGAAACAACGAAATTCACCAGGCTATACAGTGCTGTTAAGGACACGACACAACCAGAATTAGAAATACGACTTGCGGACGAAGGAAAGGGGGAAACATCCGAAGGAGAAATCCCGTTTTTACTACATCATTTGTATATTGGATGCTGAGGTCAAGCCAATCAGGGTTCCTACCTATTAAATTCTTCTAGATGCATTAAGTGATATATTTCAGAGAAGACAACAACTCACACAGTGGTAGGCCGACAAAAACACGATTGCTGGCGTGAGAAATGACTTTCATCACGGTCTCAAAGACCCTGATGCTAGACCAATCTACAAGAATAAGATACATTTTTAATTGATTAACGATAACTCTGCAATTACCGTCTGTGGGGGGAATATGTAGATCAAAGGTATGAACAACCTCATCATGGATCTCTGCCACCAATTTTGGCAAAGACCGGTTAAGTCGGGACTTGAGAACGTGGATGTGGTATGGGTTTTCATTGATGTCCAGTCCGAAAGTAAATGGTGATTGTAAGAACTATCAGAAATTGAGTTGTGATTGGTTGACTAGCTCGTAACATTCGACCCACGTACCTCATCGACAGGCTTAGAACTGGATAGGTGGTTCTCCGGAGCTTTTCGCAGGTCTTCTATAAGCTTTGGGTCGGTCACAACAACCCACCATTCCAGTAACACAGGCACTTTGAAGAGACTACCATTCCACTGTAAGGTTCAGTTAGACCAATGGTCCCATGTATATTGAGTGTCGTTGCACCTTCTGAATTCCCGTTTCTACGACGTTATGTGCATCTCTGCAAAACTTGAACGTGCCAACGTAGGAGAGAATCGGAAAGGTAGGTCCAACCGATGGAATATTACGAAGCTTGTAAGTCCGTGTCAGATATGATTTATGCATTGAATCTTCTGTAACTACCTTCCATGCCTCACTCCTGAAATACGACAGTCCAAGCCAATATACAGCAGTCGCGAGTCCAATCAGGGCAAGAGGATTACCGAGAAAGCTGATTCTGAATGATTGCAGACTGTCCATAGGGAAAGCAGGATGTGATCAAGCTATATAATATTTCCTTTAACCCATAATAACAAAATCTATGTCAAATTTACAAGATCATCATGAGGACATTCAGGAATGGGAAAGTTGGTACACACGATCGGTGAAGAACCGGGCAATCGTTGCTGATGGGGGTTAGAGAGCCTCGGAAATTTCAGGGAAACTAAAACGATCTCGTCGTTCTACACATATAAACCAAAGAATTTGGGTGATCCTGATTTCAAAATGTGAGAAAGTCATTCCATCAAAGAATTCAATATTTTATAGTTGGTGCACAGTTTCGTGTGAACCTCTCAACTGGTGACCACGCTGTGATCCCTTCGCCGTGGACAGGTGGTTGAGTTGTCCACTCCTTACTCCCTAGCAGTGCACTAATGTAATCGATTCTGCTTTTACACGGTTCGTATGAGAACCTATACAACATTGGCGAGTTATAAATCACTAGACTTCCATATGAGTTGATGTTGATTTTTGTGTCAAATTTCTCTCACAGCTACAGCCCGAAATCAGAAAGGGAAGGGATACCAGGTGCCGAGCATTTATCGTAAAACCCTTTAGTAAAGACACGCGCAACAAAATTAGAAATGGATGTTGGCCAAATCGCAGAAAATATATTTATATGGCCCAAACACTGACCGCTGTTGTGTATTCTGCTTCCCCTATGGACTACCTGCAATCATTCGGAATCAACTTTCTCCATAATCCTCTTGTTCTGATTGGACTCGCGACCGTTCTGTATTGGCTTGGACTGTCATATTACAGGAGTGAGGCACGGAAGGTGATAGTCACATATGGTTCAATGACTGAATCGCATCTGACATGGACTGTCTTACCAGCTGCGTAATATTCCATCAGTTGGGCCTACTTTTCCGATTCTCTCTTACGCTGGTACATTCAAGTTTTGCAAAGATGCACAGGGTGTTGTAGAAATGGGGATTCAGAAGGTGCAAGGACGTCCAATATACATGCGGCCGTCATGTAAACTGAACGATTATAATTTTACAGTGGAATGGTAGTCTCTTCAAAATTCCTGCGTTACTGGAATGGTGGGTTGTCGTGACCGACCCAAAGCTCATAGACGACCTGCGAAAAGCTCCGGAGAACCACCTATCAAGTTCTAAGCCTATCGATGATGTACGAGGGTTGATTTTTCTGAACTACTCACAACCCAATTTCTGACAGTTCTTACAAACACGATTTACCTTCGGACTGGACCTCAGTGAAAACCCATACCACTTCGATGTCCTCAAGTCTCAACTTAACCGGGCTCTGCCAAAATTGGTGGCAGGGATCCATGATGAGGTTGTCCATGCCTTTGGTCTACATATTCCCCCCACAGACGGTAATCGCAGGGTTATCGTTAATCAGTTGAAATATATCTTATTCTTGCAGATTGGTCTAGCATCAGGATCTTTGAGACCGTGATGAAAGTCATCTCTCACGCCAGCAATCGTGTTTTTGTTGGCCTACCACTGTGTTAGTTGTTGTCCTCTCTGAAATATATCACTTAATACATCTAGAGGGACTTCATAGGTAGGAATCCTGATTGGCTTGACCTCAGCATCCAGTATACAAACGATGTAGTGAAAACTGGGTTTCTCCTTCGGATGTTTCCCCCTTTCCTTCGTCCGCAAGTCTTATTTCTTATTTTGGCTATGTCGTGTCCTTATCAGCATCGTACAGCCTGGTGAATTCCGTTGTTTCCAACGTTCCAAAACGAAACCGTGAAGGGTTGAGGCTTATTGGGCCGGTCATTGAAGCTCGTCGGAAAGCAAGGGAGGAACAAGGCGATGATTATCCCGGGAAGCCAGTGCGTTTGTGTCCATGTCAAGCATTTGCTATACCTGACATGCTATAACTGACACAATACAGCTTGATCTCTTGACCTGGCTCATGGACGAAGTCAAGGAAGAAGAAACACAGAACCTTATGATTAGAATTATCGCCACTGTTTTTGCTGCCGTGCACACGTCGTCATTGGTGAAGTGTCGTCTTGCAATGTTGAACATGGTTGCTCATCCATGTCTCTTCAGACTTTCGTCTATGCTTTATTTTACCTCGCTTTGTTTCCGGAATATTGGAAACCTCTTCGAGACGAAGTAGAGGCGGTGACGAAGAGCGCAGGTTGGACTAAGGAGGCCCTCGATCAGATGAGCAAGATCGACAGTTTTATCAAAGAATCACAAAGACTTCACCCGGTTGGAACCTGTGAGTTGAATTATGTAGTGGGGAAGAACTAATTTGATTGGTCCTTTGTGTAGTACTGATGGGCCGCCTTGCCGTTAACGATTTCACTTTTTCGGATGGCACGACTGTGCCTGCGGGTACGACTCTTTCAGTTCCAGTGGGCCATATCCACCTAGACCCGGAGACATACGATGACCCCAAGAAATTCGATGGCTTCCGATTCATCAAGATGAAAGAGCGTGCAGCGGCTGATGGCCACCCTGACAAGAAATTCGACATGGTCTCTACGAGCCTGCAATCATTAGCATTTAGTCATGGCAGACACGCGTGTCCAGGTCGCTTTTTCGCAGCTGTTGAGGTGAAGCTGATGCTCGCTTATGTCGTTATGACCTACGATGTGAAGCTGGTTGACTGCGTGCGTCCTCCTGAGAAG
>QDKV01004916.1_pt1 | contig 18805 bp, 27 predicted proteins | sample 1861101 | NCBI WGS metagenome assembly QDKV01 (sample SAMN04275158, study PRJNA302643) | Fungus metagenome, whole genome shotgun sequencing project. | isolation source: fruitbody | host: Mallocybe terrigena | place: Sweden | collected 2013 | reverse complement strand
TGGCAGTTTGGGTACTGGAAGACCTCTCTAGCAAACGGGACATGAGACAGTGCCAAACAACCAGCTAGCTTGAATATGATATATCCATCGGGCGGTCCTGCGACCCAAAGTTCCAGCCCAACTACAGAGTCCTTGGGTCCAAATGGAAGTAAATCCTCGGGCCCTTGTGGCCAACGTTTTTCACCATTATTGGCATTCCCAGTGCGAAATTTATGTTGCGTTAGCTCAGAAAGGGCTAGGATAATACAGTTGGTGACAGTAGCCACCGCATGAAATACAAGGGCGGGGCCGCTTTGAACCGAAAGTCGTCCATCTGTTCCACAGCTGCTAGTATGAAGGCGCCTCATTCCCGTCTGACCAAAATCACAACGACACTGAACTAAACGATTTATCATTGTCACGAAGTCTCGAGGGTGCTGTTTGAATGTGAGGAATTTGATGCCAGCTCTGAGAAACTCGGGATGGGATTTCACCAGTTTGGTCTTCGCCGAAACGGAATCGCGCGCTTCCAAAGCCTGATCGATGCAATCCGCTGCGATGGCCATACTTGTAGAGCATACGTCGACTTTCATTGGATCTCTCATCGTCAATGTTAAGAGCTTGATAGCTGCATCAACGGATAGAGGACATAGATTTGTAGCCATATTAATAGCACTGTGCCACTGATCTACCGAATTTCGGGGCCTACAAATATCAAATAGAGCAATGCAGCATGCTTAACATCATTTCTTGTGACAGAGCAACTTTGCTTACCAAGACGAGAGTTAAGAGTTGACGCCAGAAACCATCAACAGTAGTACCCAAGTTGAGAAAAATAGCGCAGTGCTGCGGGATGTACTATTCCTTATCGGGTGTTTTCAAGGTACTAGTGTTTCCAATTTTTCACAATTTCAGTTCTCCCTCAACAACGATTGCATCTCTCCTTACAGATTTTTGCAAACTTGTCACTGTGCTATGTATCTACACTCCTGTTTTTTTTTTTTGAGATTTATAGAAGCCATGTTAAAATGGTAAAAATTGAGAAAAGCTTGAAAAGTGGCTGATTTGGTAATTTCAGAACACCTACTGCCCAGAATCTCATGATTTTTTTTGTGGGATATAATAGGCAGTACCTAATGAAGTAAACATATTTTAATTAGCAGAATGGGTGACTTCCCATACCACTATCTTGAAATAATATCTCTAAATTTCCATTTCTCACGACCTTGAATGGAATTTTTCTATGGTAACGCTGACAGATTTGTCCAGCTAAGGGAATTGATGGTGGCGTTTTAGAAATAGGTATTCAAGATAGCGTTGCGGGAAGTCACCCAATGTGATGAGCAGGATTTGAAAACTCTCTGAAGCGTTACAAAAGAGGCCCGGGAAGTGCCGAGTATTTAAACTCCGATTTGGGCGTCAGTAAGTAGTCAGTAACATTATCCTTCAGCATTTTTCCCCTCAGCACTTATTATCATTTATGTTTTCCTGTGCTCCGTCCATTGTGCTCTCTTTCTGTTATTTTATTTAACCTTTACTCATACGTATTGCATGGCGGTCAACTTATAATACAGGGATTGTTGGTTCGGAGACACAAAAAGAATCATAGGATCAACGTTTTAAAGTTCGCTGCTTCTCCGCAAATTCTATAATTTTGCGGTCAACAAACATCCCTTTCCGTTCTCGAACAGCATCCATGTAACCCTTTGCGATGTTCAATCTGTCGGCCTTCTCACCTAGATCCTCCAGCTCTTCCTCCGTCTTGGGTACCCAGAATGGATCTAAATCGAGAAGCTCGTATCTAAGCTGCATATCAGCCTTGATAAAGAGACAGAGAAGACCATCACTACTCACCCACTGAAGATCAACTGTGGGCTCGCAGCACCAGAAGTCCGAGTTCTGATATCTAGACCAAAAAAAAAATTAATTGATAACTAATGCGCCGTTCTTTTGGTTGGGTAAAAAGCCTTACCATCTGCGAATCCAAAACTTTCGACCACTGGCAATCGGGCAGAAATACTGAAAAAAGAAGTTCCTTCTTTCAATTCCTCGGCAACGATCCGCCCGCGTCGTTTGGAAATGACACCATATACTTTGCCCAACACATCCGCTGGGAGAAGTGAGTTTTACTCTTCAACAGGTAATATCAAGGAAAAACTTACTAGCGGCCTGGATCTCACAAAAATACATGGCCAACATCAACCTCGGCGACCAATCAAGCAGACCATTGCGACATGCATCCCGAACAGATGATATAAGAGAACCAGTTACTTGCGACATGCGATTTTGTTCTGCGGAATCATGAGATTCATGATAGCATAAATGAAAGATTAAATTCACCTATTTCTTTTTCCAACGCTACCTTGTCTACGTCAATCTGTTCTACAAAATAAGCCAGTCCCTCTACAGGCTCCGCACACAGAGGTCCCTGAAATACCGCAAGCTGAAAGCCAGCCTCGATGTGGTTGTCGATATCTCGTATGACCTTTTCTATCCCAGCGCCGGTCTTATCCGAGTTATTGCGATTCAACCGCTGCCTCAGTCTAGGATGAAACAACGTCAACGCAAGAAAACCAGGTCAGACAGTAGGGAAGACCCACGACGAATACGCTCTTGGCTTCCTGGCATCAACAAGCAGACATCCCCCCGCCTTGTGCGGTCCGATTGCCCATGTTCTGTCCGCTATTTCTTCCCAGTCATTCCCCGCTTCTTTGCATTTCTGGGCGAAGGCCTCCCAGAACTGTTCAGGATTTGTAGTAGGCTTCCGGACGACCTCACCATATTTATCAAACTCTTGATCCTCTTCCTCAAGCTTATGACCTTGCTCCGAGCTCTCCTTGTGCTGCAAGGTCTTCAGAATCGTGAAATTATCGAGGATGAAGTCGAGAATCGAGGGAGGAAGTGGTCGAGCTCGAATAGTGAAGGATACAACTTGTTGTGAGCTTTGTCCCCGGATGGTACCTCTAGGGGCATTGGGTGTCTTAGTCGGTGCCATATCTAATTGTCATGAGTGAACGGCTACGTTAGGTTCATAAGCTCACACATACCAGGAGCCTTGACGGCCGTCTCTCGAAAAGGTACAATAGGTTCTGATGCCTGAATCTCAACCTTCGCAAACCGTTCACGTAGGTCCTTCAAGCATCTCTATATGAAACATTAAGCACCAGTTGAGAAAGACAGATGGCAACCCTCACTTCTAGATGAAGTTCTCCAGCTGTCAATATAACATGTTCTCCTGTTTGCTGTTGAAAAGATTCCACGCAGGGATCAGACTGCACCAGAAGCTTGAGGCCTTCGACAAGTTTGGGCATATCATGAGGCATCACAGGTTCTAATGCAACTTTAACAATCGGAGCAGCCTATCGAAACCCCACAGAGTGAATTGAGATTGGAGAATCAACGAGAGAGTACGTACCGCACGATTTACAGCACCTAGATTGACGAGACAATCCTTCTGTGTTTCAATGTTCGGATTTTGGCCGATGCCCGATAGACCAGGACTACAAAGTGTACCGCTCCTAAACACCTTAGACTCGAGGCCTCGGATAGCGAATACATTTCCTGCGCGAACCTCCGGTACAAGAACCAGCTCGCGTCCCATCATAATATATAGCGCATCGACGTTTGCCGTTAGGAGGTATTTCGTATTAGTGGGATGCGTGGGTCCCAGACCCGTGTTATATTTCGGCAGGACAACATAAATCGACGACCCAATTCGGATGGTGCCAGAATAAAGTCGAGCAAAACCAAGGACAACCTCTTCTGGCGTTTCTCGTGAGCCATCGTCTACCGCATCCGTACTCGTCGATGTTTTGCCTGGCTCGACTTCGGCCTGCCTTGCAGTTCGAGTTTCACGACCTCTTGCCCTCATCTCGTCAGCACTCAAAAAATTCCTCTTCTTTTCTGGCAAGTCTTTCGCAGGAACTACAAACATCTTGGTGACATATGCCACGACGAAAGCGTCTGTACCTGATCTGGACCCATACAGATCCTCCTCCAGCTTGCTTCTCGGGCATTTAGTTTCTTCACGAAGTTCTGGGTACAGCATTTTTGGTATTCTCGTGGCTTGTGCAATTGGCGGGGCTGGCACAATATCGATGACGGCTTGGATGATGCATGTCGATAGAGAAAGCCATTGCGTGAAAATCAGCGAAAGCAGATAGCGTGAGTCCTTTGACTTGAGATCCCTAGGGGATATTTGCAAGCCCAGTGTAGCTATAATCTTGCCAACTTTTTCTGTATTTCTGGGAAATTCGTCAAGAATTATCGAGATAAAAATGGCTGGACTCAACGGGTGCATGACGACTGCATCATATACAGCCCATATATTTTCCAACACGAACTGCACAAAGAGGGGCTTGAGAGCGCGTCCTCGTAGGTGCTTGTAGCTGATCACTTTCTTCGTCTTGGGGTCAAGGAAAAAATCGCCCCATAACACTCTCCTCAAATTGCCTTCTTTCATACCCAGCTTCTGCGCATACAACTGCGCAAACTTGCCCACACGAAATCCCCAACCATCAATCGCAGATGCGAAAATGACGTTGCCCTTCTCAGGCGCAAAATAAATGTCCTCGTCGTCCTTCTCCCTAAACTCTTCCGATTCGTTCACAAGCACATCATCCGTCTCACTCGCATGCGCGTCCTTTTTTTCTGCCAATCGGCGTTCTCGCTCTTCCCTCCAGAGTAGATCGTCCTCCATACGGTCTGACGCGAAGAAGCTGCCCATGACGGCATTCACCTGTTCGATTAGACGAGCGAGATGATGATACGCTTCGACGGGGGATAATTTGAGTTCTGTTATGAGGCGGTCAACCTTGTTGATGACCAGTATTGGTCGCAGGCGATCATACCAGGCTTGCCTCAGGACTGATATTGTCTATTACCTCGTATGATCCTTGAGCCGTAAGGTCTAAAAACAAGAAAGAAAAAAATATGACCGACTTACCTGAGTGCACACGCCCTCTACAACATCAACAAGCACAAGCGCACCATCGCACAAACGAGACGCAGTTGAAACCTCACTTGAAAAATCAACATGTCCCGGTGTGTCGATAAAGTTAACCATATAGGTCTTTGGCGATCTACCTAAACTTGAATAGATTGTCAAGAGTCAAGTTTTATGTTTTTTTTTTAAATCGAAAATGCGCACCTTCATCCGGTGTCCTCTCCATAACCCTGAATTTCAACGAAACGGCACTGCTCTCCATCGTGATTCCCCGCTCTTGTTCGTCTTCCCGGCTGTCAAGGTACCTCATCTTGCCCGCCATGCGAGAGGAGATGATGTTGTTAGCTGCGAGGAGGGCATCCATGAGCGTCGTCTTTCCATGATCGACGTGGCCGATGGTTGTGACGATTCGAACGCTTGCTGGATCGGGGGTTTCCATCTTGACTTCAACGAACAAAGCAAAAAAAATATAAATGGAAACTTGGAGTAGAGGTGCCAAGTGACCGCACGTCACTTGTCACACAACTTTGACGAGATTATAAAAATTATGGGATTATAGAATAGGATCCTGCAATATTAAGACATCCTAGAAATCATGTCCAAGGCGAGGTAAAGATTAAAATACAATGGGTGATCATAAACATAGAACACAACCCGAAAAAAAAACAGACCATCTAGAATCTTTCATTCAATGATTCCTCTTCAAAATTCCTTTCCCGTCTTCTCAATCTCACGTCTCCATGGCATCCAGATCCCCCGTCCCATCTTCCGTCTGAAAAGCCCACAGAGCCCTCTTCCTATCCTCCTCCCTCTCCCTTTCAATATCATCCACATCATCATCATCCACCTCCCGCTTTCTCCGTGCCGAAGTTGTAGTCACGTTAGGTGCGTATGCCGTAGAATATGAGGAATGAGAATGGGAGTAAGTAGTAGAGAAAGAGGAGCTAGAGGCAAAAGACGAAGAGGAGATTGCAACTTTGGCTTTATATATTGCTTCATATTCCTGAAAAAAAAAATCAATCAACTTTTTTTCTTCTTCTTTCTTAATAGAACAAATTGCGCACCTTGATCTGAGTTAAAAACCCCCCATTTGGTGAAATACAATACCGCCTGTTTTGAACGAGGTGGAGCGCATCTTGCCAGGATAGCTGATAATGTTGCATCGCGAACATGACGACAAAGGCCGGTGAGAGGGATATTCCGCCTTTCGAGTGCGTGTATGGATTTCCAATGAGACGGTTAGATGGTAGATGGATCACAATACAAGTTTATTGGATGAAAATACGCGATAGACGATAAACCTTACCATTACAATGCACCAGCACGCGCCCGCCCTGCGTAATCGCGTCATTGATGAAGTCCCTTGCTCTGTGAGGTAACGATCCAGTCGTTCCAGGCGATTTAATCGCGTATCAAGAAATATATATATATGGCAAACGTATATGTATCAATAACGCGAAAACGACGATGTTGAAGAACGAAACAACATACACCGGGAAAACTCTGATCAAGTTCTGCTCCTCGTTGTCTTCAACATCAAGTACGAGGTATTTGAATCGATCGGGAAAACGAGGTTTAACGGAGAAGGCTTCCTTGACATCTCGTAGGCATACGCTAGATCAAAGAGAACAGGGTTGAGATTTGGGATGGACCGTTGAACGTTGCGTGTGATCATGATAACATCGAAAGGCAACAAGGGACGAAAACCTAGAAGTGAAAGAATCAAACGTACATATGGGTTACACCCAAACTCGTGAGTGTCTCTTGCGACTTTGAAGCAACAAAGGGTCCTAGCAAAAGCCCAGGAAGGATCTCCTGACATTCCCTACGCATCTCATATCTATAACCTCATTAGTTACATTACAATTGACATAAAGAGGATGGCGTTGGATATTAAAATCCACTGATCTAAGTCTGAAACAGCGACAATGGTTGAAGATGGGAGGTTCAAGTAGAAACCACTCATCCCAATACAATATGAAAAAAGGACACACCTCCACTCCATATCAATCGGACCCTGTATGACCGCCCTCATCTGCTCATCCGAGAGTGGACCTCTGAGGGGTTGTGTCATCGTCTCCAAGGGTGAGCGAGTGAGTCCAACACGAGTTGGAAGCACGAAAATTTTGAAGGGGTGTGGTTTTAAAAAGAACCAATAGTCAAATTACTTCGATGGGATGTGTCTTTCTGTGTGCACGTGCATTACATAAGCGAACATGAAGTGTAAGACTGTTTCAAACGTGTATCTCTGACCCTCATTTCACTGAGAGGCCGCCATGTACTCTTGTAATAGTAGTGTAGTTTCCTAGTGGTCGGAGATTTCCGCACCGCACAGCCGCTTTCGTCAAAAAAAAAAAAGTTTATTTTCAATTCACAGTATACTATGTCGTCCAGCGACTCGGAAGACGAACCACCGTATGTCTTTTTTTTTTTTCAACCCCATCCCCAACTAATTCTTTAAAGATCTCTCATCGAAACCTCTTTACCGGTAGCACTTGAAGCCACTGATAACAACCCATCGACGCCTCGCCGCGTCCCTCTCACCATCATATCTGGTTTTCTCGGAGCTGGAAAATCAACACTACTCAAGTAGTAATAAAATTTCTCCTCAAATCAAAAGAACTCATTGACCAACTGTCCCCCCCTTTTTTTTTTAAGGCGCATCTTGACAGAAAGACATGGATATCGGATTGCGGTGATCATGAATGAGTTTGGTGATACAGCCGTTTGTTTCCTTTCCTCACACACTTGTCCTATCGCTTTCTCATTATTTTCCTCATCCTGATCAGGATATAGAAGGTAACGATCTCTCCCTCCCATTCAATCCTTACTTACGTTTATCACAGCAAAATCAATAACCATCTCCAACCCATCTACCACCACCTCCTCTTCCAACCCCCCAACAACCTCTGAAGAATTCCTCGAACTCGCCAACGGCTGCCTCTGCTGCAGCATCAAGGATTCAGGCCTAGCCGCCATCGAAAAACTCATGCTCAAAAAAGGTGGCGCATTTGATTACATCCTTTTAGAAACGACGGGGTTGGCGGATCCTGGTGAGTTTCTTGTTCGCATATTGGTCTTATTTTATTGTCAATGAAATGAAATTTTCCAGGCCCAATCGCATCCATGTTTTGGCAAAACGAAGAGTACGCTACAGGTCTAGCGGATATCGTGCTTGATGGTATTGTCTGTGTCGTCGATGCTGTTTTTGGTCAACAGGTGCTTTTCTTTTTTTTAAAAATACCACATTTCTTTTATTTATTATATTTTAGCAAATGGAAGAAGACCATGCAACGGATGGTAATCTCCAAATCGGAGAGAGTCTAAGGTATACCTATTTCCCTCCGTTAACATTCAACCCTCATCTCCCTTAGACAAATCGCCTCCTCGGACGTCATCCTCCTTAACAAAACCGATCTCGCCGACGAATCCACTCTCGCTCAGACGGAGGTGCTCATTAGGCAGGTCAACCCTTTTGCTCCAATACATAGGACGGTTAGGGGTGAGGTTGAGCTGGAAAGAATTTTAGGTGTGGCTGCGTTTCGGAAGCCGCCAATGACAACGGTGCAGCACGTCCATTCGGAGGGGTGCGGTCATGATGAAGCCGAGACCGCAAAGACACACTACCAAATCCGCGGCATCTCAAGCTTGCAGGTCCACTGTCCCACTTTGCTCTCCCAATCTCAACTTGACGAGCTGGACGAGTGGATTAGGAATGCGCTGTGGGAGAATCGAGTGCGGGGCTATCACCAAGTCCAGATTTTGAGATGTAAAGGTTTGTTTGGGGATGAAAAGGGTAGATGGTGGGTGTTGCAGGGTGTGAGGAGTGTTTATGAGATTTCAGAGTTGGGGGATGTGGGTGTGGATGTGCCGGATAGAGGAAAGATTGTGCTTATTGGCAAGGGTTTAGACGAGAATGTGAGAGCGAGTTTGGGTAGTATTTTAGGGAGTTGACTATTCTACTGGTATCATTCTACAGTTCTTTGATCTCTGCCTTTTCCTTTTCCTCTATGATTCGTTTCGCGTGGATTTCTAAAGAAAAACAAGTCAGTGTAGGAAAACACAAGATGATAGGATTTACCCTTTCTCTTAACTTGAGCCTCTATGGATATACCTGCGAAAACGATGGCGGTGCCCAACCATTGACTCGGAGAGAGTTTGTGGTTATAAACGACGACAGAAAGCAGCATGGTGAACAATTTGCGCGTGAGAGTGATGGTGACGAGAGTTAAGCTCCCGAAATGCTGCAAGGTTTCAAAGATGAAGAGCTGGCCTAGTGCGCCTGTGAAAGCGAATTGGGCCAAGGGGAGGATGATAGACGGGTGGGAGCGGATGAAGGCGAGTGCGGAGATGATTTCTGATTGGCCGCCTTGAGAGGGGTGGATGATGGGAATGTGGGGTAGTGGAAGGAGCGAGAGAGACAAGGAGAGGAGGGTGCAAAAGAGGTTTATGAAGAACATCATTTGTTGGCCTGTGAGCTGGGGATAGGACGCGAATATGTCGTCTTGAGTGGAGTTGGTGAGACCGTCGAGGATGAGGTTGACGAGGAGGTATGTCAACCCAATTAGATTGCTGTTCTGGTTCGATGTGCCATGGACGCCCATGAAGATGGAGATGCCGAGGGTGACCATGGCTACGACGAGGTATTTGTAGGGCTTGAATTTGCGGCGGTAGAGGAGGACGTTCATGAGGAGGACGGGGATGAGTTTGCAGGATTTACCGAGGACCATGGCTGGGTAGGATATGTAGCTGAGGGCAGCGAAACCAAAGGGAGCTGCAGAGGTGATGAAGACGGCGCATTGAAGGAAGCGGAGGAGAAGAGGGGTGGTGATATTTCGAGAGAGAGACTGGCGTATGAGGATGTAGATAAAGGCGCAGAGAGCGCTGAGAGAGCTTTGACAAGTGCCAATGAAGAGAGGTGATTTGAATTTATGAGAGGACAGTCCGTCTATCGTCTGGAATGGGACACTCAGTCGTTCCTGTGCAATGGCCCATAGCTATCATTAATTGAATTAGTTTTTTATAACAAAAGAAAAATAAAAGAAAACCGACGAGAAACATGGAATATACACCAGATACACACACGATTAACCTAATGAAGGACATTGGTGTGACGTGGTTACTCTACAAACTCATTTACCATAAAGAGTCACTCCTTCTTTTTGATTGTGATCATCCATGTCGTCCTCCTCGCCTGCCGCTCATTTTCTCTCTGCCTTCTTCTCTACTCACTCCGCTGTTCACTCTCCGTCTTTACCAGACGATGAGGGTCAGTCTATTGCTGGTTATACTCTGGGTCCAGTCATAGGCTACGGCGCTACATCCATCATTCGCAAAGTTTCTTCATCCACAGCCTCTGTTGCTGCGGTAAAAATCATTCGCAGAGCTGACCTCCAAAAGTCTTCTTCTCGTGCTCACAGTCGTCTGCAAAGAGAAGCCGCCATCTGGGCAGCTCTCTCTCATGAACACATCCTCCCTCTCTTCACCACCATCAACACCGACTACGCAGACTATTTCTTCACTCTCTACTGTCCAGCCGGTTCTCTCTTCGACATCCTCAAAAGAGATGGCTCTCCAGCCCTCCTCCATGACGACGCAGGAATGATGTTCCGCCAAGTCGTTCGCGGTCTCAGATACCTCCACGACACTGCCCACTATGTCCATCGTGATATCAAACTCGAAAACGTCCTCGTTGACGATATGGGTATCTGCAAAATCGGTGACTTTGGCATGGCAAAGAAGTTCCACCCGTCCATTTTTACCGGAAACTTTTCCGAACTCGATTCGGACGAAGACGATTTTCAATCAGATGACGGCGACCTTTTCGAATCAGATGATCATCCTCGCATCGTCCAGCGGGCTTCTTCTCTTATCACGCCTTTACCGAAGCGGTCCTCAAGACACAGCATTCCTTCCTACCCAGGCGGACTAGGCAGATATAATACCATCCAACACCGCCACTCTAAACCCAAACGTCCTCCGTTTTTCCAACCCGGCTCTCTACCCTACGCCGCTCCGGAACTATTGCTTCCTCACACTTCCGAAAAATTAAGGCCGAGACCTCATCCAGGCCAAGACATTTGGGCTTTGGGCGTCTTACTCTATGCCCTCCTGACCGGAAAACTTCCCTTTATGGACTCGTTTGAACCTAGGTTGCAAATGAAGATCCTAAGCGGTACGCTCTACTTCTTCCTTCCTTCTCTCTTTGCCTAATTCATCAACTAGGCCAATATGACCTCCCGAATGATATCGGCCTCGGCGCAGAACGGATTTTGAAAGGCTGTTTGGAACGGAACATCCATAACCGGTGGACCATCGCTATGGTCGACGAAGTTGCTTGGGGCGTAGGCTGGAGCGCAGCGGGTGGCCCTCTAGAGATGCACGACGAAGAAGACGAACATGAAGAACAGGAACAGCAAGAGAGACTACCAACAACAGCAGCACCAACAAAGAAGAAGAAGAATGGTTCTCCCGTGGACCAAGGGAATATGTTTGTTGCTTCCCGTGAGCCTTCTTGTTCCCGGTCCGGCAGTCGATCCCATTCACGAGCACGCTATCACCCAACATCTCCTCCTTCGCGGCGTCGCTCACCATCCCGCACAAAGCCCACCAGTTGCCCACCGTTAGCTCCCATCTTCATTCCCAACAACAACTCTCGTTCCCCTTCGTCCTCATCCTCTCGCCACCACTACTACCGCACCCACAGAAGCATGAGCAGATCCGACTCTCTCTCTACCACGCTCACCTTTTCACCTGCTTTTCCTATCTCGCCCGTAGATAATCACGTGATCGAAGGGCATAATGAAGTGGACGAGTGGGTTTTAGATCCCGTACAGATGAGGATCCAGCCTTGGCTTGACGTTGAGGTGGACGTTCGACCTGACAGAGGGAGGAGGAGGATGAGAGACGATCCGTGGGATGTTGTTGGTGTGGGTTCACGTTCGACTAGCATCAGTCCGATTGTAGTTGCCAAACCGGTTAACGAGAACGTGAAGGAACGGGGAAAGGGTCTCTCTCCTTCGTTGTCGGAACATTCTTGACGAGGTTGAAATCTGAAAAAAAAAAGGGCCCTTTATCCGAGACTTAAACTCTTGACTCTGAGTTTTCTGGGGTTCAAAGTCACTTATGTTTGCCTAGTTGGGGCCTCCCCCTCACGTCCAACCAACCCACCCAACTCAATTTTTTGGGATGGGTTGATGTTTCTATTCTCCCTCTCTCTCTCTCTTTTCGGGCCAATATTCAGTATTTTTGGTTCCGTTTCAATTGTTTCTGGTAACGTATAACGATTTTTTTTTTGTATCCATAGTCGTTAAACTTTTTTTTTGCGACATTCCCTTCATCTCATACACATGTATGTAATGTATGTATGTATCTATCCGTCTATATATGCTATGTCACACCCTCACTCTCAAATCTGTGCTTTCCTCTTTTCACCTTTATACAGAAATATCTTTTGTTCTTGAACTTGGGATCCTCATGTTCGCGAAATGATGAATGTTTTTTGAACGCAGCACAATTTGCAAAAAACGTTATTAGAGACAAACAAACAAAAAATATCGCGCTTTTTTGTTGAAATCTCACTTACTCTTGAACAATCATCTATGGCTGCGCCTGTCCCTCTTGTGCCACCCCTGAACCTCGCAGGGATTGCTGTACCGCCACCTCCACAAAATCCCATCATATATGCGGATATTGCTCCCGCTATAGACTATGTCCGTCAACTTAATGATCACAAGTTGCAGGGCATATTTGGTTGTTGGCCTTGGAGGCAGTTGATAACATGAGAGGTAGTTGATAACAACCCACAGAGAGCTCATCAAGCGTCCCCAGATCATGTTTTCAATTAAGTCTTGCCTTTGGAGGTAAATAATTCCTGTGACGGTACATATACTTATCTCGTTGCTGATATCTATGCAAATACTAATAACCATATTCTTGTGCAATTTTGGGACCGTGCAGTCTGTGAGCCATCTCAAACTCCAAGTGCGCCTTGCCTGATTCGCCACCCCAGATATTCATATTCGATAAATCTACCGAACCACCACCAAGCGCATCCTCGTAGTCCCAAGTGGGCTCCGCGGCACCTTTCATATTCTTCAGAACACATTGAAGGAATTGATCGCGGAAAAGTTCGTCGAGAGGACGAATATTCGGATCCTGGATATGGTCGAGGTGGAGGACCTTTCCAGCAATGTCGTCGTACATGGAAACAAAAGGGACGATAACATATCCTCGCTATATGAATTCACCGTAAGAACTGACACCATGGACAGAAAAAAATTAATACAAACATCAGGGTCGACAGCGATCTGGTAGTCATCCCATGCATCATGCAAATCACTTCGCAACAAAATCACATTCTGGATGGAATCAATCTTGGTAGGTCCACCCACTTCTTGGGGAGGAGCAGGATCCGTGATAAGGCTCGGATAGCCTTTGTTGACCCACTGAATATCCATTGTCCGTGTTAGCTTTGCTGGAGCCAGGGAACATGACATACCTCGACGTCGTGCGCGCATGGAAATATGTGAGCGGCCTTCAGACGAGCGTAATTGTTATTGGCAACTCGGAGACCTGATATGAGGCAACCAGGGTCGCGGGCGCGCACGCGAGTTCGGTAAGCTTCTGCCTACAGAGGGAGTTTCAAATTAAGTTATCATCGAGTATCTGATGGGAGACAGCATACCCTTGTTTGTGTGTTCGAGACCGTTGGATGGCGAGGGCGAGCTGCAACGGCGGCCAAACCAACTGTGATTGGATTGCCAGCTGCGGTACTTGACTCGAATGAAACATGCAATGATAAGACTTTAGATACCGGGCGTGAGGAGTATATATATTCCTGGAGTGGGGTATTCGATACTGTTTGCGGGATAATGAGCTCCCATCTTCCCGGGGGTGTGCTCGTCGTACTGAAAAATCGCCCAACTATTGTCGGAAGCGATAACGGTGTTCAGGCAGGAATACAATTGGACCCAGTCAATTAAACCGTATTGCCAGAACTCTGGGAAAAGGAATCAGATGTTATCAAAGATGGATCCAAAGTTATGGCTCACTGGATAAGATATTCCCATCGAAATCGCGGATAGTAACGTCGCCCATGGAGTCGGAAAGCAAAGTTTGTATTTTGTTGTAAGTACAAACATCGCAAAGAGTCAGCGGAGTTTGAAATCAGCGGCTGGTCACTACAAAACAGCAAACGGCAAGCAAACGGCAAGTCTTTTTTTTCTTTTGGCAGCTTACGTTTTCTGTTACCAAAAAATTCTACCCTCAAAGCTTTGCACAATCTTCCACTGCATATCCTACGTGGGCCCCTCGAGTGTGAGAACCTTCAATACCACAAAGTATGAACTTTGTCTCTTGGGAAGGGTATGTTGACACCGTGACTTCATTCTATATCAGGAAATTTCGTGGGTCATCATGTTACAAGACGGCACTAGTTTTTTCTGCAACGGCACCCAGGGTGCTGCTGCTGCTGCACCGCCTTGGGTGCAGGCACTGCAGGCGAACATGAATCAACAATTTGCCAACGTTAACCTCCAATTGGTGAAAATTGCAAATGACATTGCAGCAATTCGAGCTGAGCAGCCGATCTTACTAGCGAACAGTCAGGCGGGCAACCATGGGCCACTCTACGATCCGACGCTCCCTGGATGGGTCTTGTTGGGTTTTCCTCATCCGACCACTAGGGATGAATTAGTGACATTCACACGTGAGTCCTTGTGCAGAAATTTTATTATTGATTTTTTTTGACCATGCTATATAACTAGAGGCACAATGCATTGCATCTGCTGGCGCACTGGGCCTCCCAGCTTTACCGCCAATTACGCCAGTTGCTACACGTCGAAGACAGATTGCAATCAAATTAGGCGTGACACTTTGATACACTGGTGAGTCCATTGTATATGCTTGGCTTCTTGAACATGGTACAATTGTCGTAGACTTTCTTGTATGCATTGTTTGAACCAAGAAAAATCAAATATGTAAATATATGCAGTATAATTCTCCGTTCTCTATCCATACTGCTAGTAAATTAATAAATTGAATGAAGTTTTTTTTATCCCATGGTTGCTTGATTCATTGATCAGGTAAGTTTCGGTGAAGCAAGTAAATTGAAACAGGTGATGTACATACATGGGACATGCCGATGTGTAAAGAAGGAAACATTATATGATGATTGCCTCAGCCCCAGAAACTATCAATGAACTTTCTTGACTTTGCGAAGCTTTAACCTTCTCTGCCCTTCTCTGTGCAGAGATAGTCTGAAGGGCATCAATCTCTGCTTGGAGTTTTGCCTATAGCAAAAAAAAATTGACAATTAAGAAGAAAACTCCCCACAACGTACAACACAACGTACCACTTTTCCTTGCATCTCCGCCTTGTTAAATATCGAATAAGGTGTCGTCGTATCTTGGGGGTGGTTGGGTTTGGAAAAGGCGGCGTGGTAGAATACTTGGTTCATCCAGTCGTGGTTGCGTTTGTATCGCGCGAGGGCGAGTGTGCGGGTTGAGATTTGGTCGATTTCGTCTGCTTCGTTGGAGGGGAGGGAGGGGTGAGTGTGAGGGGGAAAGAGACGAGGAAGGATGATAGAACTTACCGGCGGATTCTTCTTCTTCTGGTACGCGATGGTGCGCACGCTAATTAGAAAGAAATCAGTATAAATTGAAAAGATCGGATCCCTCAACCAAAGAAGAAGAAGAAGAAAGCGTAAATACTCACCGCCACCACCTGACTCTGCTGAGCAGCAGCCGCTCTCTCTCTCTCCCTTCTCCTCTCGAGAGCATCCATCTGGCTATTTTGTTGTTGGAGGAGAGCTTGTTGTTGGTGTATGGATAGGTTTATGCCTATTGGTGTGGTTGGGGGGCCACCAGCAACGCCACCAGCGCTACCAGCACCACCATGCCCTGCGCCTCCTGGACCTCCTACGCCGCCCATCCCAACTCCTATGCCACCCATTGAGCCAACTCCGACGCCCATAGGTGTTGGGCCTCCACCGCCTGGACCGGGAATGCCAGATGCCGCCGCTGATGCGGCCCCTCCTCCTCCTCCTCCTTGCATGTTGGGTTGAAAGACCTTTTGGCCTTGTTTATCGCCTGCTACATAGACAGAAGGTTCGTTGATGGATCGAAGAGGATAGGCGCGGATGGGTTGGTTCATTAGTTGTGGTTGGATTACTTTTCGTGCAAAAATAGAAAAAGATTAAAATGACGGTAATGAATAAGTATATCAATAAAGAGCTCACGCGTTGGTGGTCCTCGGGTGTAGTGGATGAGCACGAGTTGTGGATAGCCACCTTTGAGGAGCCGATATCGTCTTCGCAAACGTGAGGCGTTGACTTCGCCTGCTCCCGGAACGAAACCGAATTTGATCTCGCATACTTCGAGTTCCTAAAGTGATAGAAGAAACAGGGATATCAAGAAGGGTGAAAAAAAAGACGTATAGGGTAATTTTTTAAAAAACTAACGCGTGGTCCAGCGGGAATGACCATCTTTGCTTCGTTGTCTTGCCAGCGTATGCCATCGTTCGGGTAGGGATTGCCTGGTGGGAGGAATAAGAGCAACACCGTACCATCTGTCATATTACCATTAGTTCACACTCCCTCCAAAATCTAAAGCGTCAAAACCTGAAGGTCTATCGACATAACCCCACGAGAAAGGGACGTTCTGAGCCATGCTCATGGCCCGGAGGAGCATGTTGAGAGCTGCTTCGTAGCTCACTTCTCTTTGAGGTGCGATTTGGTCTGGATAGCGGAGACATGAGCCCTCTGGATGCGACTGCATTTGGCGGTTTTTTAAGAAACCCGACCGTGACTGAGTTTGGAAAAGGAAGGAAATACTAATATGTATTAACAATCTGACCCGTACCATGAATCATGGTATATCTACATTGTATGTATAGAAATTTTCTCAGTTGAGGAGTGGGCATGGTCAAGAAGACAATCATGAGCGCTAGCTAGGAGGTGAATATATTGTCATTGCAATGTCCAACTCTTTCAAGATGGCCTCGGTATCCTCCCATGGAACCGCAAACTTTCCTGAATTAAAATGACTAGCATTAAAAATGAATAAAACCCAAGAAAAAAAGTTTAATAAAAGTTTTTTGTTCAACGTACCAAGCGTGCAATGCCTTACCTTGGGCATTCAAATTCTGCCCCATCAAGTCTTGCACAGCCGTCCTGGTAGCACTTAGAATCTCATCCGGACTGTCCTTACGTCTCCCATACCCTCGAGATGTAAAAAGACAAGCGATGTCATGTCGATCACCAGGGATGAGCAGACACGTTCCAACAATCAAAGAAGACTGCTCGAGTCGGGCATATTTCTCGCAGTGGGCTTTGTAGACTCTATATTGTGCAGGATATTTCTCTCTAAAGGCGAGCGCTATACCTGCTCCCCATGCGCCGGCGGTGTTGCATGCGTGGACGAGGATGATATTGGACGGTGCTGAGAAGAGATCGCCTGGGACGTACAATAGTTTCGACATCTTTTTTTGTTGCGCCAGTTGTCGTCCGAGTCGGAGTTTAGCACCAGCTGATTGACCTCCCCTAAAGCCCACGATATAAAACTTCGCTCTCGACAATCCCGTTTCTTCGGTACCCAATCCCCAGCCACCATCTGCTTGTCTGACTATAGGTATATCTGGATTCTGCACTTGTTTTTTTGATCAGCTTCTCACCCAAAACTCTTTTGATAGAGAATCTGCATTCGGTTTACAACCGAAGTACGTTACTTTTCGTATCCATCAGATCTTTTGCTCACCATCATCATACTTTGATCTCTAGTTATTCTCTCCGACCTTTTTGCTCCCTCATTTCTTACCCAAAGAATGACCGAGCAAAAGGTATGTGTATATGAAAATATCTGGATTATGTTATCTCTCATGTTCCAAAGCTTTGAATTGTCCAGAAGCAGCTGCTGTCTGTCGAGGCCTCGGGAAAGTCTGGACCTGTGAGTAGATGACTACAATTGCTCATATATCATATCCTCACTCTTTCTTCACAATCCTAGCGAGCCCACCTTCACTTTTACGTGATTGTGGACTTATAGTCTCCCTGTTTACACTCACCTATACAGGTGAATGTGCTCACAGACGACATTTTTCGCCGCCTTCTCCCCTATCCCTACGGGGGGGAAAAGTCGGTGATACTGTGCACTAGAATTGACTGTGAATCCAAGATTTGCACTCTTCCTGTGCTTTTTTAAAAAATCAATTAACCCAGGCCATTTTTTTGTTTCGATGTGGAGTTCGTTCAACCCACTCGATTGCGTGGAACGAACAATTCTTTTAACGTAATTTGTCGTCTCTACGCTGTTTTGTTGGAGAGTAGTTTTGCTGTCAATTGTGTAATCTGCTTTCAGACTACTACGGAGCAAGGAAGTCTGAGGCCTGAGGTCTAATCGATGATAATCAGATAAGCAAAGCATATATATAGCACCACGCAACGTACTACATCTTTTCTTCACCTTGAGGTCTCAGTACTTCTGGGGATCATCATCGTCCACCTACTAGCCTCAGCTAGTAGGCTTTAGGTTCAATTACAGGAAGTATGCCCTCTCCAGAGCTTTCTTGACGTATTGAATTCACATTCAACCCAGAGCAGGCTCGCAGTGCTTCAGCTCTAGATCTGTTGGTCAAGTGATGCCTTGCTGTAACCGCTAGCGGTTACTCAGGAGGATTTCACAGTATGTTGTTTTCAAGCGTTTTTATGGTTCTCGACAGAAAGTTGTTGACATTCGGCCATTAGTTTTGCTCGCAAAGTGTGACAAAGGAAAAATTAATTAACCCAGGTCCATATTAGTGCCGCTGAGATAGCGGACAATGGCGACGTCTCTTTGTATCGTTACACTTTCGTACCAGCATGCGTTGTATCAAATGATCTTACAC
>QDKV01004917.1_pt1 | contig 18818 bp, 26 predicted proteins | sample 1861101 | NCBI WGS metagenome assembly QDKV01 (sample SAMN04275158, study PRJNA302643) | Fungus metagenome, whole genome shotgun sequencing project. | isolation source: fruitbody | host: Mallocybe terrigena | place: Sweden | collected 2013 | reverse complement strand
AGCTGGTGGCGGATGCATTCCTCATAATACCCCTTGGAGTGTTATGTGTATAGCGTGCGTCATCTAGAATGGTTTGTATTTGTAAAGCATTAAAGTCTCTTCTTTAGTGCCACCCAGTTTTTCGCTCATATCACCATATGTTCGTTGACTCTATTCAGGTACTTTAGTGACAAATCCAGCTGCAGATCCACCGGGTCGCGTCTTTTATTCGTGGTTACTCGGGATGGTCTTTGGGTCTTTGCATTCATTGGAAGTACGTATTATATTTGCCGTTTCTACATGGGTTGTCTGATATTTCGACTTAGTAATGATGTTTGCCGTGGTTGTGGATGCAGCTAAGGAGGAGCTGGAGGGCACGGTATTTGCTATAACTTTTCCGTCTGTCGTCTTTCTTTCCTTCCCCCCATTTTCTCACCTTATTCATGAACCTCAGGGTTTACGTTGCGCTCGTCTCAATGGCGGTTCGTCCTTCTATTTTCGACTATAATGGGACACTAACCTCTCATTCCCACAGACTTGCAGAATAATTTTAAATATCCGCACCTTTGATTCCGACTCTTCTGAGTGGTTATCAAACATTAGGAGTGGAGAACTTACTGTCATATCTGACACTTTCGAAGATTCGGTTTTTAAGGTATTACAAGCTTGAATTCATGATTTTGACCGTCTCACATGATGCTTCAGGATGCAACAACTCGACTCTAATGTAGATGCCCTTTAATCCGATCACAGACACTTTCTGCATTCATACTGACTTATATGTTCAACCAATCTTGTCTATCTTATTGAGCCCTTGCTTTCGCAGTGTTTACATCCTAAATTGCATGCTCTCCCAATCATGATTTCCATAACTGTATTATATTATTTTCTTATACTTTCCTGTTACATAATATATAAGGTCAATTCACTCAAGAGTATACTTATTCTCAGATGGATAAGCGACAACCTTTGGAAAGCATTTCGAATAACGTCGTCGAAACCGACTATAGCGGCTTACTAAGCTAGTCGAGGCCCGGGCCGGGCCAGGTCTGCTGCCCAATCACGATATTTACTTCTTAGCTCTTCTCATCGGTATAATATTCAGCTTTCCCTTTTAATTCAATGTCCCACCTTGGGCGAATATCAAGGTCAATTGGATGTACCTCTGGTCTACAGTTGTTCCAAAACTATACACTACCCAGATTGACTGCTGCAAGCAGTCCACTGAGGTCGACAACCAACTTACATGCCAGGAGTGTCAGAAATCGGTCCTTTCTGTCAACTAGTAGCACGAGCAAGGCGTCGTTGACTTCCGCTCTGCCTACCCAACCGACAGTTATGTTATACCATCCTACAAAGGCAGGGATAGAGATGGAGGAAGTGTATGTTGAGTTATTACCGCCCGATAAAGTGAAACTAGAAATCACAGATCGTGCTGCTGAGGTGAGTTTACCCCACACCTGACTACAAACCGTCTTTGACCGATATCGTGCTTGTTTTCAGCAATTAATGAAGATAGCTGTGAGAGAAAAGAACCCAGATTCGGCTTTGAGGGTCTCTGTCGAATCCGGTGGATGTCATGGCTATCAGTACAAGATGGAGCTTGCCACGAGTCGAGCTCCGGATGATTAGTGAATACCTTCTCTGTCCATTCCCCTTCAATCCATTACTGACGACCTCGCAGCCAATTCAGCCATCCGAGCATAAAACCCTCCAACATCCTCGTGGACGCGGTATCACTATCACTTCTGAATGGGTCAACAATCGATTTCGCCACAGAGCTGATTGGAAGCAGTTTTAGAGTAGAGAATAATCCGCAAGCAAAAGGCAGTGGATGCGGATGCGGCGTAAGTTGGGAGTTGAAGGATTAGGTCTTAGGTTCTAGTGTAGAGTACCAATATCCATTAAAGCAAGATCGTGAGAAATTATGACCACAAACTTGTGAGCCGCAAAGCTACCATCATATCGACCAAAATCGTCCGTGAGCATCGTCCGCGTTGACCTCAAGCCCTCAACTAGCTTCACGGTACGTGGTTCATGTATTTCTATGTCCCAGACAGGAAGAGCATGTGGAAGTGATGTCTTTCTGGGGTGGATGCGAAGGAGTTGTTTCGGATGTTGATCAATCTTTGCGGACTCGCAGGTTTTACCTTCCAATATGGCTTCAAAACTACCGTCTGTCCTGGCTGCAACAGAGGAGGAGATCCAACTTTTACTAGCCGCACAATGCCATATCGGTACCAAAAATTGCGATAAGCAGATGCAACCCTATGTCTGGAAGCGTCGTCATGATGGTGAGGAATTGCATGATGTATCGAGCTCTGCAATTTCAACGTCTTTTTTATAGGAATTCACGTAATTAACATTGGAAAGACATGGGAAAAGCTTGTTCTTGCCGCTCGTGTTATCGCTGCTGTAGAAAATCCAAATGATGTCTGCGTTATTTCCGCTCGACCTTACGGCCACCGTGCCGTTCTCAAATTTGCCGCCAATACTGGTGCGCAGGCTATTGCAGGCCGCTTCACGCCCGGTTCTCTCACGAACTACATTACCCGTTCATTTAAAGAACCCCGTTTGATTGTTGTCACCGATCCTCGAGTGGATCACCAAGCAATTCGCGAGGCCTCATACGTTAACATTCCTGTCATTGCCCTCTGCGACACCGACGCTCCTCTCAAATTCGTCGATGTCGCTATTCCTACCAACAACAAAACGAGACATTCTATTGGCCTTATATGGTGGTTGCTTGCGCGAGAAGTCCTAAGACTTCGGGGCACTATCCCCAGAACACCAGACGGTTGGAACGTTATGGTTGACATGTTCTTCTATAGGGATCCCGAGGAGGTTGAGAAACAACAGCAGGAGGAGGCTCAGGCTAAACTGGCTGCTCAGCAAGGTGAAACAGAAGTAAATACTGGATTGTCTGAATGGGATGTCCCCAGTGGCCCTACAGGTGGAATCGCCGCTCTGGCTGGTGAAGGAGGTGAGCGTTGTTATTCTTATCATTCATGGTGTCTTGACACTAAAATTTGACAATTTTAGGAACGCTTGACTGGGCCGACCCTCAAGCTGGAGCAACTGATTGGGCTGCAGAGCCCGCTCCTGGAGGCTGGGGGGCTGAAGCTCCCACTGCTGGCACCGGCGGCTGGGAGTAGTTGCCATTGTTTCTTGTTCCAATTATGTTGGATGCCTCCACTTTTGGAGCCAGTATACATGCTAGTTATGACCCGTCAAGTATGCTGAAAAGAATATGCCATTCAAAGGTGACAGATTGAACACATTCAATTCAATTTAGGATGATACTTTGCCCAAGTTAAGCAGAGGGTCTTTGCTCAGGATCTCCTTTGAGATTGGCAGCGAGTCCAGATTCATGACCCAGAGTATTCTCCGTAAGGGCGATTCAATCGCTTGGTCAGATGAAGATGAAGCCGAGGCCTCGTTTCCAAGCTCCGGATCTGGAATGTGAGTAACTTTGAAGGGGGTTAACCAGGTAGACTGCGGATATCTGGTCGAAGATTAGGGCTCAGCATTTGTAGCCCATTTCCCCCCTCTAGATGAAGATGGCAGGAGAGCTGAAACTTAAGTTGAGAGCAATTCGGACTACCAGAAGCTCTGCATCTTGCCAAGAACGAAGACGAAAAGACTTCCATCATTTCGGATACATCATCTGCTTTGGAGAAGATCTACGCCTCAAGAAGACAGCTATTGATCCGCGTATCAATGTTGTTTATGAAGAAAACTAGTTGTCGAGTAAATTTTGTTGATATAGGAGACCGGAATTACATGACTGCAACAAATGCATCGTGACCATTACAATTTGCAGACGGCAAGTTGAGGCGAGAAAACCCCTATCGGGTAGTCAGCTCCATTCTGAATAAGTTGGAGAAACTAGAAGATACACACCACTCAAAAACAGTAGATGCCTATCAGCATCATATACTACAGAGGTGATGCCCGACGCTATGCTTCCATTATCTTCAAACATCTGTCAGGTAAAGAATTGCATGCGATTCAATCAATTCTAAGTTCTAGGGTGTACTAAAGGGCACTAACCTTTTCCACCTTGTACTTGTTCCCATAAAGCATTTCAGCCGGGTTGATGTTTATAGAGAAACGAAGTGCTGAAGAGGGCGAAGGAAAAGAAGGATTTTTTGCATGTTTGAAGGCAAAGTCAAGAGCCTTTGGGAACCCTGAGTATTTGGTCACTGGGAGGAAATGTGAAATCTTGGTTGGCAAAACTTACCAGCGGCCCAGACAGACCCTTTTGAATCTATCGAGACGTTATCCATTCCTCGGTCTAATCCAAATTCGGTATTTGATAGGTAGGCAAGGGTTTAGGGAAGTGAAACACACCAGTGGGGATGATATCCGTAAGGACAAGTGTATGGTCTGTTTGTTCCTCGAGCACACTCAAACCACCTGACATGCAATTAGCAACATAAAACGTTCCGTTGGGTGCTTTAGTAATTCCGTTGTTGCCATTCATATTTCGGATTGCATAATGGCAACCTTTTTCGATGTGGCAATAACCCACAGAGGTTGACTTGCGGCCCAAGAGGGCCAATTCTCTCATCTAGCAGAACAGACGACTTAAATTTAGGCTTTTTTGGAGCAATGAGAGACTTACCAAGCCAACTTTCTCGCCGTGATCGTTGGTGAAGTAGAAGCTTTTACCGTCTGGTGAGCCGACGATGTCATTAGGCGTGAATATCACTGGGTCATCAACCGTCGTCACATATGTTAGCGTATCGCCACCAACTGTAGTCTTGAAAATCTCGATGACTGAATCGGCGCCAACATCTCTAGCAAGAAGGTTGCCCAAGGGAGCGCGATGATTTACGAGGTATACGAAAAGGTCGGAGGGATTAGAAGATGACGGTACTATGTCCATGCCATGAAGAGAGAGTCCGCGGTCACTTTTGAAATTTACGACGTTGAATCGCGTAATATGTGAGGTTATGGGATCGTAAGACGCCACATAGTCATTATGGGAGGCACCTGTATTGTTGAGGTAACCCAGTGCAGGTGTCCAATGCACACGACTTGATGGGGTGGAACATGCGAGGTAGAGAATACCAGTTGGTTGATGTAGAACGATCTCTGGCGAAACGCATATGGATTAGCTCGAAATTCAAGCTGCCTAGTGGCAACGTATGGAACGCACTTTCACAAGCAGACAGCTCAGGTACGACTTGACATTTCCTGTTATTTATTGCCTCGACGACCCGACCGTAGCCAAGAATTTCCAGGCGAGGTTTGACGACAAGATGCCAAGAGCCAGCGAGGGTGGCTATCAGGACGACCAGGATATTGAGGGTTGTCTGCAAGGGCATGGCAAATGCAAAAAGATGAGGAAGATTCCGGAGAATTGATGTATATATATATAATATAATGAACATACCGCATGAAGTTTTAGCCTCACCGAGGATCATGATGCCAGTCAGACAACTGAATGAAAAAAGCATGCTCTGTTTCCGCCAAATCTGAGCTCATAAACTCATTAGTACAACATATTTGATCAGTGCTCACGATATGATCGTCGTTGCCTTATCTGGAGGGATCGGTATCTGATAGCTACGAGCCGAGTTGAGCTGGACTGGAGCTAACCAGCTCAGAGCTCAATTGGTTCAAGTTCAGCTCGCTTAAGCGTCCCTGTTAGACTGAGCATCGAGTGCGCTCAGCTCGTAACAACACTAGATCATCGTGCTTATCCTTTATTCCCACTCTGAGACAGGCCCTCTTCTTCCGTCTTATCTCGTCCACTTCCGCCAAAATTCCGCATCCGTTGTTCACGAATTTTATGGGGAACCAATCCTCGTCTAGGATACCCAGCCCAACCAGGTCTTCCTCCGATGAGAAAGACGGCTTTACCGCGGTATCCAACCCGTTTGCCTCACTCTCGATTTCCAACCCCTTGTCCAATGACGGTTCTCTTACTCTGGCGCATGTTGCAGGTTGGGAGGCAGCTGCCAATACAGACTCAAAGGTCAAGCTGGCTCGCACGATACTCTTCCAGTCTGATATGCGCTCTGCCCTCAAGTCCCGCTCTGCAAGGATCGCAGACCAACATATCTTCAACCACAGCTTGGACCTCAGGACTGCTCCGGTAACCAACCAGAAGAACAGCGGTCGTTGCTGGCTGTTTGCTACTACCAATGTCCTTCGTTATAACATTATGAAGCGCTTCAAATTGAAAGAATTCCAATTCTCCCAGGTGAGACCAGGTTCCTGCCAACGAGTCTCTCTTGTTAATATTCGGTTCCCTTACTAGTCCTACTTGTTCTTCTGGGACAAGCTCAACAAGTCCAATTATTATCTTGAGCTCATGATTCAACTTGCCGACCTTCCTATTGATGACCGGCTTGTGACGCATCTCTCAGGCGACCTTATTAGCGACGGCGGTCAATGGGATATGGTCGTAAACCTGCTTGACAACTATGGTCTTGTCCCTCAAACTATGTATCCTGAGTCTACACATTCCTCTTTATCGGGACCGCTCAATTGGTTGCTCAAAACGAAACTTCGTGAACATGCGCTTATCCTTCGTACCTTGGCAGATACTCTTCGCAGCGCTCACGTGCGCGAAGACACGGTTATTGCAACTCTTCGAATCAAGAAGGAGGAGTTAATAAGAGAAATATATAACATCATGACTGCAACACTTGGTGTCCCGCCTCACCCTAACAAGAGGTTCGTTTGGGATTACATCGATGCGGATGATAAGGTTGGACGCTGGGAAGGTTCACCTAAGGAATTCTTTGAGCAATTTGGCACAAAGCCTTACTCGGTATGTATCTTTCATTCCTACCGTCCTGAGATTTACTGACCTTTTGTATATGACAGCCCCTTGACTCTTTTTCCCTTGTCAACGATCCTCGTAATAAATACTCAAAGTTGTATACCGTCGATAAGCTAGGGAATGTCTGGGGCGGTCGACCTGTTCTGTGTTAGTTCATTATTTCAACTTTGCTGTGATATTTGGAACTCACAGTTTTATAGACGTCAACACAGAGATCGAGAACATGAAGTCCGTTGTCGTGAAGGTGGGTCTTACCACCCATATTTCTCCAAAATTAACTTGGAATTTTCTTTGTAGATGATCAAAGCCGGATTGCCCGTATTTTTTGGCTGTGATGTTGGAAAATTCTCCGACAAAGAAACTGGCATTATGGATACGGCTCTCTTCGACTACGAGGTAACCTTTTTCACTCCTGTGTGCAGTCGTGGTTTAATTTGTTGTCCATCAGAATGCCTTCGATATTCGCCTGGAATTGACCAAGGCCGAACGACTTCAGATCTGTGACTCGGCTATGACCCATGCAATGGTCATCTCTGGTGTTCATGTTGACTCAAACACGGGAAAGCCAGTCAGGTATAGAGTTGAGAACTCATGGGGTGAAGATGCCGGGAACGAGGGATACTTTGTGATGACGGATGCTTGGTTTGAGCAGTATGCATTCCCTATTGTGTCTTGTGCCCAGGTCGTAAACATGACTTCCAGATACGTGTACCAGGTCGTGGTTCCTAAGGCGTTGGCACCGAAGGACCTTGTTCAAGTTTTCGAAACCGGAAAGGAGATCGTTCTGCCTCCTTGGGATCCTTTGGCAAGTTATTATTTCTAGATCAGCCCTGCTAATTTCTGATGTGCGTCACTAGGGTTCATTGGCGTGATGTTGTACCTGTTTTTCGTCTGAGCTAGATTACACTGTTGATACTGTTATATTTCAATGCTGTATTATTTTTTTGTACACAAAGTACATCATTTGACAAACTGTGCCACTGAAGTCCGAATCAGATCCGATCGAAGCGCCCAATCGTCGTCAGTCGTAGCGAGCGTTCTATCGCTACCGCGTATCGCGGAACTCGAGAAGACAGGCTGCCAGACAAGTTGTGCTGGAAGAACGGCTGGATTCCAAGTGATCATACAAGCACTTAAGGGAGAAAAGTGGCTTGAATGAGGGCCGATGTGTCTCACGGTTTTAAATAAAACTTTACCCTTGACGCACAGCTTTGGCTAATTGCTGCTTAACAGGACTATGAGTGAGCTCGAGATCTTGATTCTAAAACGCTGGGGGTCCGCATATCCAACTTTTGCGCACATTGATTTCAATCGAACGGAATGCATATGCCTGGTACACATCAAGTCCATAGTTGCTCCTGCGTATCGCCGTGTCGTGCGGATTTAATCAGCAGAACTCATCATCAAAACGTTGGGCGTTATAAACAGAATGCTGTCTGAGGACAAGAATTCGTCACTGTCTTTTACTTACTTTGGTACTCGCCTCGAACGACATCCAGATGCTGCCTCCATTGAAATATTTCAAGCGGATCATAGACTCTATGTCACCTTCAAGGAAGGGGAAATATGATGATTGTACGTTGCTCATTGAGATAAACCAAGATATTCTTCTATTTTCTCCCCAGATCTTCAAGTTTCGAATGACGATGAACAAGATTATATTGCTTTGACTAATTCCTCCGTTGCGCGCAATCGGCGAGGCGGTGCGGGAAACCTTGCCTTGCGAAGCGTTGAAGATGTCAGCCTTCCGACGAGTTCGAAGGCCAAGCATCAACCCCACGGACTCGAGTAAGTGATATGCGAGTCCATCTCTGAGTGATATTGATAATTGTAGTTTTTTCTGGAAGATTTTCTGGGTCGCCCTTGGACTTTGTTCACTGTTTGGGGTTCTAAAAGCGATGCGTTGGGCTTTAACTGTCAGTGCAAGTCATTTGACTTTCTGGTTTCCCGATTGTACTTACAGGCTTTTCTGCGAAAGGATGCTCCTACGGGACTGGAAGGCATGCCTATCTTTGGCGACCTCGGGTGCAGAGATGCGCCTTTCCTTTATAACAACACGGTCATTACCACGAGCGCTGCCGTTGGCACCGTCTATCAAGACCACCAATTCATTTCCCGTGGTCATGGCGTTGGCACCATCACTGTTGCAGATAGTGAACCTGGTGCGAAGGAAATCAAGTATGAGATTACGGTGCGATCGAACAGAAGAGATCTCTTGGACGATGTCACTTTCATTCATCCACTTGTCAACGATGACGGAAGCGTCGCCAAGAGTCGCTTTGTCATTGAAACCTCTCGTCGAACAGGAGGCAATGATAAGCTGTGTATGAAATATGACGTAAAGCTCTTCATTCCTTCTAATTTGAAGACCCTCCACATCTCTCCACACACACCTGGACATGTACAATTCGCTCCTGGCACAGGTCTCAATCTTGACTCGCTGCATGTGACTGCACATAGCATGAGCAAAATCAACATGATCCTGCCCAACAGGGAACTCAAGGCGAAGAAGTTGTCCCTGGAGATTTACCGCGGTTGGATTGTCGGTGAAGTGCCTATCGTTGAGGAGACGTCTATCTTTACTCAACAGGGAGATGGAATCGTTAATGTTCAAGTCTACCCCAGCCCAAGCAATTCAAATGAAGCCCTCTTGCGAACCATCACTGGTGCTGGCAGGTCGGATTTTACGTATTTCGCCACCAAAGGTCCCAAACGGCAAATTAAGAGTACTCATCTTTCTTCTACGAATGGTGACCTGTATCTCAACTATCATGAAGCCAAGTTCACGGGGAAGATTCAGCTGGAATCTAGGACTCAGACTGTTACAGGCGCGACGGTCATTCGTAACACGAATGTTGACGATTTGGGATGGACGCATTATGTTGGAAACCCGGAGAGCAGAGATGAGATTTATATCAATTCTCGTGGTTGGACTGGTTTGTATTTCTAGTTTGAAACAAATACATAACAGAGTAATCTTTATGGCCGATAAAATAATAAGGATACTTTGTTATTTCCATCTGTCATTTGAGCTATTTTAGTCAAATTCGTGGGATGTTGTGTGCTCCATCAGTGGTGAGTTTTCGGTAACCATCTCTTGGTCTGTTTCAAGCTTTCATACTGTATGTTTTGTCTATAACCTTTCCCTTCCTGTTGTCTCTATTTCAGTCATTTTACCCTCTATTCCAGTCATTTTACCGACTTTCCCTCACTCCTTCCATCATTATCTCGAACAATATCTGAAAAGGGGTGGGAAGCGAGCAAGTGCTGTGTCGATTAACGAATTCGCAACTGGGAAGGAATTCTGGTATCCTTTGCTTTCGTTCTCTGAGGGGATCAGGCAGAAATAAGGATGATTATTACGGTGGAAAATGATGGGCAACCCTTCCTGGACAGTGGTTCTGTGAAGAAGGCATACATTCCTCAACCTGAACAGACGTGTAAGTTGTTATTAAATTTGAGTATTGTGACTCCCCTCTTTTCTACTCAACATACTTCTGTCCGACTGTTCTGAAACGCTGTTCGCTTCTGCAGATTTCTCGGGTCAGAACGCCCACCCTAGTCGCTTCGAACTCGGGGCAGATTATGCCCCCAGCATCGCGAGCGGCTCGGATGCTTATAGCGACAGGACGTTGCATTCTCGCACTATGGATCCTCATTTGACACCTGCGAACAACATATGGCGCCGTCTGTTCCAGTCGCCGGTCAGTGTAACAAAGCTCCCATGGAAAAATCCACTTTTAAGTGGATCGACAATGTTCTTGGAAAAGCAGACGCAACGAGGCAATCCTACCACTTTACCAATATCTTGGAGGGGGTTGGGCAAGAAGTGGGTGTTTCAAATGCTTCTTACCTTGGATGAGAAAGACTCATGTGCTGTTATTTATTTCCCCAGGTGGTTAATTGGGTGGATTTTGTTATCATTGTTGTTGTGCTCAGCGGTTTCGTGTGGAGTTTGGCTGGCTACCAGACAAGCAGATCGGAGTGTCCTTTTTCAAAAGGTTGGTGTTTGGTTTAGGTCACTGCATCATCAACTCAACTTTGCATAGATAAATTCGGAATGGTCCCCAGACGGTCCAAGTATCTATAATTTCCCTGTCGAACGATTTGATTGCTGCCAGAAACCTTCAAATACCACCAATAACTCAAATTTTCTGGTTGTTGTCCCATCTGGCCAAGCAGATGATCACACCTTTGTTGTGGAAGGAGGGTCTTCTGGGCACGTAACGCTGGCCAGTTCGCCTGATCCCAGCGATACAAGTATAACCTACGACATTTTTATCGAAGGAAACCCAGAATCCCTATCAAAATTTAGCTTTATTAATCCCGGACCTGGGCCAATAACCATTCCTCGAACTGACTTTGTCATCAATACCCCAACAGACTCGAACCCCCCCGGTTCCAATGGTCCACCCTCTTGCATGCGCTTTGATATAACTATGTACATTCCCTCGAACCTGAAGAAGCTGGCAGTCAACGTCTCGACTCCGGTTCACATCACATTTTCGCCCCAGGGGCACGTGGTGTTGGACCAAGTTTCTATTAATCTTATCAATACTCACCCGAATTGCCGGATTGACAGTTCGGAGTCCCTGCAAGCAAAAAAATTGACTGTGGAAATGAAGGGGGGCGTTATCCATGGCGCCATTTCAATAGGAGATTATGCCCAGATCACAAATTGGAGTGGTCAGATCCAACTCGACACCATCCCGAACGTCTCATCAAATCTTTCAAACCCATCGACGGCTACGCTCTCAACTACAACAGTGAATGGGAAGGTAGATATTCGGTATTTGCGGAATCAAGCACATCGAAAACGAAGGATCGAAAGCCATCATACAATGGGGATGAATGCGACGAGTATTGGGAGATTTGACTATGGATGTAGTGGGTTCAATGGCCAGCTGTCCGCAAACACGACCAGTTACAACGTGACGGACATGAGTTCATGGGGGCCACCGGGGAAGCCACCAGGGGAGCCACCAGGGGAGCCACCAGGGGAGCCACCAGGGGAGCCACCAGGGGAGCCACCAGGGGAGCCACCAGGGGAGCCACCAGGGGGGCCACCGGGGGAGCCACCGGGGGGGCCACCAAACACTCCGACTGTCTTGGGGAATCAGACAGGAGACGATATGATATACATAAAGGCTGGAACCGGTTTGATAATACTCCCAGGCCATTCGCAAATATGAAATTTCTTGCACTGTGTATCATTATACTTCGACATTTTCAGACAATTTATTGTAGCTTTTTGTCATTCACGTGACCAATGTCATCTGCCGGGCAGCCGAGAATACAGTGAACACTAACTTATATCTCTGTCTGCATCCCCCATTCTTACACAACACAATCTCTGCCTTCGTACAGCTGATAATTGAACCTCCGGCACCGAATGAATGGAACGTTGGGGCCGCGAACTTTTACTCGCCTGGCGGCTCTGGATCGCTACAGTACCATTCGCCTTTTTTTCAAACAACAACGTGCTGCGACATCGAAAATAAGAGCACTGTCGTCCCGGAAAATAGATAATTATATCTTTTTCCCGCTTCACCCCCGTCGTTCAACGTCAGCCAGTGTCTTTGGCGCATCACGGTTCTTTCCCCAGAGTTTTCCTCCCTCAGCCTTGGCAAGGACATTCGCCTCAGCCGACGAGACATCAGAAAAGCCATCTCAGAATGCACGAGAGAAGCTTTCACCGCCTAAGGACACAAAAGCGCAACCACCGGAAGAGAATGCCAATGATGCCGAAAACAACTTTCCCCACGCACGCGACCATGAAAACTATTCTCGCTTCTTTCGAAGACTTGCAAAGTTGGTACCACATCCGCATAAGCCAACACGGGATGACCTCTTGAATGTTGCAACCACCTTTTGGCAGAGATTGAGAATTCGATTCAAGTGGTTTACTGTCCGGTCGTTTCGAAAGTTCAATGCGGATGATATATCTGCCTTCATTAGTTGGTTCCTTGTGAGCCAGACGTTGTGGATATTGATTGGGACGTTCGTCTAAGTTCTTTGTTCATTTTGGCACTTCTAAACATATTGCACCATCTAGGACCACGTTCTTCTCTGTCTTATTCGCTACATTGAATAGTCTGCGACTGCAAAGTGAATTACATCAGTTCTATAAAACCTTGTAGAATCGCTGATGTTTGTTTTGTAGACTACGTCGCTCGAACTATCAGCGACTATCTAACTGCAGAGACTGGTATCACTATTTTCTTCGAATCAGCAATCGTGCCAAAATGGAAGGATTCTCGACTGTCTTTCAAAAATGTTTACATCTCGCGTCGGTCTTCTGATACTGAAGATATTAAAAAATCTTCGCGAACTGCTGGTCATCTAGCTGCTGTTGGTTATGATGTTAGCAACCATCCTGCTTATCATCAAGTCGAAGAAGAAGAAGAAGAGCCTGAATGGAATTCGCTCGAAGACGAAGATGCTAACTTTACAATGTTTGATCTAAATATCGATTCTGTGGATGTCACGCTTTCTTTAACAAGATGGCTTAATGGGAAAGGTCTGGTTGCTGATGCCGTTGTTCATGGTGTCCGCGGTGTAGTTGGTAAGTCTCGAACATTGCCTACGCCTTTCTTTACTGACAAGCGTCCAGATAGAAGCAGTGTTTTTTGGGATACGGAAAACCCGCCGGATCCTGCACTATTCAGACACAAATCTCAACCAGGAGACTTTGAGCTTGAGAGTTTGCAGCTGGAAGACGTCCTTGTTACAATTCATCAACCAGGCAGTTTTCGTCCTTATACGGCATCAATCTTCCGAGCCGACATTCGAACATTCCGAAAGCGCTGGTTGTTCTATGATTTTCTCTGTGCGGAGAACGTGGTTGGGCAGTTCGACAATTGTTTGTTTAGCCTTCATAGGCCGCAGAGCATTGGAAGGACGAATGAGAAGGATTTGAAGGATGGTGATTTCCTCAGGATGGTATGAATTTTCTGAGAATAAATTATTTGTATTTCTCTAAGTATTCGCACAGTCCCGCTTCCGTATCGACGGTGTAAACATCGACCATCTTCAGAACTCAACAGTTATGGAAGGTCCGATTTCTTGGATTACTTCAGGCAAGGTCGACGCTGTTTTGGATATCAAATTCCCGCGCGATCCAAAGGACGACCTTCTTTTCAACGCTATACTCGGAGAAATCGCCGACGCAATTACCACTTCACTTTCTATGCCAGACACAGCCCGAATCCCAGGACAGCGCGAGTTAGCCAAGCCTCCCCTGACTGCTCCCGAAAACGAGGACCTTGCTACAGATAGGGATTCTAAGCCAAAAGTTATGATCGACATTGATCTGCGGTTCCGGGACTTGAAAGCCGCTGTACCCATTTTTACGTCAGATCTGTCCTATACAAACAATGCGTTTATACGACCTATCGTTGCTTTTATGAAGTAACTGCTTCTGTCTCATGGGAGAGTCCATTTTCTAAAGGAATATATTTCTAGCGCCAACCGCACGTTGGTTCCTATTCGTTGCAAAGCCGTGAAGGATTTGAGCGATTTTGATGGGGCATGGACGGTACGCGCCAGTGAATTATTTCAAGTTCAGTGTAATTCCTGACCATTTCTCTGCAGATGTGGGAAAGTAAGCATACTTTGGTCTTCGACTTTGCCACTTGATTTAATTCTTCGGTCCAGCGGGACTCATGGACGAGATTGCTCGCAAGGTATAGGTTTCTAATCCTTATATCAAGTTTTGTGGGTATTTACCTCCGTCAGACCTACGACGCGATGGCTTACCACGTCTCACAATCGACTATAAACCGCCAACGAATGAAGACGATCAGCCTATGGAGCCTTCAACGGACCGCTGGTGCCGTAATGAACGTCTTAAAGACCATGACTGATCCAATGTCAGCCCATCTGAAGGAGGTTTATTCGAATGGTCAGATCCAGTCTGACTTTTTCGAAGTTATACTGCCGGTTCCTGAATTGTAATCAACTTTCTGTTCCCTTTTTTTTGCAGTTCCGTCAAGTCAACACGACCTTTCAAATGAACGACATTTGGGGCAGCCCTCATAAGGGCTACGACGATATACTCTTGATGGCTCCGAGTAACTGTGATTTTTTTTTTCAAAAAAAAAGCCGAATCAAATTCACTTTTCTAAGGTTGGCGAAAAACAAAGCTTCCGGTCTCAATACATCAAGTTAGTTCGAGTAAACTCATTCACGCGGAATTGCCATCGAATTATTTCTTGTTGACAGGAGGAAGAGTGGGGTCATTCATCCTGGATGCAGCCGAAGAAGCATCGTTTTAACACTTTTCAGCATGTAGATTACATCGCTTCTAGATTCTGGAACATATTGTTACAACTTGCAACTTCATCCCACTCTGAGGTCGTGAGCTGTGAGAGGTATGGACTCAGTTCTTGAAGTTGGTTATGGTTCCTCGACAAGGTTTGTGGGTCTAATATCAGACTTCCTTATTCGCATTGCAATTCAAAACATTACTCAGACAACATTTACCAAATTGACTACGGATCTTTACATAAATCATGCAGACAAAGATGAGACTGAAACCAAGGACAGCCATTAATAGGTGCTGTCACTAAGATTTACATGCCGAAACCCTACTGAGGTTTCATCCTTACACCGAGCCACCGCTCAACATCCTTTCTGCATCTGAATCACAGCATGTAATGCATTTCTTGAAAAGGTAAATAACCTTTGTCTCGAACACCAATGAAACTTTCAGTCGAGCTCCTGGACCACATTTTCAGCTTTCTGGTATCGCACGAGACACTCACCGCCTGCTCAGAGGATCCAGTGCTGTTTCCGATTGTCGAAAGATACCTCTATTACCACATCACCGTACACTTTTCCCAAGGATGGGTCTCGACTTGCTACAGTTCGGATCGTTTCTACAAGCTCATTTCTGAGAACCCTCGCATCCTCAACTATGTTCGAGTTCTACGAATTCGAGTCTCACTCGATCACTATCTACAAGCTGAAGACCTATCTATTAAGAAGGCTTTGGACAGGTTTGCCAAAACTCTGCTCAGGTTTCCCGTTCTGGAGTGCATCGTGCTCGACACCCCCAACAAACGTTCTTTTTGTTGGCCCGACAATTTTCAAGCTGCATTGAAAGACCGCCTTCGTCTGCCTACCGTCAAGGGGCTACAAATAGTGGGCAACCAGGATTTCCCCTGTCCCTTGATGGACAATTGCAAAAACATCGAGAATCTGTTACTTTCTGGGCCAGTCATAACCGCTGAGGCCCGAGTCTGTACTTCGACTCTCCCTGAGCTGAAGTCACTGACATTGCTCAATTTCATCACTTTCGAACCACTCCTGCCCCACATCAAGGAACTCCGGTCGTTGAAGTGTGCACGGTTTTCCGTGCAGAGGCTTTCAGGGTTGCTAGGAGTGTGCTCGCAGACCTTGAATAATTTGGACATTAACCTTGATTTCTCGCTGTGTGAGTTCCAGGAAGTTTTTTCTAATAGTCAATGATGCTAACGCGAAATACTAGACTCTACTGAATATCCGTTTCAATTTGACGATTTGTCAGCATTATCCCCCATTCCACCCAACCTCAAACAACTCACTATCCGTTCGGCAGCATATGTGGAGGACCCTTTCATGACGCAGACAGGTAGCAAGTCGTATCTCCCAGCGACTGCCGAGATCATAACCTTATTTGTTTCCTCACTCCAACATCTAATCCTCGACATCGACATCGATATTTATCGCACCTACTCCAATCTCGCTAAAGTCGACTTTTCTCCCCTCATAGTTTTGGGAGCCGCTGCTCTGTCGATCCCACACATCGACCTGTATGTCCACACCGACATTTTACCGTCTCATGTCACCCTCGCTCAATTATTGTTTTCGCTGGAGGACTGCGAAGATATAACGAGGTCGATCAACGAGGGTATACTTATCATTCATTCGGAGGAGAGATTTGTAAAGGAAGAGGATGTCTACTAGCTTCATATTGAACGTGAAGACCAACAACGGTCAGCTTGAGTATAAACAATTACCGTATTACCTGCCTGTTTTAAAAATGTTTTTAAAATATGCGGTTTCACTGACGTAAAGAAAGGGATCGTGTCGAGAAGGTTCTACTTACCAACGGATACCTGAGAGAATAAGCGCTGAAGATATTTTTGCCATTCCTGGTGCCAAGAGGCGCCGGGTTTTGATTGAGCAAGTCGAAGTTCCAGTATATTCAAAGAAAGAACGAGGAAAGAGAGAAGTGTGGTGAGCAGCTGCGACGTTATGCTTTTTTTTTTACACAAACTATTATTTTATTTTTTATCCTTTCTTCAAACCTTTCACTATGAATCACGCCGAGCGTGATTCTCTGGACTGCATACATTGGACCTTAATGATTAAATTCCGGACAGTGTATTGAATGGGATCCCTCCTGGATCACGCCCTCTCGCTGCATATTGCACACAACCTCCACATACAAACGTCTTCTCTCGAATCGAGCAACAATAGAGTAGCTTGGCCGCTCGGACAGAACCTTCCGTATGGTCATGCAGCTGGTATGAAGATAAGTTTCCACCACAGTCCCCCTCTATTTGTATTCTCCTTTCCTGATTCGAGAATTCAAATTGACACCAGTTTCAATATGATCATTGAAAATCATCCTCCTATGTACACGTTAATTGCAGACTATGGAAATCAGCATTTCACCTCGCAGGTCATTACACGGAATGCAAATCGCAGACCCCGACACACAGCCATTTCTTAAGTATGTTGGCTCTATCCATTCTCATCCGAACTTGCAAATTTGCAGAGGTAATCGAGCGTGTGCTGCCATATATGCAAAAATGTGAATTTTCAGTACATGATAATGACAAAAAAAGCTCCGGGGACTCTTACCTGCCACGCTTGCGATGGCCCTCAATACAAGTAGGAGAGAGGAATAAGAACCAATCTACAATGCATCAATAGCGGCTAATTCATTCGTCCTTTCAACAAGAGTTCCCAGTGCCAAGGTCTCTAAGTCAACCAGAAAAACCGCATTACCCTTTATGCAGAAGTTCCGTCGTGCAATATCGCCATGTACGTATCCCGCCAAGTGAATGCGAGAAAGTGCAGCTTTCATCTTCGTCCTCATCCGGACGGCAATTTGCTGACCTTCGGGAATTGCAGTCCCGACGTCTTCAAGAACAAGGACCCTCAAGAGTCCCCAAATATCGTAATATCCACAGACTTGTGGAATAGCTATACCTTGGAGGTCCTTTAAGGTTGCGTAATTACGCACCTCCATATCGAGCGAATCAATGGAATCCTGTGCCCGAAAAAGGTCCACGACTTTGCAGAAGACGTCCTCTCTGGTCAACATTCCTGTCTCCAGTTTTGCCTTTAATGTAAAGCCGTGTCGTGGGGCATGACGTATGGAACTACGGTCGAAATGGCAAAGGCGGGGATCAAGTTGCAAGACATCGTATGATCCGGCCACGACTTCTGAACGATAATGATGTGCCTGCCTGAGGGCTGTAGCACGCTGACGGGCGGCTGTGGGAGATGGACCGAAGTGTCGGCCAGGGGGGGGCCGGGCAGGGGTTAGGGAAGAATGAAACCAGGAGTCGTTGGCAAGCAAAATGATGCCCACAAACGACTTCAGCATACTTGGCGAGCTCTCAGGATCAATACCAATCGGCCCGTAGTACCTCAAGGTTTGGCCTCCCTCAAAACGTTGAAAAAACCAGGCATGCTGCATATTGGTGAGGATGCCGTATTTGTTTTCATTAAATGTCATGTAGCCATATAATTGGTACACAGCATCTATTGACTGTCTCTCCAAGACGCTCGGAGTTCGTTTGTTGAAATACCCAACCAAGTCTGCAAGAGGTGCTGCCCATTTCGTCTTGTACTCGGCCTGTACCATAAAATGAGGGTGGTCAATATTGAGGTCAGTGAGATGCGCACCACCAACAGTGGGTGCCGAACATTATTCCGCAACCAAGAAAAGTCAGGGGCCCCAATAATTTGGGGTCTATGGGGTTGGAACCGATGACATAGAGCATGGTCTTTGTAGTTGAGCACATGACAAGTCAGCTATCAT
>QDKV01004918.1_pt1 | contig 18839 bp, 20 predicted proteins | sample 1861101 | NCBI WGS metagenome assembly QDKV01 (sample SAMN04275158, study PRJNA302643) | Fungus metagenome, whole genome shotgun sequencing project. | isolation source: fruitbody | host: Mallocybe terrigena | place: Sweden | collected 2013 | reverse complement strand
TCAAATCTTGGGTGACTGAGTCAGTGGACTTGATGGAAGAGATCTGTTATCGATGAAAATAGGCGCCCGCGTCCGTCCAAGCTTTTATAGCAATAAGAAACTGAGCCCCACGGCCTTGTAAATTGTGACATGGATTCTCAGCAGTGCGTTTTACAAAAAAACAAAAGCCATGTGAAACGGCCCGGCAACTAGCTAACTTTCCGCTGCCCGAATGCTCCTAATACTCAGGCTGGGCCCCAGAATCTTAGCCGCTGAAGAAAGTTTCGTAAAATATTTAAATACAGTTGCTTTGCACCTCGAGCAAAAAACTAACAAATGCACCAACCAATGCCAATTTGCAATTCAAGATCCAGTAATCTTCGTCCCATAAATCACCACGCACCGTTCTTCTAACCTGGTCATCTTAAAAAAAGAAAAGGACAGGAATTTTCGACCGGCTACTATACAAACTGCGTACTTTCCTACGACCAGCACCTTGTCTTTCGTATATGGCCACAAAGTGTCTTATGGTTCTGCTGCACACCAGCCGCACGAACATATGTACCCACCTCGCACCCAGTCATTTCCCAATAAATCATATGCGCTGGGTCTGTTGGCGGGATTGAGATTTAGGCAAGCCTCGAGGAATGAGAGCGTTGAAGGGATGTCCTCTGTGGGAACTCTGTTGCTTGAGATGAGAAGCTTCTCGAGATTCGGTAGAACCTTTTGATAGTGATCAAGAGACGAAGCCAAAAAGAGTGGCGTTCCAGTGAGAAGGAGATAGACCTGTCGGAGTAAACGTTAGCAGTGGTATGAAATGGCAAATTTAGTGGGATACCGCAATACCTAGCGCCCAAATATCACTTTTCTGGTCAACTTTTTCACCTTGCCGGAGAACCTCTGGCGGTAGAACGAGTCGCCTCGATACATCAAGCGAAATAGAGGGGTTGTGAATCAAGCGGGCTGAAATTTGATTTAACAGCTTCATTTTTATGTTATCGCAGGACTTACCGTGCCCAAAGTTGCTCAGATAGATGGACGCGTCAGCAATGTTATCTCTCGAGTTATTCCACTCGAATAGATGCCATCCAATTGGCTCCGATCTCACGACAGGATATTCAATACCATCATTCCCAATAACTTTCTCCACTTGGATGGAAGGAGAAATAACCTGGCGGATGTTGTCCCCTCGTTGTTCAGAGAGAAAGAGGAAGTTATCTGGTGTCAAAGCTTGCAATAAAAATTAGAAGTTATGTAGTATTAATAAAGGATGTGACACTCACCGCCGTGGATAATCTTCTTCCCATGAAGTTCAGACAATGGATCTAATATGTCGGCCACTACCTTCTTTACGATGTGTACAGGCAAGTAAACTCCCGTGTTACTGAGACGGAGTGATTCGACTGAGGGTCCAAGGACATGCAAAACCAAGCAAAGGTGTCTTCCTTTTGTGCTGTGTTCGTAGAAATGATCTTGGATGACGGGGAATGCATTAAGATTGCCCTTTAAGAGCTCTTGAAGAATACTGAGTTCGTTTAATGCAGAGGAATCTTCTGTAGCGGTGACGGTAAAGACTTTGATTGCTTCGATATTGTCAGGATCTCGAGAGTCGACCGCAAGCCAGGTGGACGACCGTGGTCCCCAGCCAAGTTTGCGGATGATCGACCAGCGACCATTTTGAAGGGTTTGGCCTCGTTGGCCAACAAAATAGCGAACAGGTGAATCGAGCTGTTCTTCAGGAAAAGAGACATGGAAGTTGGGACGAGCCATCACTGTTCGGAGGAGGTAATACGCAACCGTAGATTGGCAGAAGACGGTAATCTGCTTTTTTAAGTGGTTGAGATTATCTTTTGGCACGTGCACCAGATTCGATTATTGCTGATAGACGCCCAAGCTCAGCATTTAAGCTGACTTTGTGCCCGAACACAGCTAGAATCTGAACTTGATACTATACAAGATGACGGATTATGGTGCAGGGGATCCTCCAAAGCTTCCAGAACCAGATGAAAGTGATGCTACTATTGGCGACTCGGAGGGCCCGAGTGCTATTGCTGGAAAGTCTCCTGTTGTGCTCCCCACACGCGATGCTCGTTTCTACATCAGTAACGTTGTTTTCAAAGTGCGTTCGTTCTGATTTGAGATAGGTATTGTCTTCATGGAATTTCACAGGTTGGGAATACTATTTTTCAGGTCCCAAGAAAAGGTTTTGAGGTTCCAGGGACCGTATTCGAGGCCATGTTCTCCCTGCCTATTGGAACAGATGACCTTCGTGGTGTCCAGGGAACCAGTGACGAGAATCCAATCATTTTACCTGTGGATGAAGAAAGATTTAGAGGGTTCTTGGGTGCATTGTACCCATTCTTGTAACTATTGATTAGAAAGACGTCTTTAGATTTGACTAATATTTTTCACAGGAATCCCAACATGACCAGAAATGACTGGTTGGGTGCGTTGGAGCTTGCGACTGTGTGGCTGTTTGATGGGGTCAGTCATTAGATGATGTTCAAGTTTTGTCTTAGACTTTGTTATTCACAATATCTCCTGCCCAGATACGAAATCAGGCAATCAATATGCTCTACGACTACGTCAGTTCCGAACTTGATGCCAAGAATGCTGTCCTTCTCGCAAAAAGATACCGTGTTGATAGCTGGCTCAAAGCCGCTTACATACGTATGCTTCGAGGCCCCCTAAAAATTGAAGAAATGTTACAAACTCCGTCACTGGATTGGGAAACTATTGCCAGAATAAAACAACTTGAACTTACGTTTAACCACGCCTATTGCCCCCGTTACGCCCAAGTCGACGAGATTTGTGGTGGTCGTGAATTTACGCCTCAAATTAATTCTGTGATTGAACAATCGTTTAGAATGGAACTTGACAATATGAAGTGGACACCAAGTGCAAATCCAGTAGATCCACCTTTTCCAGGTAAATATATTGTTTTTCATCACAAAATGATTTTATTACTAACTCGCCGTCACGGTAATTCAGAATCAGATTTCTCTCAAAGTACGACAATGTCCAAAAAGAAGAAGAAAAAGGGTGGGTTGTTGGGAGCAACTTGAAGTTCTGGTTACGAGGCAACTTATTTCACTGGCCTTTCAAGTTCGAGACGATGGATGCGGAGGAGGCTTTTAGCAATGTCAGATCAACTTGAATCGCTGGTTCCATTTCGTTTCGAATATTCCTAATGACGTACTAGAAATTTTATTTTTAAAAGAACCACATGGAAATAAAAGGCTACTATCAATAAACCCACCGAAGTCAGAACTTTGGTTCAATCCTGGTCCAATCCCTGCCAACACTTGTAGATGTCTTTATATGAGGCTTGTTAACTTGAAGAGTTCACCGTTTTATATGAATACGAATACAGCCCCGCTTCGCTTGGCCATTTGTACCGCCCGGAGACTTGAAAGTAAAGCATGAATCGTAGGACCGTTTTTCATCCATAAACTTCACGGAGGGGCTTAGTATGGCAGTCCATAAGAATTCGATCCTGCGGCATTGATCATATAGGCGCCCAAAAGATTATGTAAGATTGTGCTCAAACACAACGTGACCGATTTTGTTACAAGGCTTCAAGTGGGGGTGGGCATTGCCCGTTCCAAAAGTGTGATGTTTGTCCCTTGTTTGTTTGATGGGAAACTTGTTCCTGCGAAGACGTCAAACGGGATGGAGAATTCCAGCTCTGCATCTAATCTAGAACTCGTTCAAAAATGTTCAAAAAATATTAAATATGTCAAGTATTGAAGTCTTCGTCTTATATTTGCAAAATTTTACAAGTGGATCATTATTTGACGGATTTGGGCCTTGTTGGCCACCCCAAAGCAAGAATTTTTCATTTTTTAAAAAAATGCCACGGACATTCTAGTCAAATGGATGTATTCTATCTCCTTGTATAGCCAGTTTGAATTCAAACATTGAGGATTGTAGAAAAATGCTAAGCTTCTCGAGGGCTGTCAAAACGAGTGCTTCGATCACAGAAGCAACCCGTCAGCTAAACACTGGATCCCCCCCATAGCTTGCAAAAATTCTCATTCCCTCCTTGTAGATTTTCTGACAACAGCCTGCATGACAAAAGGACGAACTAAGGCTCAACGTGCTCAGATTGCAGGTCTGAATGCAGTGTTGCACTCCCAGTCACCGAATATTCCAAGTCCTAGCAGCCGAACTCATTCAAGGACGCGCCGCGCTCGGGAAGACATTCTAAAGAAGACTATATTAGAGAGAGACTTGAGAATCAAAGATCTAGAGGCTGATTTTCATGCTGCACACACTCGGGCTGAGGCTTTCTCTGTTGAGCTTTCTGGAAAGGCTGCCGAATTCGCTCGTCTACAGTCAACTGCAACCCAAAATAAAAATAATCTATCACAAATGATCTCAGAACTCCAGAAAACACAGCACCTTCTCTCTGGGATGCAAGAAGACCTACAGAAGGCACGAAAGAGGACTAGGCGACTTGAACACGAGAAGGAAACTCTCCGGTCAACATATCAGCACCGACTCCGTGAAACTGCTGCCACACACAAGGAAGTTATTGGAAACCTATCTCGTTTTGTTTCGGAAGCGGAAGCCAAGGTGGAACAACTGTCAGATGATCTCCTGAAAGCCCGTCACAATCTGTTGGCAGAGAAAGAAGCCAATGCGAGACTGCGAAAGAAAGTTCACAGTTTGGACATGCAAAGACACCGAGCAAAAAACTCTCTACGGGATGTACGGCGTCGTCTCGACAAACTCAGTATCTGGAAATGTACGAGCAGGCGTACTTTTACACCAGAAGTCCGTCGCCTTGCCCGTGTGCTCCTGCGTACTGGATGTGCCGGAGATCGTGTGGGTGAAGCTATCGCCGCATGTGCAAGGGCATTCAGAATCAGTGTGTTCAGAGTACCCAGTCGTCGAACAGTTTTCCGAGCCCGAGACGAGGGGGGACACTTCGGCCTCATGCAACTTGGCAGAGAAATTACACAGAGCAAGGGTGGGTCGCCACGGAGATATTCTATAAACCTAATCCTTTTGGTTCACAGGTTTTGGAGAGAGCAGTGATGGAACGACAGATCGGAAAGTGACCTACGAATCACACCATATCACTCTTGCTTGTCCAACATATTCACCTAGTGTCAACGATTCTGACAAGTCGACATGGACAAATCAGACACGCTTTGTGATGGTTGAGCCTGCCCTTGACCACAAATCCAAGACTCAGTTCGAAGGCACCAAAGAACTTGCCGGTAAGATTGCAACAATTTATTCTAACAGCCCTCTAGCCAGCCGTGATGATATAAAAATGGAAGCGAATGACTGGATTCGAAAGGAGGAGTATCAGAATATGGACCATGCCGCAGACGGAAAGAAGAAGCTTTCCCTTTGCCAAGAATGGAAAAAAGAGGTCGTTGTCGAAGACCTTGGACGAAAAGCCATGGACGCCCTTGAATCGGGACAATTTATTGATTCTCTCACTTCACTTACCCAAGCTGAAATTGAGATGGCAAAGCAACAGGCAGTGTAACATTTCGGCTTCTCAGATGTAACACTCACATTATGCTCACGGCTTTGCTCTGTTGCAGACAAGATGCAAGCGATGGAGATGTTGACCGTGCAACAGCTACAAAGCTCATTGCCAAGATACTTGGCCAGGCTGTGCTCGATGCACTGCAAAACGAGCAACGCGAACTTTTGCTTGCAATTACGTTTTCTGGGTGTTGTGGCCATAAGGACTTGAACGCCTTCAAATATGGTGTTCTGAAAATGTCGTTAGGATGGGAAGCGCGGAAGCACACACCACCAGTTCTTCTCGCAAATAAGGCTAATGCTGCAACCATCCGTCTTGGTGATGCGGACAGCACAGCCGTACAACAAGCTGTCGACTCTAGTTCTCGTGGAGGCGTTAAAGCTGCGGGTCTAGCTGGTGCCTTGTTCAATCACTCGGATGACAAGAGAGGTTATCAAGATATCCATCGCTCGTTTATGGCCGTGCAGAAAAAGGAGCTTCACGGGCTTGTTGATGACACACGCTTTCCGGACACGTCAAACACTCGATATCAATCTCACACATATGCAGGGGCAGAACTCATTACATTTCTGGACTTATACGTAGAACTACTTGAGCAAGTTCGAGACTCAAAAGTTAAACCGGGCTTCAATCACGTCGAGGCAAACCTATACAAAGCCTTACAGGATCTGCCGACAATTACTGAACTTGCTGCAATGACCATCTATGGCATCTGTCTCTCATGGCCTTATCTAGCCATGGTCCGTGGAAACGGCACTAGTGTCCAAAATATTCTCAGCGCTGAGCTCATTGCCTTGCATCGCCGTCTCCCGTCTTTCTGCGAGTCCATTGCTGCCAATCCGTCGTTGCTCTTTCTGTGTCACGGTGATGGAACTGTCGACTTCTCGAAGGCTACACTCGACGGCAAACCCTGGTCTCATCCTATGGCAGTCATGGCAATTCAGGTCATGGCGCTGGAGCTCCCTGATCTGGAGGCTGCAATTTCAGATATATTCCTGGGTGCAGCTGATGGATGGCGACAATTCACGCAGGAATTCACTCCTGGTGGCCCATTTGACTCACTGTCAGCTGAGCAACAATCTCGTCTATTTATTCCTGCAACGAACGATGCTAATGAGGGTGCTCTCGGATCTTGGCGGGTGTGGCGTCGCTACCATCCAAGTAGCACAGCCTCCAGCTTTTCAAATAAGACTCGTTTGGAACGCAATAATACTGAGGCCTTCATCCAGAAGCTCTGCAACGAGGAAGATCAGCACTATGTCATGCGCACCGTGCGCGTACAAGGCGCTAGTGGAGAAAATGCTCTATTTCGGGCACATCTAGTTGACACGCAACGAAAGCGGATGCTGGCGACACGTCAGAAGCAAGATGCAGCAGAACAGAAAAAACGGCATGAAATAGAGCGACTCACAAATGTTGGTCTTGTTGTCGACCGAAAGACAATCAAAAAGATGTCGGCAAAACAACTTGACGACCAACTTAACATACACATCAAAATTCTCAACGACGAAGTACTTCGAAAGGTACTGAAGAAGGATCTCAAATTGAAGGCGGCCAAACTCTCAGCTGTGTTGGATGCATTAGCTCGGAATGAAAAGTACGTTATTGCATGCTCTTCCTTGCCATTCGTTCATATGACATGTACCACTAGCAAAATTCTCAGCTTGTATCAAGCTCTCCATCTCCTTATGAATGGCCAAAATGCCCAGGTCAACTCAAGCCATGAATCCCAGTCAATCCTCGAGGCCGAACATGTTGAAGACCATGTTGAAGACGACAATGAGGACAACGAAGAAGACGAGTACTTTTGACTGTCTTAGTCTGTCTACCCATCCAGATTCCTTCCCATAATATGCTTCAAAAACACTTCGCTTTTTTCATTTCTTGCTCTCCTACCCATCCGCTATGTTCTAGATTTTTTCCCCAACAATTACTGTTGCTCATTTGTGAATTAATATACGTGGCACCATTTAGGTGTCAACTACTTTATAATTAAATCGGGAAAAATCCCATTAAAGCTGGCAATACGTCTTGTGATAGGTGTAGCTTATAATTTTAGGCAAGGAGTGTCAGTTATTAGTGAAACGAGACGGAAACACCGAGGAACGTGTCGAAATGGTGATTTATCGTGGATACAAACAAATACAAATATCACACTTTTGGAACGGGCAATGCCCACCCCCACTGGGAATGGCACAGCATTGGGCCAGTTGTCGAATTTGTATCCAACAGAAGACAAGATTCTTGCCATCGCCTTCCATTGAAAGGTGGAATTGGAATAAAATGATGTACCGACGCTTTCTGCAGCCAGTGTTAGACCTAGCAATATACACAAGAATAATAACGCACGGGCTAATTTCTCAAACCTATCTTTCAGCTCTATCACATCCACAGCCCTCTCGGGCTTCGTAGACGAGTGGGATGCAGTAGATGGTGAAAGTGGAGTGTCAGTCTTCGCTTTTGGGACAGATGATGATGATGTAGAGAGAGGTTGCTGTGAAGTGGTCGCCCTTGTGCTTTTCGACAACGCTGGGTCAGAGTCGACAATCATTCCCCTCGAAATTCTGTCACTACAAAAATCAGTACAAACGCTGAGATGTCAATTACGTGACTTACTATGCATGCGCCCGAATGTGACCTAAGAGAACATTGTCGGTCATTTTGAATCTATCCAAAAACATCTGCGGCACGCCGGCAATCAGTACATGCAAGTGCAGAGATGAAAGAGGGAAGCTTACATCAGTCAGATTCTCCGTAGCAGATATAGAGGCCAGTGACTGGTCTTGGTTAACAACAGCACCAACTGTTGCAAGAACAGTCTCGAATCCGTAACGGCTAAAGCCCTGCTCTGCCTAGGAAACAAATTAGATTATAACCAAAGACAAGATCATGAAGCATACCAAGTTCTCAAGGTTTCTTTTATGTGCACTGAAGGCTCGTGCTCGCTCAGCTATCGTCTGTTCAGAGGCATCAAGATCCGCCGTTTGATTCCAGAGTTGAAGAATTTTGTCCACGCGGTCAGGAAAAGCGGTTTGAAAGTGCCGGTAAGCAAACTTGACGATGTCTTGGGAAATCGGTTTGCTCACTGGTTCGAAGTCAGAAAAGCAAAAAACGAAAGGATAATAGATTACATACAGTCTGGCTGTGACTCGGATGGTAGGCGGTCGACTTCCTGCTGTAAATGCGCTCGGAAGTAACACTGATAAATATTCCAGTGATTTTTTTTGCGGGTTGAAGCACGATTCCATCGGTTAATCACCATTTGAATTGGAAGACCAGTCTCTATGCTAATTCCCTTGACTATCTCATCCAGACGCTTGTAGCCATCATCAAGAGCTTGGCGTTTCTCTTTTGAAAGACGGCCGATAGTTGGTGACTCAATATTAGAGTTATTACAACTGCACTCATCATCATCATCATCAACGGCTGATGGCAAACAAACTTTTGATGGCTGATCGTTCGAAAAAATATCGTCAATGACTGTAGGTGCAACGTTAGGTGCAGCCGGAGTGGGAGGAATGATTTGGACTTGAGGGACAATAGCTGGCGTTGATTTAACAGGGGGAGGAGGAAGGGGAATGGGTGTGGTCGATCTGGGAGGCGGAGGAAGTTGAATGGGTGTGAAACCAGCTTTATCGAGAAAGGTGTCCAATACGGATGACTGAGGTATATTATTCTCTGAAGAACTAGTTCCAAAAGGCAAGACATTGCCATCTGAAGGCCGTCGCCTGTCATGGTGATGAGAATTAGACGGATATGCTTGTCTGGCTTCGCGACGATAATTTGGATGTGAGGGATATGTTCGGTAATGCAATGCTGTGACATCGGGAAAATTGTTATATGGAGAAAGACGGGATGGATGAATGCGATTATTTTCGATGGGGTGGTGAAAGGCGTTGTAGTGCGGATGTTGAGCAGTGTTGTTATAGGGGATAAACGGTTCGTCCTCGTAGTGAAGATGATGAGAAGTGTCATTATACAGAGGATACTGTGACTCCTTCTCCCACTCCTGGTCAAATGATGGTGGTACGCCTTCTGCATGACTCAAATTGGGTGGAAGGTAGAGTTGCGAGTCAGATGGAACTTTCTCAGTCGTCAGAGAGGCCTCGTCGTGCACAGAGGTTGTTTCGCTGAATAACTGAGCGCGGTGGGCAGTTGCACGTGAAGTAAAATCAGGATCGAAGTCTTTTCCGCGCTCTGTTAGATTGATTTGTGTGCGCAGCTTGGTGGGAGTAATATGGGGACTTGCTGAAGGACCTCTACGTCTTCCACCACCAACCTGGCAACTAGTATATTGCCTTTCGATAGCGAGGGTGGCTGCAAGCTCCTCATTCGAAGGAGACGAAAACGTTTGATCGTAGAACGGGTCGGACAGCCTCGAAGGTGAAGTAGGCTGAGTTTCCACAGCAGGATTATCGGCCATTTCCAACTCTGAGTCAACGACAAAAAACTCTCGGAGAAGGAAAGTAAAGATCAGAGGCGTGAAGATGTTGGCAGATGGTGGGCAAACAAAAGGGAAAAATCTGATGGGGCAGCATACATAAGTGGTAAGAGAATGCGAAAAAAAAATTGACTTGCCTTTTCAGACGTCAAAATGAATCAAGATGTCTGAGAAGTTCAGATGAGCGACAACAACCAGCAACATTTCAATCAATTTGATATTCTTGTTCAACCTCATTCAATCACTTTCTGGCACAAGCTGAAAGTATATATTTGCTTAAACATTCTGATTAGTTGAATAACATCTCTGAGTTTGAGATACATACCTGACTATGTTGGCCGTTTTATCATCATCAGATACAAGGTTGCAAAATTTGAGGATCTCCAGTTGTATGTGGATCCTTGAGAGACGTGATCCAAATTTACTCTACTACCGACTTCTGTGCCTCTGCATAACTTATATATATGGTATAATTTGAAGTTTCGAATCGAGTTACAAGAATGTTGAGAATCCCTCTGATCTGAGAAGTCGAAGCAGTGTTTGGCTCCCCGTCTTCAATCATTCGGGTTGTTCATTCGAGTTGTCGGAGAGGTGTTTGGTGCGGACGAACGTCTCCCCAGGACGACGAGAACGAGATGCTTGGCGAGCTGCAATTGCCAAGCTAACCTGAGCAGCATCTTCATTCATCTGAGCGCGGCGTTGTCTCTGGTGGCCGAACTCGTCCCTTTCTGTCGAAAAAGACTCAGGGCCATAGATAACCCGAGAAATAACTGTTCAAAAACTCAATAACATGTGCAAGTAGAAATGTGTAGATATACCTTGTGGGCCGCTTATTTCAATTTCCTCAAGGCGGATCTTTCTAGAAAGCTGGATACTGTCAGGGAAATCAACTACATGTTCACCACAATATCCTGCGAAATATGGCCCTGAAAGATCGGGCGTTTCGAGAAGGAAGGTTGAGAGTAAAGTCATCATGCAAGGTTGGTGGCCTGATGCTGAAAGAAAGGGTTAGATGAGGACGCTGATAGTGTATATGCAAAAAAAAACGCACCGACTGTGGGCAAATGATCATAGTCCGAACGAAGGACTGATGACTGATAGATTGCTGAAAGATTGACTGGAAAAGGTGAAAACAAGATAAATCAAAGACAATTTAAACGCACTACTGAAACCACACTTGGAAGGGTTCTCATGGCAGAGAACAAGAACATCACCGGTTGGTACCTCAGCTATACAACTAGGCATTGACGTCTTTGTAACTAGTCCACAAAAACAGGACCAGTGAAGCCCATGCGAGTGAAGCCAGGTGAGAATATCACTGGGAACGATAGGTATTCCACCGATCGATGGCCTTTATGGTAGAAAACTGTGAGAACAAGACATGATACATCCTTGAATCAACTCACCATGCGATCGTAACAAACTGCTCGACAAGCGGACTGTAAATGACAAGCTCCTTACTAAAACACTGAAAATTAACACCATCGTCATATGGACGCGAGAAAGGTGCACGAGTATTCGCTGGCATTGAAGAAATGAAGTTGGATAGAGTGGAGAGGCGATGGAAGGCATTTATTAACCACCAGTCCTAACAGAATTCGAAGTAGAAAACGTACCATAAAACACTGGTTCCTTGCTCGAGGAAATCTACTGCAAGACGTGCATTCTGACGCGTGGCATGGAAGTTGTGGAAGAACAGAAGTTGTGCGAATCGATGGATTGATAAGGGTTGGAGCGGGCCGTCGACTCAAGTTAGCGCTCCAGCTCAGATGCAGCCGGTAACTGATATTGACGACTGATAGCACATTATAGCGAGGCTCACTGCTCGACTAAATATTAACTTAAACAGATAGGTGGTTCGATAATCTAGAGAGCTGAAGTTCTAACATTTTGAGATATTATTGCCCACTGATTGCAAAGTTTGAAGTCGCCCACAGGTCACCCACAGGTCGTGCACAGTCGCCCACAGATCACCACCATGCAGTCGTCGACTCAGATCTATTAAGAACTTCTACATGACTAAATATTCCAATGAATCACACCACTTTCTTATATAAACTTAGCTAACAACGTGAACTCCAGTGTACTCAATATCAATTCACAGTGCTCTGTCCTTGATTGATGAAGCCCAAAGTATTGCAGGAAACCGACGGATTGAACAAGCATGCACGGTACCGACAGAGGTAAGTCATCTCTTGCCCCGCTGTCCTGAGTTGCACATGAGAAATTCAACTTGTAGAAACCGTGCTGAGATCAATAAAAGAAACAAGGAGCGGATGAGGGAGAAACGCGAGTGAGTCCCATTAGCGCTGCATCTAATCGATTTGTTTGATTACTAGCTGAGCAGGCGTGAGCGCCAGATTCAAGACACACACTTATCTGCAAAGGGGTCTTTTCATCACTTCTGGCTCAAATCTCCACAAGAATTTGAATGTGCTCAGGTCCTTGCCTCAATGCGCCGTGAATGCTCACCCAAAGAGCCATTGAACGTTACTGAAGACACGGCTCAACAGTGCATTGACAAAACGGCCGACATGATCGCAATGCATCAGAACCTCGATGGATGGAGATATTTGGCAGGACTTCGAGTTGAAATACAGCGGTGGAGAAGTATCTGGGGTGGCGTCACTTGTTGGCCAGAGTCTCTAGAGGTGATGTTTTCTGAGGCTTGTCGAACGGGCCAAGACAGTGCAATGGAGCTTAGTTATCAAATGTGGGACCATGCTGATGCTGGGCGCTCATTGTTACGAGAGGTTGAAAGAATGGACGGGACACTTCCTGACAACCCATATGCGTTGAGGATCTTATGGACCGAGTACAGTACATTGCATCACCTCCTCATTCGAGCTATAACGATCATCGAAACACGCATGAACGCTCTCAACCCTGGAATTTTCAGATTGCCTGGATTGCCCTGCGACGACGACTATGCAGATCACGAAGATGATGAAGACATGACTGATGATAATGACATGGCTGATGATAATGACATGGCTGATGATAACGACTGGGACTCGGAGTGATCTATGTTGTACAAAGTAAATATTGCAAGCAATATAGATAATGAGGTTTATTTCACGGGCAGTCGAAGCGGCAGAGTGCGAACAAGCTGTGCCAAAAAAGATCGCCAGTTGCATATGTGAGTCTCCTTAAAATTTGACCCGACTGAGAAATAACCTCGCAATGTGGCTGCGATCCATGCCAAAACCCAAAGACCACAATCATGGTTATTAAATTGAACAGCGCGTTTCTAGGAAGACATGAAAACCAATACATATGACTGATGATCAGTAGAAAATAATCTTACCACTGTAGGCTGCGCTGACCACTGCTGAGGTAGAACTGGAATACAATGGCCCCTCGTCTGGGCTAGCGAACTGATTCGCCGTATTAGAATCGAAATATCCTAAAAAGTATCAACATTTACGTTGAGAAATATGGAATGTTCATACCTCAATATCTTTCGACCAGTGTTTTCTACTTGCAAGACTGTCATATACAAGAATCTGACCCTCTAGTACATAAACCACTGCAAGTACCCAATGGTTTTCTTGTGGACGGTGGATCGGAAAGATCCAGATCGTTTTTTCCCAGTATTTAATCTTCGATACTGCGCGCCAGAGATTATCATCCGACGCCTTGTAACGGATGCGAACAAGATCGTGAGTTGAGAAAATAGCACAATGCTGGCTCTGATGATGATGAGTTGGATTACACTTATATATTTCCTGAAGGAAATGGGCAATGCCGTTTACACAGATATCATTGAGAAGGGCGTGCGGCGAGTCTAGGCGGCGAAGGTCACTCTCATCAAAATCAAAACGACCAAGGGTCCGCGTAGAATATATTGTTCCCGATGGCTGGGGAAGCACCGTATTCTCAAAATCAAAGACCAGCTGGTTGTCAGAGGACAAGTCCTAGTATAAAAGAAGTGGCAATATCAGTCACAATTAAGAAAAATACCGAGATACCGACCTCAACTCGCCATACAAGACTGACCGTTCCCTCTAAATAAGTGAATACCGATGTATCCTCCAGGCTGTCCACGTTGCTTTCGTGCGCAAAAACATCTGAGATCAGGATATCGCTGGGGTCCGTAGTGTCATGACTCTGGTGATTTCCGGCATCCAAGTCTTCATCTGCAGTGCTATCTACCACCTCATCTACAAAAACGTAGGACAGTGGGCCTTCTAACTGAGGATTTTCGCCCACGTCAGCTGTAGTATTTATCCATGATAGAGCTGATAGGGGACAAGATGCAGTCATCTGTTCGGCATTATGGCGGGCCTTGTTGATGTGGGTTTCAAACCGAATTGAAGACGCCATTGGGTTTGTCCAACGACCCTTAAGGTGAAGGAGATGAGATCGGTATTGTGACAATTGGGTAAGAAGAGGGGCATCTAAGGGCGATTACTATATGAAACCGACAGATGACTTATATAACACACTTTTCGAACGCCTTAATGCCAACTCTACAGCAGCGAGCTCTCGACCAAACCACCGACATAAGTTGTCAGCCTCCCAACCCAGACGACGACGCTCCTCCAAACATCGATCCACTTTGAGCATTGCCTGAATGCCAGTTCTGACATCGCGATCTTCAAGCCAGAGCGCTGGAGGGCCTCCCATAGTTGGCGTAATCCATATATCCTCCATTAGGTTGGAGTTGTCTCGTAAATCCGCCAGTTTGGTTGGGAGTGGAGACGGAAGCGGTATTCGACATGAAGGGTCGTACAGTTCCTCTAACCGGGAGCAATACTGATTAAACTTCCTGATGGCATTTAAAAGTGCGGGTTGCCGCTTCGAGATGGCTTTGCGGGTGTGCTGATGAAGCTTTGTACCTGAAAAAAGTGAGACTTCTTAGGAATCAACATGTCCTGACGGGGCCAACCTAGAGCTTGATTCCGCCCACCCACTGCCTGGTCCAGCCGATCCCACTCGAAGAAAGACCCGATTGCCCTTTTTCTTATATTGATCTTGAGATCCCGTGCCATCAAAAGTGTTCTAACAAATTCAAGATCAACGCCATCAAGATCTGGAAAAGATTCTTGGATGTCCAGCGAAACATATAGCGCTTCAACGGTGTTTGTGAGGTCTTGATGAGTTTCCAACAGACGCTTGACGATTTTTGTTGATTTTTTTGGGGCAGTCGACAACGCAGATTTTGCCGTCTGTATCACTTTTTCAATGTCATCAAGCTCTGCTTGAAGAGTGAGAACTGTATCGAGTTCCTTCTTGAGACGAGTTGGGGCATCTTAGTAATTTGGTCAACATAAAAATTTGCACATGATCATAACCAGACACGTACGGGCACGGATAGATAACTGGGCATGTTTTTGAAGCTTCCACTGCGTCTGAAGCTCAGAGGTAGGAATACCGCACTCATCCATAATGCGTTGGGCTCTTTCTCCCTGCTCTTTCACACCACGCCGAAGCCGATTCAAAATCCAATCCCCAAGACCATCTCTCATTTCACCTGCAATTGAGGATAGTTGTCGATCAGTCAGCCAGAGGCGCCGAGCAAGCTGCCTGCGGATAAGCGACTGTTGGTAAATGCGATGAAAGTGGTCATACCGATGACGATCTGACTACAACAATCAGCTTTCGGAGCTTAGACCATGTTCGCTCGACCCCTTCGCCATCTGAGAGGCCTAAACCTTTAAGCAGCCGAGGATTATATTCAAGTTGGCATGCCCACTGATGGCCGTATGCATGTAATGCAGTTGTAGCAAATCGAATTCGGGAAAGAATGGATTGGGGAAGAATGTCATACTGTGCGCAAACCCAGTAGTTTAGTAAAGAAAGACATTTGAAACAGGAATGAAATCATACCAGTTGCACGCTCCGGTCAAGGAGACATCCGATATCATACAAGACTGTGGCAGTTGCCGTGGGTGGTAATAAGGCGTAAAACCAACGAATCAATGCGACAGCATATTTTTGTTGTTCTCCTGGCGTGTCTATGTTAGCAACAAAAAGGGGTATGTCATGACGGCAGATAAGAGACATCCATCCTTGCGAATCGTAACGAAAGCCTCCTGAAGCCTTCTTCTTATCACCATCAGCTGCTTCATACGAATTCTGGCACTCGTCGAGTGCCTCGTCTGGAACTTTTGCTCGGCGAGGTTTCGGTCGTGACTTGCGCACCTTTTCGATATGATTGCCAACTTCATCAACAAAGGACTTCGGTATTACATGCTTTGCATCATGAAAAGGGATGCCTTGACCTCCGGAAACCAAATGACAATGATGGAAGTTCCCATCGGTGCAGATCTGGAAATCGCCACCTCTGGCAAAAGTTGAAGCCTTAAGCGCTAAACGTTTGATATAGCAAATCGCACGCACTCTTCCAGACACCTACCGAAAGTCGAGCAAGCGAAACATGCCGGACAGAGTTGCTGTAAGATACGCGCGCATTCCGTGAGCTGCGGCTGGGAGGGTATTGACAAACTTGATGAAGACGCTTGTATGTCAATTTTCTCTTGGCCAACTGTTGACTTGTTAATTTCTGCATGAAAGATCGAGCACTGAGGGCAGAGACTAATAATCACCAGAAAACCCCCTTCTCTTCTGTATTGCCTCATCAGCTTCTGCCAACACACTGTCGAGGCGCTTCTCCACTGCGACATGAACCATGTCTAGCCATTGCGCAGCGTATCCAAGGCCGCGACGGAAAGGCTCACGATATTTCTCATCCTATGACACAGCAAGTGAGATCTAGCATGCGGTATCGGTAAAAAAGCAATACACACGTTTCGATTCAAAAGCTGAAAACCCCGACGGCCATAGAAATTGTTCATTGCTGCTGCCAAGGCATTCACTGCATCACAAGAACGCTCGAAGAGAGCTGAATAAAAGTCAAGAAAATCGATGGATACTGCCATTCGTGTTTGGGAAGGAGCAGTTGGGAAAAGGCCCGCTTTGACAAGGACCTGCGAAGTTGAACGACATGAACAATGAGTTAAAGTAATCGTGCTGAAATCTAGACCAATCTGAGACTGAGTTTGAAATGACAAAACAAAAGGCGAGCTCACGATCGAAGTATAGCACCAACACATTAAGGGACTTGAATTCCACACAGATACAAGAAGGGCAACCTTCCTCCACAAGACCATTGACAGGCTTAATTTTTCGACCAACTGAAGACGAGTAATACGACAAGATATCGTCAACGAGAGTGGGAACAGTGGCTTGCCACTTTGCATAGAGGTTTATGGCTGCCTGATTGGGCGTTAAACGTCTTGTATTTCCAGAGCCAATTTTGAGTGAATCCGTACTACAGACAGTATCTGAAGAAGTAAATGGATCGTTAGGTGCCTCAATGTTATACCCTTGATCTCCTGGAAAATTTTCTGAACCCTCCCACGCCTCTGCACACTCCGAGTCTACTGCCGCCAAATCCTGAAAGCCTGCTGGTATCGCTTGGTCGTTGAGTGTGCTGGGTGCCAGTAATTGGGCAAGCTTTGTCTCTAGACGATGTCGTTTTGAGAGTGGATCGAGAGTGCTGGATGCCTGTGTCTGCGTCTTTCGCTTGGGGTTGCGGGCTTTGGTGGGGGACGTGAAGTGAACTCCAAGTCCTGAGGAACATGACAGATTTCCTCGCTCACGAGAAATATCCATTTTGCTGAAATGCTGAATATGAATCACCAGCAGGTCGGAGGTGGTGGAAAAGAGACGTAGATCTTTCCATTAAAATTACGAGCAGCGAGTAGCTTACAAGTCAGAGCGTTGATGATGATGATGATGATGATGCCGTGGCAACATCAACATCAGGATTCGGGACGTCTTTTAGGTCATGATCCCACATGCAGAAAAGGGGACCTTGTAGGTTTTATTGTCTTAATTTAAGTAATGCCAAAGGTGACTCAATCTTATCCACGTAGAATAATCTAGTTCAACACAGTTGTTTAAATTATCACGTAGCACGCTAAAATATTTGGGTAACTCTGCATTAATGGAAATGTGGCAGGCAAGAAGCATGGACTTGTTTAGCATTTATCACAATTGCCACAACAAGTTCAAAAAGCGCCAAAAGCGAACAAGTAAAGTGTGATGCATTACGCATGGGCCCTAGCAACTTCCCAAGCACTTCCTTGATACTGCAGTGGGGAGTCGCCAGGCAGCCAATACGATAACATGACATTCATTGGAGTACATCAGTAAATCTGGGAAAATAAGATATGACGTGATATGAGTTACAACCACGTCACAACAATGTACGACTTCACAACCAATTGTGCTGTGCTCACGATCTGCTTGCGATACACCCACAATAAAGTCTCTCTATTGTAGATGTCATATAATATTAATGCTTGATCTTCAACACACCACACAGATTTCCTCAGGTCACATCCTAGCACAACATGTTTGTGATCTGGTTGAGCTATCACGACAGAGTCACAATGCGCAAGTAATCTGGTATTGCACTCATGAAATCTATGACCGCTGATAGCAATGTTGTAAGATGATGAAAGGATTTTTGTTAGTGTATATATTACTTTATGATTTTGGAGCATGTTTGCGTTTGAATGCACTAAAGGGGTCATATTCTACAATGGTCACTTTGTTCAAATATTGATAAGAAGGCACAACCATTTGTACGAAATCCTTTGTTATATACATTGAAAAGTGATATATTGGTAAGTAATTAGTAATTACAATGAATCATAGCCATCATCATCAGACTCAAGCCCTGAGTTAATCTCCTGGTCAGATGCACTTGGTGAGCTGTTGTCCGAGTCCTCAACTACGTCCTCAACATCTTGGTCATTATCTGAGTCCATCTGATCATCACCGTCGTCTTTCCTAACTGGTATCTCTATCCTATAGTGTTTGAAAGTCCGGTCTCAAGACCGGAAAAAGACCGGAACTGGACTGGACTGGACCGGAAAAAAGACTGGACTGCAGTCT
>QDKV01004919.1_pt1 | contig 18873 bp, 26 predicted proteins | sample 1861101 | NCBI WGS metagenome assembly QDKV01 (sample SAMN04275158, study PRJNA302643) | Fungus metagenome, whole genome shotgun sequencing project. | isolation source: fruitbody | host: Mallocybe terrigena | place: Sweden | collected 2013 | reverse complement strand
GGAAGCATGGAAAGACAATTCATTCAAAGCAGTGCGACAATTGAGTCAGTTTTTTGTTGCCTATGCGACCTCTTTTCAAGTCCCTAATTATCATCGAAGGTGTCCTCTGGCCTGTGGTGCGAGAAGCTCGTAGGTGGTTCTCCCTTCTGTTTTAGGAATTGGTGACGACGGCTAGGCCTGTAGCAAAAAGGAGTCATCGACCGTCTAACGAGGATGTGGAACTAACTAGTGCGTAATTGTTGCACCTGTTGTGCTTCATGAACACTTATGTCTGGACGCAATTCTCTAGGCAAAGGTATCCAAGTATTTTATCTCTTATTTTGCTTAACCAACCCTATTTCGAAGCTCTGCGGTCCGCCTGGCATGATATCTACACAGGAAATAACCATCAACTCCTATTCGATAATCTCAATGCAATCCCACGGACAGAAAAATCTTATTCCAACCAAATCGCCATCGTTCAGAGTTCCGGTACGGGAAAGTCTCGCATGGTTCACGAGCAAGCGAACCTTGTCTTTACCATCCCGTTTAATCTACGAGAAAAGGGCGACAATCAAGGTCCTTTCTTTTTTTTCAATTTGTTCAGACGCTTCTAATGCACGAACACAGATCTGGCCTTCCCTATTCCTGACGATGCTGTCTGTGACTACCTCGTCAAAACGTCTGTATTGGGTGTCAATTCTCAGAACACCCTGAAAGCCAACTACCTAAAGTTCTTTAGTATTGTGTTCAGGCGGGTATATGATGAGCTAGAGAAATGCCAGGAAGAATTGAGTAGGAAACATGTCACAACCGCCGGAGATTTAGCCAGGTGGTGGTCAAGTCATCTTGGGAGTATACGCACGGAATTATACAAAGTGGCGATTGACGGTGCTGGTGAGCCCATTAAGGTGAGTACCCGTGGTGACAGCAAGAAGTTAGTTATTGTTTTTGTAGACTCTTCCCGAAGTCCAGAAGAAGCATGAAGAATTACTCGCAAATCGTCGATTAAAACCCGAAAGCGAAGACTTTGATCATACCGATTACGACATGCAGACGGTTGTTGAGTTTGCCGCGGCGGAAGTGGCGAGAGACGCACTGGGACAACTCATCCACAAGCTGGACAACTGGGCTGGTTCACAAAAAATAAAGCTCGTGATTTACTTTGACGAAGCACACCCTCTCACCAAGGTGACGCCCCAGAACGACGATGGGAAGACGCTTTACGATTTCCTATGTTCATGTCTCAACCAATTTTTGGCCTTTCCGATGTTCTGCATTTTCCTATCGACCAATTCGAGCTTAGCCCATTTCGCTTCCCCCTGGGCCCTCGCAAAGTCTGCTCGCATTCGCGGCGGGAAGGCCGTAACACATGCCCCAATTACCGAAACACCCTTTGACTGCTGCGACGACCTCATGGTCAAACCAGGCGAGTTGACTATCCTAGGCATTAGCACAATTCCGTTCATGGCGAAATTTAGGAGGCCATTGTGAGTGGTTTTGTTAACGGCTCAAATTGATATAGTTGATGGCTTGTTGCTATAGATTCTGGACGCTGTTACGAGGAGCCGGGTTGAAAGCGCCTGAGCTTGAAACAGGAATCTTGGAATTGGCACGCGCGAAGCTTGTTGCTTCTCGCGATATCGACTCTACATACAACACCCTCTCACGTGCTGCAAGGCTGGCAGTTCTAGACGTCCAATTGTCACTGGACTTTGAGCCTCGCCGTGAAAAAGTGCAGATGGAAGAGGCTAGTTTAGTCGAGAGCCACATGCGGATTGCGTATTCTATTCCCAATCACCGAGAGTACCTGAGGTCTGGATACCCCTCTGAACCTCTTCTTGCCGAGGCTGCTGCCCAGCAACTCTGGACATGGAGGAAGCAAAACCCATTTATGGTAGTTGACACGCGTCCTCGAAACTGGCTTGCTTAACCGTGGAGAGCTGGGGGAGCTTACCGGACGACAACTTCTCCTCGATGCCTACCATCGCGCTGTCGAGATCGAACATACCGAGAAGACGCCTCCGATTTTCAGTACTGGATGTCATCTTATAACATTTATCAAAACATTGTTCACCGAGAAGTGTGCAAGTCAGGTCCTTAATAGCAAGCCAGATAATATGGAAGGAATTCCGTTCAAAAATGCATTCAAGGACGCTCTCATCTGCTTCACACATTTTGGGAAAATGGCGGACGACACCGGTGTAACCTCCACCGCCGCATGGGCAGCTTTCATTCGTCACATGGCAATCATGTGTCGGAACGGCCAACGTTCCCTCGACTGCATCATACCCGTCCTCTTGTGGGAATCTCGGCTGTGCGAGCACGTCATGACTGGTATGCTTATTCAGTTTAAGCGACAGATAGAAAGTGGTACTGTCGCTGGATACTCTATTGATCAAGCCAAATTCAATTTTTTCCCAAAAACGTCAGACGAATGCACACACGGGTCGACGACCATTGTCCCATCTCTCCGTCCATATATCAGCCTGATTATGGAGCTAGGCGTTCAACCGAAACTTCCCAAGGAAACGAAGACCCCCACCATATTTACTAGTAAACCAGACTCATCATTATCAAAGAAATCCCGTCAAAAAACTCCACCACCGAACATGGACAACAACACCACCACCCAAAGGGGCATGCCAGATACAATGTATTTGCATATGGTTGCTCCCCGACTGTGTACCGTGGCATCGATGTTGCCCACAAGGATTCGTATGCACTCCTTTTGAGTTCTCGTGACTTCCTAGGAGAGCATCCACGAAAAGATGCGCAAACACTGAAGGCGGTGCGGCGAATGAAGCCATTTTGGAATGGGGGTGATGATTGTTACCACTGGGTTGAACATGATGTTATCCTTCATCATGGGTCCTGTTCCTCTCCCTAGTGTGGAATTCAGCATTGGGAATCAATTTAGTACGGACTCGGATGGTGTAGGCCACTGAAGAAATTCAGAAAGATGATGTTGTATGAATATTATGAGTGCGCCTCAGAATGAAATCTGGAAAGTACTCTTTGACAAGTGAAAAATATAAAAAATCGACTGTTATCCCATGTCAGTGATACATTTATTACTTCTCGGGTTCGCTATAAAACCAGACATAAATAGTAGTAGGAATCACCAGTACAGGCCAATGACAACACGCCCGCAGAAATGTAGCTTGGTGAGAACTTTGTGGAAAGGCGGGTAAGTTCGACCGAGACAGCGGTTCTTCGAGGATTATGGTTGTCAGCTGGACGAGATCTGGTGGCTGAGTTTCGGTCATGACATGATATACAACTGGCTGATCGTCCTCCAAGTTGCGCATAAGCATAGACACTAAACTTGGGTTGTCCTTGATAATGCTTCGTACGAGGTCCAAGGCGTGTTTTCATCGTTTTCCGAATCACACTCCTCAATATGCAGGCTTTTCAGCTGTGTACCATGTCGAAGGGCGAAAGATACACCATGGCAATTGCCTTCAGAACCAAAGTCAACCCTCCGACTGGTATTATATGAGCAAAAAAAAAAACCATCCGCACACGCCTAAATGAAACACAAACATAACCCATCACTTTCCCATCTTCAAACACCAAAAGCATGTCCGAGTCCAAAGCGCGCTCCGAGGCGCAGTTGAGGTGCTCAGACGGCAGCCCACGCACAATCGCGAATCTGTCGCTGAAGCTCTTTTTCCTGACTCAAAATATTTGCTTCTAATGCCTCAATATCCTTTGCATGAGCCGCCTTTTCTTCATCAAGTTTCTCTAAATCGACTTGTTCAGTACAAATGATCGCTTCGAGATTCGTCAATCGATCTTCAGAGTGCCGGAGACCTTCGTTCTCAAAGTCTGCTCTGAAAGTCGCTCAGTGATCGATGGAAAATGTAGACAATAACAAAACGTACTGATTCGTCAACCTTGCTATCTGGGTATCGAACCACAAGCGTGCCTGACTTTCCTCTTGAGTCAGCTTGAGTTGCCGTTCCTCATACTCTCTTATATTGAGTAAATGAATTTTGCGGCAAAACGCAGCAAAGACATCAGCTTCCGCGGCGTTCACAATCGCAGAAAGCTCGGTAATTGTTCCTTGTAACATTTGGGGAGTATTTTCGGCCTGTATATAGATACCTTACCTTTTTCAATTCAGGTGCCAAGTTCTTCAACTCTCGTTCTATGTGTTTGAGTTCATCCTTGATTCCAGTGACACGTAATTTACATGCTCTCTACGGAGCACGTCCATCAGCTTTTCCCTGGTTTTAGGGCAGTTAAAACATACAAGATCATCTTTAGCGACAGTGAGATTCAATTCCAAGCTCGAAATCTCTGCAATCAGTGCTTCGTCTGTTTTTCCACGAGGTTTTTGGTTGCCAAGTTCACGTTGCTTCGCCAAAAGGTTATCACGAGCGCGGATAAGTCCTGATGATGTGCTGTTAATGCGAAACCTCAAGAAATGGCATTAACCCACCATCAACATCCTTCTCATTCCACTCCTTCGTCGTCGCAAGCGTACTCCGTCCACCAGTAATAAGTCCACTCTTATGAATGACAGTTCCTTCCAGGGTAACGGCTAGAGCAGAATAAGTGGATCATAGCACTCATCAGCGATAAAACAGAAAGTATGAACTTTAAATCACCTTTAACTTCTTGCCCTTTCTCGTAGCACACATTCCTAGCTATTTCCATCAAATCACTACCAAATCCACAAGCATGGTGTATTGCCCTCTCAATTGCGGGCTCGTGCTGCACAATATCCACACGCCAATCTCACTCCTTTTCCAAACGCTCTAAACTTGTTGTTCACAGGCTTCACCTTGATTGTATCAAGAGGGATAAATGTGGCCTGTCCTGCTCGTTGATTACGCATGTATTCGATGCAGTCAATAGAGGTTTTTTCTTCGTCAACAACAATTGCTTCGAGGTTGCGACCTAAGACAACGGACAGAGCCGTGTCATATTTGTGGAGAGAAGCCTTACAGAGATCCACAATGCGACCTGAAGTAAGTGATGGATCAGGAAATTATAGAACTTGTAACACACCAGGGAAGAGGCGTTGCAGGTTTCTGAGGGTCTCTTTCATTTTAGCTTCTTTTTCGGATTCTTGCCTTTCAACGCCTGCCTGAAGTAACTGGTGATACACTGTTTGCAATTTCTCGTCGCATTCGACTTGCAGCTTACCAAATTCCTTAGGTTAAATGGAGGGAAAGCATGACGGGTCTACATACGTAATTCTAGCTCTTTCTGATTGTTGATTGTCGAGCTCCTGACGGATGTTAACAAGTTCAATTTGGAACTCCTCCAACTGTAGTCAAATGAGTGACAATGTCGTGGAACAAAACAGAAAATTCCACCTCTTGTTTTTTTCACTCTGAGAAACAAGTTCTTCTCTCCGGTTGGTCTTTCTTTCCTCAAATTCGCGCTCTTTTTCGGATAACTGAGAAACCGTTCGTGCAGGAATTTTCTCCTCGCGCGTAACACCCCTTCAGTGACTGGCGCTCGTCAGCAAGCACGCTTGCCGACGCTTTCCTGAGAAATCGACTTGAAAACACTTGAAAAACAAAAATCTGGAATTTTCCTGACAGCACACGATCAGCTTGTACGCGAATATGATTTCCTAGAGCCGACAGAATGTTGACATTCCTGGTGGCGCTCGATCTCTGCATCGGAGGTAGACAGTCTGGACCGACTCTCTGAATTGAGCATCCGTTCTGAAGAAAATACTTAAAGCGTGTCAGCTTGGGTTACTGCCACTTGAGAGACAATGGCAAAATTTACGTGACGGTCAAAGTCAAAAAAGAAAAGTGTTATCGTGGATCCAAAATCAATAGGGAGTTTTCGTTCGACGAGATAGGACAATGGAGGAGGACGCGGCATGTCTTCAGGACACAGCTTGGAAGAATAGTAACGATACAGACGTTTCACGGTCGTCTGTCATCCCACTATGAGCCAAGAAAACCATTGAAGTAACAGAAGGCAACGGATTCAATAGAATAGGAAATTGCGCTCCTCATTCTACTAGTACAAATATTGCGTACTCCACACATAAAAGTTCTAGTCAGCAGAGATTCCAACACATCGAAAGGCAAATTTGATAATTAGTAGTATGCGTTTGTGTAGTAGCTCTTGAACCCATTCGTCTCGAGTCCTGAAAAATATATCAGCGACCTAGGAACTAAACAACCCAGGCAAGTTTACTCACCAAGCTCTTTCTTTAGCCACGCCTTCACCTCTTCCTCCTTCACACCCGGAATAGGCTTAAGATCTTCCTGAAGGACTTCCTCATAACATTCAGGGCCATCATTCGTGAATGGACCGTGATGGATTTGTGTGATGATGATAAAGTCACAGATCCCGGACTCGAGCCTGCGTGGGGCAGCAGCACACCCAAAGGCGATGCCTTTCTCGACGACCAAGTCTTCAAGTCGAGTGGAGATGTTGAGGTCTTGGGAGTGATTTTTGGCAAGCTCGTAGTTGTTGTACCTATCTTTGAACCATCTCCGGCCCTCGTCGTTAGAGAAGAGAGGCCCGGCAATGATGGAGTCTAGAATGCGAGGTGGGCCCTTTGTAACGCCAGGAGGAGGACGGTACCATGGACGAGGTAATTTCCAGGCTGGACGAGCGTTTATGTTGGTATCGTTCTCAGTCATCGTTGGTAGTCCAGAAAGAATTCGGTCACAATGGTCACACTCCCTATCAAGGTAATCCAACGCGGTACAAATAACACTTTTTTTCATCTCGTCACTATCCTCGGTGCAAGGAAGCTGCGTGATATCAATTGGAAATGCCACCAGGTGCGGAATTCGGTATGAAATAGATAAACGACATCATTAACTTCCTAAATCAACAGGAGTGATGACGTTCGATGAGGCATTCAGGGCCCTTGACCAAAGGCTGACAGACGTGGCTACGCCTCGACAAAGAAGGGCCTCCACCGTGATCCCCGAGCCGCAGGAACAAGAAACAAGTATACAGAAAACAGAATTTGCATATCGTAAGATTATCCTTTGTTGGAGTGCATAGATTCAAATATTCAGATAGCCGAGGTCGCACTTTTGGAGTCCCTGAACGCTTTGGAAACTGAATTAATCTGTCCAGTGTGCGTGGCGATATACTATATTCCCGCGCATTTTGTTTCTACTTACAACATATATGTACCAGGTGTTATGGGGTATTGTACGTCTAATTTACAGTTTCGCATTTCTGTACCATCTGGGTTAATTCTCGCGATGATCAGAGCTGCCGCGCATATAGCAAATCCATGTGGCCATACGTTTTGTGGTCCCTGTGGTCAGAAGTGGGTTATCCAAGAGGTGTGTGCCATGCAATTCCGATGGCAATTTGGCAGCCTTATGTTTCACAGCGAAGTCGTCCTTTATGTCCTCTCTGCAGAACCAGGCTTCGGCTGCCCATGATACCTAACTTCATCATAGACAGTGCCATTCGACAGTGCATTGAGGTGTTTGCGTGTGTTGGCAGGATAGAGTGGCAAAGTGGTGGGAAAAGTCTCGAAGAATGGAATATCAGAAACGAGTGAGTTAGTTGCCCCATTCTCTCAGTGGGACATGTCTGAGATCCTTGATAGCCACTGTACCCGGCAGTCACTGGCCACGCCCCATAACGTCCCAACAGAACTTGAGGATGATAGTTCATATGTACCAACAGACTCAGAAGGTGACGAAGACGAGGACTTAAGATATTCAATGTAATCTTGTGATATAAAGGCTACCCAATCCTGATTCAACTATCCACATTGTGGCTGGTTTTTGGTTAGGTTTATCAGAGAAAACCCACAGTTTTGGCTTGGCAAAGCCTAGAAACTTTCTTGCCAATAAAACCCCAGCAAAACGGTCAATACTTCGACGTCACGGGAACCCACTGGTATGGGTACGGCGCATTGTAGGTATGATGGGTACTGGCGAGTAACGCGCGGGTCGAGCGAGATCACCCTGCCCTGGGGGGTTCAATGTCAACCCCTCGCACATACAGCCGTGTACTCATCACTGGGGATCATAATAGGATAAGGTTCAATTGCAGGGGCACTGGCAGGATGCAGTTGGGATGCTAGGATCCCACATGGCAAAAGGTGTGGCAATAATGTTGACAGGTCTCACAAGTAATTCACATTACACTTGTATTTAGAAACTGAAATGCTAGTATTTGACCCATCCCGAGCGCGCCCTTGATTTGCGCCGCTGCCTTCCCCCGCCCAGGTTGGCGTGAGAATGGCAACATTCGGCAACGAAACGAACTCCGCCAGTGACTTGACTCCTGCACTCATTCTCTCAATGGGCATAAACGCCGAACTTTGGAACAAACTGGTTGACGGTTCGCGTGGTGATTCCCAAGACTTGCTCAAATCGTTTGCGATAGCCTGTCATGAAAATGCCGGCATCTTTGTCCACATCTGTGCCACGAAAAAGGGACCGGATGGCTCGACTAAAACTTCAATGTAAGCTCTTCAATCGTACCTCTCCAAAAGTCTAATTCATCCTATTCCAGGTATTCGAGCACTCTCAATACTTTGAATCAAACATTTCAAAAGTATTTCCCAACATTGGAGACAGAATGGGAGTGTTTCGTGCAATCGACGAATGGTGAGAGTTCAAGCTATAATGCTGTCATTGATATTCACATCTCACTCATTTGTTCTTAGGTTCTGAGGAAGATGGTTTCCCTGTCCTTCAAGAGTTGGAGGACGTAAAGGAAATGAAGGAGAGAAGGACTTTGTTGCGGCAATACTTTCATGATGTTCTCAGTGCGTGGCTGATTTCTAGTGATAATTCTCATCTTAACCCCTTATCTAGTGTGGAAACTGAAACCAACAGGATACACGTTTGCCCGCTTTCCATGGACAAAATTATCGAACGATCCCACACGCTTCATAGAGCCTGGTTCCCTACCCCTCGAATTTCGGCTTAAAGATCCAGGAGACCTCAGTGCAAAAGACATCATCGACTTGTGGAAGCACGTTAACCACAGGCAACAGTCGGGTCGTGCATTAGCATTGCGCTTTACCGATGAAGTTCACAAAATCACTGCAAAAAAAGGCAAACAAGTTCATATGCAACGCCCTTTAAAGCCTGATCCAACCCCTCTGACTTCCCTCAACTTGTCAGCTGACTTGCTTGCCATCCAGTCCGATGACGACTCAGCGAAAGGAAGCCAAGCTGGTCCTGCCGCTGTTAAAAGCGTCATTGAATCAGTTCATGACCCAGTCGCTCATGCATGTGACGCGAAACTCCTTCGAACCCCCCCTACTGGTTCCCAACGCCCTTCTGAGTGTGATCCAACCCCTCTGACTTCTCTTGACCTGTCAGCTGATTCGCTTGCCATCCAGTTGCATGCCGACTCAGCGAAAGGAAGCCAAGCTGGTCCAGCCGATGCATGTGACGCGGAACTCCTTCAAGCTCCAATTGTTTTGGTTCCCATGGAACTGGATAATGAAACTGAAATGGACATTTCCTCGGATTGCCGGCTCGGAGACGACGAATCCCCGTTGGTGAATGCACCCAATTTGGTGAAATTTGTGGATACTCACCCTGCTGCTATGTCTGTTCAATTATATTCATTTTAATCTTTCTGCCTAACAAAATTCAGGAAAGCACCGCACGACATTGCACCAGATGAGGTGTCGAGACTAGAATACTTGAAATCTTTGTGCGATGACGGGGAGTGGGCATCCGCATTGAATATTCTAAGGAACATACCATCTCAAAGTGTGCGTTCAGTTGATATCAGTTGGAGAATATGCTAACTATCGTGCTAGCCTTCCGCACATACTGGCTATAAATCAGGACCACCTTGGTCACACTGGGACTGGAACGAAGTTGAACTGCCGGCCTCTGCGCTGTGTAATTCAAATGATCCCGAATCAGCTATGACATGGCTAAAGGGAAAACCCCATCTACTCAATCCCTCACATTTCTCGAGTGAGCGAGTTTTTTTGGTTCTTGGTCTCATCCTCCGCAGTGTGCAACAGGATAGAAATCTTTGGCTGAGTCTCGCAAAGTCTATTATGGTGGATATCAAGGATAACAAGGACTATCAGTATGTTTGCTGGCAATCAATTTACTCCGCTAAAGAGAAAATTTACAGATTGTTGTTTGCATCATGCACTGAAGTTTCTAGTGGTGGGAAAAGAAAAAGGTAGTCATCAATTATGCCTTATCCGGTTCTGGATCATCATTCTTCATAGAACATCTGAGGAACTCTTCTTTTCTATTGTAAATGGCAAATGCAGCAGATGTGGACAAGTTCCAGAACACCATTTGATGCACCAAAGAATGTGTACCAGGGTTTCAACAAACTTTGCCTTCCTTTGTAGTTCTCTTCTGCGTGATTTGGAAACTGATTTTTTCGAATGCCCTTTTGGTGATTTCAAGAACAAAAACTCTGACAAATTTCGTGTATGTCAAATTTCCTTTAATTATTCAGGCATGTGATAAAAGGAATTTGTTGCAGGACCATGTGAACAAATGTTATAAAAAAAATGAGGATCAGTGGAAGAAATTGGATCTTTGAGAGGAATATAAAATTTTATCACATATATTACCATTCATTTTATTTCATTTGTCTGATGTTTTGCTAAGACCTTTTTTCATATTTCCTTTTGTCTGAATTTGCAACACATACCCCATACCTTTCTCTACCATTGTCATATAATCTCCATGATACAACACAACCCTACTGTAAAATAAATTGGAACCTCAAGCTAGCACTCTATGAAGTTTAACCCCTTAAGACATCATAGATTGAGTTGGACAAGTGGAAATGAGGAGCAATGGAGGCAGCATATACTACAGATTTGTACATAAAATTTTTTGTAAGTCCAAAATTTGCTCAAAGTTTTAATTTTTCAGTTTGGTTCCTTCGTCGGTGGGCTCCTCTGGCCGAAACTCTCTTCCTTCTCCAACCTGTCGAAAGGCAAATTGTCGAGCCCCAACTACTTTCCCTTGGCCAACTCAATGTCCAGCCTGTAGGGATTGTCATGGGTTTTGCTGTGGGTTTCTCTGGGGTATGGGTATGGGTGGAGACATTTGTACCCCCACAAAACCCATACCCCAGCCATGGGTAGGTGGGTTGGTGGTGGGTTGGTGGTGGGTTGGTGGTGGGTTGGTGGGTTGGTGGGTTGGTGGTGGGTTTTTGGTTGTGAGGGGGAGGACCTAGCTGATGATTGGGATGCTATGTAGTCATTGTTCTTACCTAGATTTATTTTGTTATTTAGTTACATATCTAAATACAAATCCTGTCAGCCTGTACTTACTACTCCATGGGTTTTTGTACCCATGAAACCCACAGAAACCCATACCCATACCCATGAAAACCCATACCCATGGTCATGGGTATGGGTTTCTGTGGGTAAGGGTATGGGTTTGCCTGAGATACCCAGGGGTTACCCATGACAATCCCTACTTCAGAGTGATTCCGACCGACCCTAAACTACATCAGGTCACGTTAATTCTCATTAGCCGACAACCATGATTCCAAAGACAACTGCAGAGATTCTGACCTCAGCAAATTATGTTCAGAAAGAGAAAGAAGCTTCGGTAGACAAGGACCGATCATTAATGTTGGCAAATTTGGCTTCCTCTGTGTTTAGATTTTATAATGTCATTACTTAGTACACCATTGTCTGAATTAAATTTGGACGGAACTTATTTGGATGCTGAAAGTGATAGTGATACAAGTCCACAAGTCAGGACACACTCTGATCGTATCAATGAAGTCTTAGCGCTTCTGCGATGCGCCTGTCGAGGACTCGGACCTTTTGATCTGATTATTGAAAACGCGGTTTGCTGATTGCAACGTGACCTGATGGAGTTTAGGGTCGGCAGAATCATCCTGAGAATGCGATGATCAAGGATTCAAACTCAGAAATACCAGCCTGTATAACGAAGGGTCTCAGGCGAGCGGGCGTGAATTGATGGCAGTTCGAGCTCCGACTGTGAACCGTGAACGCGCCCAAAAAAGCCTTGGCACTGCCACTCTCCCACCTCTCGACTTCGCCGCGATTCACAACTCTCTGGCAGGTGGGAACGGCGATTCACAACTTTGCCAGGTGTGATTCACAACTCGGGCCCCTCGATTCACAACTTGATTCACATCTTTTGGCAGGGGAGATGGCTCCAATGGCGATCTCTGTCGCGAGATCGCCGTTCTCACGGTCTATCATGCATGTCAACAAGCCGTCGTCGACGCCATCGACAACATTTCGATGCCAAAATCCAGGAGGAGAGGGTGAGTACGCCATACACATATGTTTCCTGGCCCCTCACACTGACACCCCTCCTGACCAGCATTGCCCACAGGCCGGAAGCAGCTCACGGTCGCGTCTTGTGCGCTGTCGTTGGCAAATTCGCGGTCTCTAGATCGACAATCAAATTCCCGTTCGTCAATTGCACTCACCTACACGTCTGATGCCTCCGAACCGCTCGGCCAGTTGGGGCTGGGCCAAAATGGCGGGTCTCGAGAGGGGTCTCGGTAGGGAGTGTGCGAGGACTCTTGGTACTGGCAAGATGATCATCCTAGTCCCCTCTCCGATCACAACCAGTCTGAAGGAGTCCGCTCCTCATCCTGCTCTGGATCTGCCCACTTGTATGGTATGATACTATAGTAGAACAATTAGTTTACGATGACGACTCGGCGTCGTTGTCTATTGGTGGACAATGGCAGTAATTATAGTAGAACAATTAGTTTACGACGTCGTTGTAGCAGTAATATTGCAGATATTGTAGACGATGTATGATATTTAGTAGAACAATTAATTTACGACGACGACTCGGCGTCATCGTCAATCATCATCTGTTTCCGTTTCTTGGGCTGCAGGGCTTTATGAAGCTGGCTCAAGCTCTTCGTGCCTCGCAGATCCTCAAAGTACTTTACGGCCTCAGCTGAGCTATGTCCAGATTTGATTCGTGAGTCAATGCGATAGATAAAGAAATAAAAATTCGACCAGATCTTTCGGGCCTATGTGAACAAAAAGAATAAACTTTCTGACGTGAACCAATGTGGAAATTAGGTATGCACTGACCTTGGTGTCATTTCGCGGTCTCCAAGACGAGTACTTACGTTTGTGAGTCTCCTGGCTCTCTAGATTTCCCCACCTCGCATCAATCAAGCGCACAGCTGGCTTGCGGCCAACATTCTCGATGTACGCCCCCTCATCCCACGTCTGCCAAATGGATTTGATGTCTGGATAGTTGCCAAGACTGCCGGGTGCATACGAAGACCAGAGAGCAGACGGATTTATGACCCTGTCGAGTATGTACTGCCAAGTACAGTCGACGGTGGTAAATACGGGATACGTTTGAGCGGACATGGAGAAAGCGGCGGCTGGTGGAAGGACCAAGTCATGCGGTGTTCGCACTGGTTGACTGTGGGCAGCTGATGGTGTCAAGGGGAGGACATGATAAATGTGATTAGACGCAGAGATCGCGGTCGCTGGGTTCAGGGTGTTCGAAATTTGCAACGGATAAACTCGGCCATTACTTGGCACTGGCAACGGGCTGGTCTGAAAGGGCAGAGACTGATGGGTAGTAGGGGGTCGTGGTTCTGGCATGGCGAAGGAGTTGGACTGTGGGGAATTTGACGGTGTTGAAGGAGATGATGGTGAGGTCGGAGTAACTGGTGCACCAGAGCCTGGTGGTGAAACACTGGCATTCTGCCAGAAGGGGTGAAAATTAGTTGGATTGAGCCGTGAGTTGAATTTTGATGGAGAGAAAGGCTCAGTTCGTCGCGTAAGCACGGACAACTGCTCAGATGTTGATTCCATGAGTTGGTTCATCCCTTTCATTTGAGCCGCAAATGACGAGAAGGCGTTCCGAGTCGGACTCTCGTGAAACGTGTTTCCGAGAACCGACAGTTGATCATTTGCAACCTCTTCTTGCTGGCGCAGCGTCGGCCATTGCTGAAAGAATGATTCAGCATTAGGCCGTGATAAGATACTCAGTCGCTTGATGAGTCCTGAGTCCGGAAATTGTTCATGTATTGAACTAATTGCCTGAAAGGGTGAATTCAACTAACAGCGCAGATCAACGTGAAAAATCCATTCCGTACCCTCCAAAAGAATGGCCGAAGGTGCTGCAAAAGCTCCAAAAAATTAATAGTCCCTTGGTTTTGACAGCCGTGAACACGAAGCCTTGCTAACACATCTTCACAGAAAGGGAAAACTTCTTTTTGCAGTGCGTCTGGGACCTTTACCTGTGCCCACGGCACAAAATACGTTTCACTGACTGGAAACCCTGCCAACGCAACGACAGCCTAAGTTTGATTGAGATCTATCCCAGAATGTATGAAATAAACGTACTGCTTTAGGAATTTTAGAACCGTAGATTTCTCGCCGTGTATTCCCTTGCCAATGGCCGGAAGCATCCACCTGGTCAGCAGGAACTCTGTTTCAAAGGTATTAGCATCCCTTCCTCGCCTACTTCAACCAAAATTTACGTGCCCCATTTCCTCTAGAACAGCAGGGAGGGTTCGGCGAGCCAGATGAGTCTTCTTCTTTGAGGTGATTGATGTATGTGACAGGAAGCTGTTATACATTTTCCCCAAACCATCCCCTGTACTTGTTTGATTGACGGTGCGCCCGAAAAGGACATGTATCTGGTGAAATTAGTGATACTGTAAGTAGATTTGAATGGAGAATATTATCACAACTCACGTTACGCCATGTTGCTGCATCCTCCCAATCCCAACCAGGTATGCGAGAGATCAGCCCTCCCTGATCAAACATGAAGTGGAGAAGAATGGCGAGAGCGCCTACGGGACACCTCAGCGGATTGCGGTGTGGCAAAACAAAGCTGTACTTTGGCTCTGTTTTCTAGTAACCACAGGAATGTGAGATGTGAATCAAAGTCGAAAAAATGCCAGTGGCTTACCCCGGGCTGAGCTGTTTTGGTCTCATGAAACATTCCTAAAACACCAAATACCTCCCGTGTCAATGGTGACACCTGACCATTATGATTAGTGTAGTGCGGGAGGCGAACGCCAAATGGTTGAATGCATGACATGAGCAACGAGACGACCTCATCACTTCGATTCAGCGTTGAGCATTGCCATGTCCATGCAAAATGTGCTTTGATAATTGATGGTACTGTTCTTCTAATTAAGCGGCATAAGAAATAAAGATGCTAATGCACCTACCCAGGTCGAGTTTTTGAAATATTGCACATGTTACTTCACGGAAATGTTCTGGGCGAAGTTCCGAGTCCAGAATGGTTCCCTTCGTAACATCAAAGTCGGCTCTCCTGTGGACGATTTGGATGGTCAGTTTATGTGTCCCACTGAGTATATCACTCACTCAAGGCGAAGCCGTTGAGATTGCACCATCACGGCCTTATAAAAATCTTCGGTTCTTGAATTTTTAGCAGGTCTCGACACCCGAATTTCTGGGTTTTCATCTTCTTGCCGCCGCCGGACACGGCCCAGCATGGTCATGATTTTCTTGAGGGATGACTGGTATCTAGTAGTATTAGTTGAGTTCAGAATTCTGAAGTTGAATTGCATACCGAAGAGAGTCTGGTTGCCGTTGACTTTTTTTTACCTTGTCTATTGAAAAGCTGGCGGGTTGCAGCATACTTCAGATATTCAATCATATGATTTGCGTCGACAGTTATATCAGGCAGGAGGCCAGAATCTATTGCCTCAGAAGCCCAAGTCTAGACGAAATTGAGCTCGAGCTTGAGAATTTTTGACGCTCTGGGTTTTTTGGGCATACCTTCCATAGCTTAAGCACTGAATTCTCTGTCTGACGGCCACCCTTGCGTCGTGTCTCGAGGATAAATTTATCGGCCCATGCCAATGCAGAGCGTGTCCGCACATTGTCTACTATGTCTTCATGGTCATCTAAACCTTCCTCATTTGGCTCCTTATCACTGTCCGAGTCTTCACTACCCTCATCGGCGTTTACTTCTTGCCTCAAACCATTCTCGAAATACTTTTCCAGAGCCGTAGACTCTGCGAGCACACATGTGGAATCTATTTCACTCTCAGGCACATCATCTCTTGCCGGGGTTAACCGAGCCTGAGGTGTCGACAACCTTGTATGAATAAAATGTCAACAAATATCAGAAATGGTCAAATGTCGCCAAAGCTTGACATGATGACACCCACCTTGACACCTGTTGGCAGCTATCATCACTCTCAAGACGGCTTATCAATTCCCCTTTCCTGCCTCCAACCTTCAATTTACGAGCCTTACACTGTGCCTTCAACTGCTCGACTTTGAGTCCTTTGCTATAATAAATACATGACAGGTAGTTAGCATGGCAATACATTGATGGGTGAACCGAAACCCTTACTAGTTGATGGGTGTGGCGTTGCCAGGCGCCAGTGCATCTAGATGGTAATTATAGTACTATGACAATAGAACACCGACTGATGAGCTGGCTCACCACTCCCATCTTGAGAACTTGGAATGAACCGGTCAGTAATAAAATTTGGTGCATATGAGGCGCCAACTGTGCTGAGAAGAAGAACAGGGGCAATTAAGGAAACAGAATCCATGGTGATACGTCTGCCAGTGGTGGATTTGCAGTCACTGAGAGGTGATGGAACACTGTCTCATTTTTTTTTCCTTCCGCCTTCGGCGCACCCCTTACCAGATTTGGACTTCGCCTAGGGTTTTTCGGGCCCCAAGCGAGTCACAACAAACTTGTGAATCCCCCGCGGGTTCACACGTCACATCCTGTGAATCCCCGCATTAGGGTTCGCCTGGGGTTCCCAGGTCCTGGCCAAAGTAATTTTGAGCAGAAAGAACTCTATTCATGAAAATCAGTTCAAATTTCTCCTTAAATGTCTATTTTCATACATTCTACTTTGGCGGGGACCTAGCTAAGATATATAAAAAGTCATTACAGCCCAAAATCTGGCCCAAAATTCGCCCAGTACTGACAAATTTGGTTTTTCCTTGTTCTGAGGCCCAATATGAGATGACGCAAACAATTGCAAATAGAATCAATCTTGTGGCAAGCGTTGCCCCTCCCCACATCTAAGGCTCCTTGCCTAAACGGAGGGGTTTTGCTAGACGACTGAGCTTCGTTGTTCGCAACCGACATGGCAGGAGAGGAGAAATTCATGGTGAGTAACAAGGACTAGGTGGATGTCAGAGATTGACCAACGAAGGCCTTATCGCCACGCTTTTCGGACGAAATTGACTGCCTGGCTTATATTCTTTCTTTCAGCTTTCGACGCAAACTTTGGCCTGGTTCAAGGTGTTAGAAGGAATTGGTTCCACACCCTATCATCACATTCCTGACCTTTGTCTGTGGGGCGAGCGCCTGCGACTGTGCGCTTACTCAAATGACCGCGTTCGTTGATGCTTAGCATCCCACACGAATGCCAACCGGTATGCCTTAGCGCCGAGTCTTACCACAACGGAGGGTAAGGAGCACGCGATGGATGTAGATGTAGATGTGGGGGTAAACGATGGGCATATAGGGCACACAGTGTTTCGATCAATGGCTATTTCCTTGGCCATTCCCGCTTATTTTGCCTTTCGTTCGACTTTTCTCTCTGTTTTTCCTCAGACTTATATTCTACCCATAATCTCCATCGGTTGGACCCGACCATGAATCGGTTTTCAACCCTCGACGACGTCTCCTGCCACACCCTTCGCCACGTCCCAAGTGTCCTTCCAATGTTGTTCTCCAACCTTTCGTATCTGAATCATGCCTTTGTCAACCATGCGTCTGAGTAGCAGGCAGTTTGCTGTCTACAAACGCTGAGAAAAGGATGTGTATCAACCCAAAATACAATGTCCGCGGATGCCTATGCCAATCTCATCAGCATCGACTTTGCTTCACATCTTCACTTCTCTTTCCGTTTCGTCGGGGGTGGTGGTGGAGGAATATACCTCTTCAAGCAACTCCTCCACGGTATCGTGGCAGTAGTAGCGATGGGGCGAAGAGGAGGAAGTGAAGGTGAGCCTCCAGCTCTTCTACTATTTGCGGAGCCTGTGCTGACTGCGCACTTTTGGCAAAATCAGCAATCACCACGACCACCATGACCCTTCACACAAGCTTGACCCCAGGGTTCCAGCCATTCCTCCGAAAGTTCGTTCACTTGACGCCTCGCCAGCCTGGGTCGTCAACATTGCATTACAAGCCCTCCAAATGATCGGGATAGAAGGGGCCTCTGTCGCGCCTCAGTCTACCCTTTTGGTCGCTTTCGAGACTCCTCATGCAGAAGAGGTTGTGCTTCTTCTCTGCGAAAGGTCTCTACCACTATAGGATAACTTGATCCACATTGCCTCCCACCATTTCAAGTATTTCCCCCCTTTTTTTTTCCACACCCTCCCTCCGAGGGCAGAGACAAATCCGCCGCACCACGTCAGACCATTGACATCGCGATATCCAACCATCCGATGTTCCTCAGCGGATCGGCCATCTATATTTCCCTCATCCGCATGATGGCCAACTACTAGCACTATTTGTGCCACTCGAACAGCTCTTGCGGTCCGAAACCTATTCGATCGTGAAATGTCTCCCTGGGGCCTCCTGGATGAATATCTCGAACATTTGACGACGATTTGCTAGGGGATGCTGACGACGGCGTGCAGCCATTCTTTGTTCGCCGATGGAATTTAGGACTGTACGGGACGGTAGAAATTGGATCGGAGGTGCTTTAAAACGAAGGGGCGAAGACGATGTTTTCTTGTTCCGAACTCTACTACATATCACATAGGTTTTTAATTAGTGCTGTCGTAGAACAATTGAACAAAGATGTATTTATTTTACTGGCCGTTCGCTGGAAACCCAGAATTAAATGAAAGGACGACATCAACTAACGAGCTGGCAATTCGGCTTAATTATAAAACGCAATGCGATGACCTATGAACAATGACGGCGGTCTATCTTGAAGTTTACTATCGCTTGACTCTTTTCTCTTTTTGGGCAAAACGACTTGTACGAAGACAAA
>QDKV01004920.1_pt1 | contig 18882 bp, 26 predicted proteins | sample 1861101 | NCBI WGS metagenome assembly QDKV01 (sample SAMN04275158, study PRJNA302643) | Fungus metagenome, whole genome shotgun sequencing project. | isolation source: fruitbody | host: Mallocybe terrigena | place: Sweden | collected 2013 | reverse complement strand
TGTTGTCGATTAAATAAATCCAAAATATATTTAAAAATCTTAACAATATTCCATCTACTTGTTGAGGTACATGAAAAGTGTTTTCACTGTCTCGCAAATTTCGATCTTGTTGCTGTTTTGGGTGCCACGCCAACAATTTTGAAATTTTACAAATTTTCAATAGACGGAGTGAGTTCAGCAGAATCATATACAGTGTAGGGGCAAGGCTGGTTATGTTGGGTGACAGCCAGCTACCATCGTCGAGTGTCGCACTCTGCTTGCTGCTCAGCCGTATAAAATATGTTCCACACAACTTGCCCTGTTTCCTCCATGTCGAGTTAGTTCGACAGAGGGTCACCGGTGCATTTACTGATGCCTGTAGCATTATGAGGAATATGATCAGTAAAAGTCGTTCTGTGATTTGGGACATGTGTTGCTTATTTATCAATTTCAGAAAGGCGCGTCAAAAACATGATTACCCGATTTGGGTGGGCGCCAACGATTCTTGGCTGAATGTCTATTTATAGAGACCGGAACTGATCGCGTAAATGTACTGGGGCTTATGTTTGAAATCCAAACAGCTCTCCCTGTCGGCGCTCAAGTACGGGTGCAGTGGATAATATACAATACTTAAGGAATAAAGTACACTGATGGTTCTTTTTGGTACAGGCAGAGCGATGAGTCGTATGAGGTCAAGTAGCAAGCTTCAACGGATCGTATACTTATCAAATGCACATTCCTTTTTGCCTATAGGTTTTGGCGCAGACCATACTTTCCACATCTTTATCGTTTCCTCTCTGGGACAAACTGTGAAGATGCTCTCCCCTTCCGGACTTAGGCAACTGTGGGTTACCACACTAGAGTGGGCATTCGTGAGGGTCATGAGGCGTTTACAAGATGGATACTGATGAACGGCTATGCTGTTTACCAACGGTGTCTTCGTGTATGACGATTTTGCTGCATTGGCAGAATTCTGGCTTCTTGATTGAAAGACCGGCGTGAAAGACGACCCGTGCGTACTCAAGATCTCTTTGCAGTGGGGTGACCAATGTAAGGAAGTTACCGACGTGTTGAGTGAGATGGTTCGTTCAGGCGTTGGAACTGGAGAGGTAATGGAAGATGTATTCCAGATTCGGATTTTCCCTTCTGGTGCGGTGGTCCCCGTTGCAAGGAGATCGTGCTTCCATGGACACCAAGAAAGAGCTTTGGCGCTTCCTCTGTGTCGTATTTTCTTGGTATTGGCACCATCCAACAACGACTTCCCTACTCGTCGGTCCCAAATCTGGACAATTCCGCTCTTGTCCCCAGATGCGAGGAACGTCCCGTCTGTGCTCCATTGCAGACCCACCAAAGGAGATGTGTGTAACCCTACTGTGGAAAGAGTGTTCGCCACACGCGTGTCTATGAGCGACAGCTCTCCACTAGCTGCGCCGGCTGCGAGAACATTTTGGTTCCATGCCAGACTTTTGATGGAATTAAATGGGGTTCCCCGCCAGTTGCGCAAAACCTGGCCACCACCACCTGGTGTCCCTGCATCCCAAATAAGAACACTACCACTATTGTTCCCTGATGCGAGGTAATTCTCCACTCCGTCACCGGCCCATTGAATGACATTCATCGTGCTGTGCGTGGATCTACACAGTTGAGAGACAGATTTTGTGTTGAGGTCTTGGTAAAAGATATCGAATAAGCAAATGACGGCGATTAGATTGCGCCGGGACCATGACATTGGGTATGCGTCAGGATCTTTGGGGACACCCGGACTGTCTAGAACTGTGCGGCAATCCTTCTGCTTGCTTAGGTTCTCCGTCACAGACATTGCACGAACAACTGGCGGCTTGTGAAAAAGTGATGAGACGCTTCGTCGTATTAAAACCATGGCATTTTCGTCTCTACTGCTGCTCGAAGAAGCGACCTGAATACCATCGTTGAAGTTGAGGACTTTATCATCGATCAATCCGAATTGTTTGCCGATCCTTCTTGTGCGCGGTGTAATGTTGAGTGGCAGGAACGTCTTTGGACGAACTGACACAAAGCGATCAACCTAGCAATGTTTTTCCAAAAAAGGTCTTTTTCAAATTCGTTGCGACTCACTGTACTGATGGACTGTATTCTGCTGTTCCCCGTTTCATTGCAGTCAAGAGCCCTTCCTAGGTCTACGGATGCAAAGGATAGCCTCCTTTTTTTCTGCGAGTGTAAGTTTGTGGCTGATCCGTGAACTCGTTTTCGTGAATTCGCAATGGGTGTTATTGGGAGGCATTCTCCACTTCTATCTCTGTAAAGACGAAGATTGTCAACATACCATCAAGACGGAAGGTAAACGCCTACGTTGACCCTATTAAAGACATATTGAAGCTCGCGTCACTTATTTTTCAGAAGAAAGAGCGCTGCAGCAGTAAGAAGACTACCAGCTTGGTTCGATGGTGATGAACTGCACGTGATCGTGTCGCGTCACGATCTGTCACAACCATCCTACATATATTCAAAATCTTCCAGCCAACGGTAAGAAGTGCGTACCTTGGAAGGCAACACTTGCACACTTACTCATACAATAAATCAAGAATATGATGACAGACAGGAGCAATGAAGCTTGGTGCCCTATAGACCCCGATGCCGAGTCGTGGGTGCTGCGCAATCTTTCCAGGAACTTGAGCGGTGCCAAGAATAGGACGTAGCGGGCCGTGAAAAGAACTAGTAGAGTTGCTCACTTGATGGCACAGTCGTGTAAGATTATATTACTTCTGGTATGGATAAATATCAAGATGCAAAGTTCAAATAAATATTCTTCGGACGGGTGTCTGGATAAAGCTACAGTGGTAATGACCATTGGAAGTATGTAATCTTTAGAAGAGCACGTGAACTGTAGATGTTCTGCATAGTTTAAGCCATCGAGAAAGTGGTCAAATAGTGAACAACATAACTCTTCATCAGCGCCCCTCTTGTAAGTACTTCATGACGCTCACAAATACCCACTCCAGCGTAATAATCCACGGCTGTATAAGGAGAGCAGCTCTGTGGTATGTCAAAGAGAAAAGATTGATTGGGCTATGAAAAGTGTGGATAGGTAGCGCCGAAAGCTGCAGGAGAGTGGGTTGACAAGTACAGCATGCGATCCGGTGAAGTATGCTCGTCTTCCTGTCTCAGCCTGGTACAAAAATGTACTAACGGTGTACTTTGTTCTTTGTTATCCACTTGAAACCCAACATTTACCCGATCAGTATTTTGCTGAAGGAGGCTTTTCGGCCATCAAAGCACGTGTCCCGGTCTTTCCATAAACAGACATTCAGAGCGGTGCCAAGACAATCGTCGGCGCCTACGCACGGTAATCATGCCTTCGACGCCTGTCAATTGTCAATTGTCAAATACAACATAATGTGAAGTGTTCGTTGATTTTTGTGGTGGATCGAAGGAAAGTAAGGGTCAATCGTCTACCTCATTGTGCAAATAATAATTCAGACAATGGGAAGCCGTGACTTTGAATCGCAATCATCATTGGTTGGAAAATTCTACGGAGGAAAATGACGTGGCATGGTTCATTGTTTCATGGCGGAGGGCCCATTGTTGTTAGTTTCTCCCCTGAACACAGCCAGACCTTTTTGAAGCTATTCTTGTTGTCCGCAGTCAGGGTCATTGCACTGTCCTTGGCCAGGTTTGAGACGAGCCGTGTGGGTGTCCCTTCGTCTAAATGTAGCGTACAAACAAAACTAATAGAATTTGGAAAAAACGGCTGGCAGGACTAAAGTTCCTCTATATCCTATACATAAGGCAGAACGACTCTTGCTAAAAAGACACTAGCACTCGTGGTCAGTAAAATAATATCACAGCAGCTAGAAAGTATAATTTCAGAGACGAAAAAAATTCTAATAAAAAGTGTGACGAGATCTGTTGTCCGAAAATGGAAGGGGAAATATGGAAAAAGGGATGGCAACTATTCTTTCAAGTTCATGAGTGAATGCGTATTGTTCAGCCGTCCGCCGCTGTGGGGAGACGACTTGCTAGCAAAACAAATGCCAAAGCGTAGGGTGGCTCGCGGCTGGCGGAATGGAACAGTTAGCAGCTCAGAAGCATCATTCTCCGGCTCGTCGCTTTCGTCTTCGGTACGTGAACGAATGTCGCGTTTGCGCCGCTTGCTCGGTGTCGGTGTCGGGATTAATTCTTCTACAGACCAGAGCCTTTCGGGAGATTCATGTGGCACAGTCTTCCGGCTTTTTGACCGACCAACCGAAGCAGTTCGAAAGGCATTAGGCGCTGAGTCAGGGGGGTCAGCAGGTAGGCCTGGTCACATGAGGTTGGACTCACGGGGCATTTCTGGTCTTGAGGCCTCGTGTGCGGTCTTGTACATTTGTGTTTTCAGCCCGGTGTCTGCGTCGCTGGTCCTTGCATTTTGAACTGCGAATTGTTGATCACCACCATTTTTGGAAATGGAAAATTGCGATGTCAGCGGCATAAGCAGAGCCCGGAGACGTCCTGAATAACAAAGCGGTGCAATTGTAAGAATATGTGCACAAAAGGTCAGCCACTTTGTCAACGAGTCACTTACTGATGAATTGAGGGTCTACGTAACGTTCGTTCGAGTGTAGAAAATGTAGCAGCTCTATGTACGCTCGCTTGTGTTGTGTTAGCCTCTCTGGACATGATGCCCAAAGATAAGGTATGACTTCGGCTGCCTCAAGGGTCTTTCTGGCTGCCTTTTTTATGCCACATAAGTCAGAGAGTGAGAAATTACTTATTTACGAGATTTTCGTTTACCTCTGTCAACGCCACAAGCTAAAAGGAGGAAAGATTATTAAGTTTACGTCGGTGAAACCGCGCAAAATAACTGTACCTCTCCGCCAAAATAAATGATGCTGGAAGAGAATTCAGTAGAAAATGCCACCGTCTCTTCAATGGCGGAGACAAAAGATGATAGATGTCCGATACGGTAAGTGAGATACTCTAATTTAGCCAAACCAGTATACAGCTGGGATTGCGAGAGACTGTGAAATTGTGAACCAGATGATGGCCCAGAATCTATGAAATTATGTTGAGGGATGGCCATATCTTTTGTTGAGTGAAATTGATTGTTGGGGTTTTCGCACATTCGAGGTGAGGGACAACAGCAACGAGTGATTAACGTTCCCAAATCGGCGGTTGTTGGCATATTTGCAAAGCACGGGATCTCCCGAGTTTTCACTTTTTTAAGATAACTTGCAATGTTATTGGATATGTTTCCAGGTAAATGTTTCAGTGAGTGAGTCAAATTTGTCTTCATCATTTTGGCTGTGTTTCTTTGGAGACTTCTGGACAGAAGCCAAGTTGCTCCGAAGTCCCAGCTTGAAACACGTAGGTAGAACATGAGGACAGGAGGCATGTCCAATCACACGATTTATTGGTGATCTGGAAAGGGGGTATGGGACCATAATGGTCTCATATTTGCATCCGAGTTTCGAGCGCCGGCGGACTCAACAAAAAAAATTCATTCAGGTTTTCTTTGCGATGCAACACTTTCGTAGTTGTCGCATCTAGTGTGTGGACAATTGCTGTTTTTTTTATACAATTGTTGGTATGTAGTCGGATAAGGACCGATGATGGAATCTTTTGTCTCCTGTCTAAATAATTGACAGGGAATACATTTCAGTGAGAAAGAAAGTAATACAAGCTACCCTGCCGCTCCAATGGTGGCAGCAATATTAAGGGACCATGCAAATTGCACAGCTTCAACTTGGAATTGACGTATTATACGCGTTACCCGTTTCGGAGGAGAAATCTCCTTCAGGGAATCCAGTGGGAAACCCTAGTGTACACGAGCTCATGAGTTGGGGTTCGTTTTTATTTATTCTGACACCAGATTACAATGCGCAACATATTTGCAGAATTCAATTTCGCTGAGCTCCACTTCACGTATGAATTTGGTGACAGGAACTCCTGCGTCGTAAATAACATCAGGTGATCGGCTTCAAATAACAGTCAACAACGCGTCTCATAGCCTTGGACGCGACATCACCCCGACGATGAATTCGTCGACGAGCAGAGTAAATGAACGTCGGCAGACTCAAGATGAGATAAAGCGCCAGATAGCTCTATTACAGACGCAGTTGAATCCAGAACCAGAGCGTGTACTACCTCATCCAGCCCGGTCACCCAAACGTAAAACTCCCTCAACTGTCGCATTGGCCCCTCCGACCCCATCACCCAGTGCGTTTTTAGGATATTGTAAGGTACGAAAGAGACACTGACAACTATTTCCATATGTAGAGAAAAAACGGAAGCTCGAACACAAGCGTAACGCAACTGACATTCCGATCCCAAGATTAGTTTCCCAAGCTGGGCCAAACGTTAACCAACTGCCACAATTTTCAGGGAAAGGGAAGCTGGCTCAGAAGAAGGAATTTATCAAGCCAGCCCCGTCTAACCTTCTTAACAAACTCGCAGGTCTTTGCAGAAAGACAGAACCGGACGAACCCATCCAGAGATCCACTGCATTTACCGAAAACCCCCCGCAGGAACTTGTAACGGTTCCAAAACGAGACGATCGTCTTGTTCTAGTGGAAGAATTAGAGCCCGGTCCTTATGAACACAGCCCTACTGTTGATGATCCCATCTTTGAAAAACTGGAGCCGCACTCCGGCATAAATCTCGTGTATGGTTTTTATTATTATTATTCCAATCTATGAGCGGTCGAGCTTGATTCAAGCGAAATAGATCACGAACGATTCCACACGATGAGTTGAAAGATTATCTTCGAGGGCGTTATTATCTCTCCCCATCCCGACTCTACTCTGTCATTCGCCTTTTGCCTGATAAGCAAGGATACGATGTACCTGTACCAGGAGACTGGGTGACCATTGCAGTCATCGCAGAGAGGGGACCCATCAAGTTCACCCGCGCGCCCGTCACTCTCGACAGGGACGAGCAAGATGCCAAACGACGAGACAGGAAGGGCAAAAGTACGCCAAACGATAACAACAATGAAAAGCCCTCGGGTGGAAAAAAGTACGTCAATCTCAAGCTGATCGACTTTGGTGCTCGGTCTGGGGGTAATTCAAGTGCGACTGGGGGTCAATCGGTCATTCGGGGGGATGCATTTTTGAGTCTGTTGTTGTTTGAGGCTGATGGGTTTGACACCGTTTCAAGAGGTGATGGACGGAAACCGGAGAAATTATACCGTGGTGGGAGTGGAGGTGCGTTTGAACACCTCACTGCGGTGAGAGAAGGGGACGTCATCGCGTTGTTGAACCCAAAGATCTTGAAACCTTTCCAGGTGACTCACCATTCCTCTTGCATTTTTCCATTCAGAGTTGATCAAAGCCATAGCGTTCAAACGATAAACCACATCCTGTAGACAATATTCTGGCAGTGACGCCGGAGTCACACTCGTCCATCATGGTCATTGGCCGGGCCAAAGATCTTGGGATGTGCACAGTCCGCAAGCAAGACGGTAAAGTCTGTGGGAGCTGGTGCGACAAAAGGGTCAGCGACGTTTGTGACTATCATGTTCAGCATGCAGTCAAGCGGAGACGAGCCGCACGTCCTGAATTCTCTGCTGGGTGAACATTCAGTCTTATTTTTCATTATCAAAGTAACATTTTCTGACGGACGTATACTTTGTCATCTCTCCAAAGAACGTCGGGTTTGTCAACTTCTGCAACTCATAAGCGAAAGCACGATTATGATCCTCTCCGACAATGGGGTCTGAAGCCCGAAGAGTCTTCTGCGGCATCTGGCGCCAGAGCCACGTACGTCGTCTCGGGGCACGTCGTTAACGGCACATCCTCGGATCCTCGTACTATGTACGTGACGGAGAATATAGGACGAGATGGACAAGCGAAGGCGAAGAGGAAGTTGGAAGCGATGGACGCGGATAAAGCCTTGAAGTCATTGTTGGAGCGAGACAAGGAGGGGATGCAATCTGTTATCAAAGCCAGAGAGGCTGGGGCGTTAAAGGAAGTCAAAGATGTAAAGCAGACTGGAAAGGGAAAAAACAACACGTCCCAGCGAACCGCATTGGATGACGAAAAGCGGGAAATGCAAAGGAAGACATCATATTCTGCCGAATTTGTGAAGTCATTGGGCTTCAATCCGTCGCTCAAAGCAGGTCAGCGGATATCAAATAGTAAACATATTCATGAAAAGGTTTGGAAAGCAATTGAGTGTTTTTCTGTTGCTTTCTCACCAACGACGTCTAGCTTGAGGTTTTGGAGGCTACGCTTACGAGTAGAAAAGATATTGTGCTGGGTCCGAGACCTGGTCCGAAAATTCGTTCGGGCGTTGTAGCCCCTGGGACTTCGAACTCTAACTCTCGGTTTCCAGCCAATGCGACTTCGAGCAATCAGGATGAGAATATGGTGGATCTGGATGACTTTTAGGAAATGGTTTATGATATTGGGTTATATCTATGGTGTGGATGGGATGTGTTTAGTAGTACCCCACTGATATTGGTCAGGGAGGATACCCAACAGTGTAATTAATTGGTATAACTAAAAGATAGATACTTAGACGCATCTTAAACAGCTGTAAACTCACAACAGTGCTCGAACACCTATGATGTCCCATTAACGCTTTGATCAACTTCCATTTCCTCATCAGTTTTGCCGATATCGTCCGCAGATGGTACTGGTGCAGAATTCGCAGCGCCCGTGGCAGTTGCAGTGGATGACGATGGGTCAACATCCCTTTTACGTTTTCCATTAGATTCTGAAAGGCGCAGTGGACAAACAAATACCATTTGATCTGAAATCTTGTCACACGAGGTTTCGTGTTGATATCGCGAACGAGACGGTCAACGACGATGTGTTCAGGAGGATTTTCCCGCATTTCTTCGTTATCGTACTCTGTGTGTTGGTAGTACCCGACGCGCACGAATTCCTGATCTTTATAAGACCCAGTGAAGATTAGGGCGGCAATCCCGAGCAAGTCTTCGCGTGGTATTCGATCTGGGTCGGGTGGGTTGGCGTCGAATTCAAATCGGTTGACGCCTGTTGGTATAGGTCCAACGACCACTGAATCAAGCTCTTGGTCGAGGCCTTCGTTGTATGGAGACGACACGAACACGAGCTTCCACTCAATATCTGTAAGGGTCAAATACATGTAAGCAAAACTTGATTTACGTTAGACAGAGCTTTTTCACCATCGTTGAGCAATGCAGAACATTCAAAGGTAACTCGAAATTGGTAGTTGTCCAGAAAGTGTGCTGGGTTGTTTAGAAATTCGACATTCTACGGGGGTGATCCGTCTTTCTTACTGGCCTCGGAATGAAATAACGCACCGTAATATTTACTACCATAGTAGCCTTGGGAGAGATGCAGAATGTCACGTGCTCCCCATCCTTCAACCTTAATGCCCTTGCTGCATGGTGTATGCCAGAATTTAAGAAACCCAGTGTATGTCTGCAGGTTGAAGACTCGCGATTATCGGACTTCAGCCTCAGTAAGACATATCAGTACTGCTTGCAACCAAAAACTAACGGTTATTTCAAGCTTTCCATGTTCAGATTGAACCACCGAGACTTATATACACTGAATCCACACGACTTTATCCGAAAAGGCCAGGAATGGCTCGACCTATCCACAATTTCGCATCCCACCATCCGAATTTTCAGTCCTAACCAAGACACTTTTCGACCCGTGCAACTCCCTTATGCCATGAAATCTGGAGAAAACACGCGCGATCCTTGGCCTTCTAACGCAAAGGGGTTTTTATATTATTTTTGCCCTTCTGGAGCACCTCCCATAGCATCCGAGGTGCGGTTACGGTTGACCCCAGTCAACGACCCAAAGGCGTTTGAGCAAGGTGAAGATCTCCATCTGTCGAATGGCCAACCATGGCGAAGACCCATCTACTCCATCGCGACGAACTCTGTCTTGGGTCCCCTCTATGATAAGCTGAGGCAGGAGGGTTTGGTTTCATCGAAACTGGACAAGGCATTAAAGGCACTACCCAAACTCACTTTCATGTATTCGCGCTGTCAGATTATCCATACGCTGACCGACACGTTCATACTCGACTTGTCGTCAGATTGGCATACACTAGTAGCCATCTCAGAGAAAGGCATCGCACCTATTCACATTCTCCGACAGTTCAGAGATTTCCGCCTTGACGTCACGCCATACAAAGGTGCGTTATGCTTATTCTTTCATTGTTCAATAAAAGAGGACCCAATATACTGCCTTTTCAAGGAATCGTCCACGCCAAATTCGAACGTTCCTCTCTCCCAGCTCACAAAGGCACACGCACAGTCGTATTAAGAATCTTGAAGGAGATAGACGCTGTACAATGCCTTGTTCCTTCATATGACGAGTACATCGAACGACCAAAGGCAGGGCAGCTTTTCTCAAAGCGGTTTCACGGCAAACTACGACCTTGGAGTGTCGATATTGACCGGCCAGACAAAGGAAAACTCACCTCGACCGGACTCGGATTTTTATGGAAATCGACAAAGACTGCCGTTCCCAAGCCAGATGTCGAAACCGATGGAAGATGACACCAGATGTTCCAAATCAGCTGTGGGAACCCACCCCACCACCTTTCAGGGAGGATGCCCATTTGATTTCAGACATTTCGACTATGCGTAACGGAATAGGTGGACAGCCCATTGTTTGCTCCTTCAATCCCGAGAGGGAATCAGTGTTAAACTCGTTGCAATTTGCATTCGTGCAAAAGAATAACAGGGGAAGAGTTAATCTACTTCTAATACCGTTCCGCGTTGTACACTGCCCCATCCTGGGAAGGAAATAACGCCAAGTCAGTAATTCCAACCGCCAAAAAATGTCATGGTTGACGCACCTACGAGCCGCCAGTGCTTCTCAATACGACGTGACAGAGCAACTTTCTCTCCGACCTCCGTACAAGCAGGCGACGTTAGTTGTATTTTAGCCAGATCCGCTTTGACGCTAAGCACACGTCCTCCTGTAGACGTTGAACCAATGTTGATCAACAAGAGTTCGTTCTTGACCAGCTTTGTCACTTTTGTCTGCTTTTTGTCTTCTGTCTTCACACCAAGCAAGCGCCTAAGCAGGAACAAGCTGATTTCCAGCTCTAAGAGATAGATCACTCAGAAACTAGTCATATGAAAATTAAATTAACATACCCGTATAAATTTTTGGCAGTTTGCCAACAGCACCCAACACCTGTCCTACCAACCGATCCGCTCTGCACAACGTGGGATCGATCCTCGTTCCGACACCAATCAGCCCACCTGGGACAGCAAACTGCAGCTCATTGTTTTCTGCGAGAAGCGACATGATTCTGCTGAAGATCGGCTTGCATTTGTTCCTTCCCTGACTGTCCTTTGTCACGATTCCCGGCCTGATCTCCACCTGCTGCCCGATCCTCAACACCCCCGTGAGGATGGAACCTCCTGCGACGCCACCTTTGAGTTCGTCGACTTCTGCTCCTGGTCTGTTGACGTCGAACGATCGGATGACGATGAGTCTGGGATCGGACAAGAAATCCCGGACGGGGATAGGAATTTTCTTGACGATGTACTCGTTCACGGCTTCTATATTGTATTTAAGCTGCGCAGAGATGGGGACTATTGGTGATGATTCGGCGACCGTTCCTGCACGTTTTGTTTTTTTTTTAATTAAAAAAAACATAGAGATTCAACAAAGAAAGAATCCCCTACCTTTAACAAAGGCAGATATACTCTTCTGATGCTCCAGCGCCTGCGCTTCCTTAATTAGATCCACTTTATTCTGTAAAATGATGATGTTTTGCAACTTCATAATCTCCACCGCCGCGAGATGTTCCGATGTTTGGGGTTGTGGGCAAGTTTCGTTTCCAGCGATGAGCAGTAGCGCAGCGTCCATGACGGCGGCTCCGTTTAGCATCGTGGCCATGAGAATGTCGTGTCCAGGGCAATCGACGAAGGAGACGTGGCGAACGAGCTTCATCTTTTGTCCGCACCCTGGCCGCTCGCAGGGTGGGTTGTCTTCTTTATCGGATCGGTATGAGCGATAGCAGCCTGGTCGGGGGCAAGCCTCGTTTTCGCATTTGTAAATCTAATAGCAAGGGAGGGGAGCATTTGTGTGAATACGATACCGTTGGAAGTAGCCAAATACACACTTTAGCATTTGCATACCCAAGCTTGATGGTGATGTTCCTAACTAGCTCGTTCTTGAATCGGACCGTTGTAACTCCAGATATCGCCTTCACCACCGTTGACTTTCCATGAGCGACGTGTCCAATCGTGCCTGAGAGTGATAAAAAAAACCATTTCCAGATCCCCTCAATCCAAAAGAGAACACTCTCGCACCCAGATTTATCGTAGCCTAGTTTTCGTCAACAACAAAAAAAAACAGAAAACATATCCTTGTGTTCTTTTTTTATTAAGATCGCACCCCAAGAAACTACGCACTTGTTTTGAGATAACCTCGGGCGACAAAGGTGTCAATTTCGTAACGTCAACATCGATAACGGGGATGTTTTCGATTTCTTCCTCGTCGTCTGATTCAGAGTCGGAATCTTGGTGGTGCTTTCGAAGTGTTTCTTCGCTGGGCATGATGGGGATTCAAAGACGGAGGAGGATGACTCCGAGAACGTTCATGCGGAGAGTCAAAAAAAATCTGACCAAGATCACGACACCCCTTTTCCAAGCTACGTTGAACATTTAACGCTTTCACAGTGTGTAAGTCATTCATTATTGTATTTGATAGCTATTCATAAAGCAGCAGATCCATTTTCAATATTCATATGGATATACCCAAGGGACCAATGTGCCCATGAAATAGCTGTTACCAACGAGCTCAGCTTGAGCCAGACAATCCTCCTGATCCTCCTCTGTGAAATCTGAAATGACGGTCTTTGTGGCGCGGTCAAAGTCCCCGAGTCTCCAAGCATGCACCTTTTGATGGCGATGACAAAAGCCTGGATGTGAAGTCGTATCGCGTTCAGGAACACTCGAGAGGCTTCGCATAACGTTGGGAGCTCGGAGGTCGTAATGCCTTATTCCAGTGTGTCCAAGGTCTGTGACGATTTCCCGTATGTCACTGTTGGGATTCAAATGAGTAAACAGAGCGAGCATGACCGGGCAATCATCAGAACGTACGCTAACGCTTCTTCATCGACTATCGGCGTAGGGTATGTATCCCCCAACTCTTCTAGGACTAGGATGGAAATAATACGGTCATTTCCTTTCCTTTGCGTCCAGAAAGCCCATGGAGACTTATCTTTCAAGTCGGCTTCATCATAGAAGTTGACTTCGCTGGTACTTCCATCGATAGGATCGTCTGGAAGCAAACATTCGTCGTTCGAACGGAGCTCTTCCCATGGTTTTATTATTATCTTCTTCACATTTGGAGTCTCGCTGTCTGAATCATCGGATGAGGAAGGGGAAGAGGAGGATGGAGATAAATCTCGGAAACTCATAGTGAAAAGGCCATAATATCGGGGAGTAATGACCCCTTCACAATTTCCCGCTTTGTAAAGCTGCTCGTAAAACCACGCTTCTCTGGCCAGTAGACGGCAATTCCTTCCCTTGGCCCATTTCACGCAGACCCTATCTGGGATGTTGGGCGTAGTGGATGAAACGACGGTAGCGGCATAGGAGGTCCCGATGGTCCCTTCGCCGAATTTATCTCCTAAGCGGAGCTCAAGGTGGCCTGCTGAAGGTGGTGTGAGGGGAGCCCAGACGTCAGTTGGAATGTCGAACCGGTCGAAAAATGGATATGTCATGTGGACGGGTGCGGGGAATGATTCTGTTCGCTCGAAAGAACCAGAAAGGTTGTATATGTGACCCTTGTTTGAAGCAAACCCATGGACTGTTACTGACGCAAAGGATAGGAGATTAGCTGGTGGCTGTAGACAAGGCCAATCAGCATGATACACAACAATGCGTTGACGATAAACCTATGCTCAAATGACTTACGACGAGAAGCTTTTCAACGTCTTTCACATGTGTAATATCTGGAAACATGGAAGCCATGAATTGCCCTTGTTTGATTGATGCTCAACCGTGGTGGAATTTCCTAGGACAGGGTGAGTTCGATGATAATCCAAACTCGTTTTATAAGCTGGATGTCATACGCCCTGGGTCTACGTTTTTTCATTCATCGCATGCATAATACCCTTTATTAGCGCTTACTTTCCTAATCAGATATTAGCTCATGGGAACGGTTTCTTATCAAACGATAATCATTGCCAGATATAACCCAGGAACGGTTTTAAAGCGGTGTTTTGTTGTGCCTAACTAACCATGGTCGTGCTATATCTTGACTCGGAAATTGCTCGGAACCTTGAAAGCGAAAGGTCAAGAACACTATGGGTGACTCATGTTGAGTACGACATCAAAAAAAGTTTTTGGTCAAGATTGGAAGGCTGTTCTTATGCACATGTGACCCCAGGTTTACCGGAGGTCAAGGAAAAGTGTTCAAGCTCACTTGGTCCTATTTCCTTTCTGCGGCATCCATAATTTCGACGGGCGCTTGAATAAACCGGAAATTCGGAATTCTCCCACTCCAAACACGTAAATATAAGCAAGCACACTGCGTCATAAAGATCAACTCGCACCGTTCTCCAGAAGACCGTTTGTTGATCGGAAACAAACATGATTGAAGAAAATTGTGAGCACAATTTCATAAACTAATCGGACTCTTGACGGATTGTATGGCTAGACGATCCGAAGTTTCCCGGACAAGGGAAAACGGGACTACCCCCTCTGCCTACCGTTGAAAATCCAGGAAGGGTATGTTTTTCTTAATCATTTTTCTTTACCTCTATATTAACAATTCGGTTGTAGGTGTTCCCCAGAACTGATCCACGCCGTAAATTACTTTTCATTTCGGAACTCGTGACGAGATTCATTAACCCTATATTTTCAGTTCCTCTTCCTCAGCCAACACCACCACGTTCGACTCCAGATCGTTTCGTCGGAAACCCATATCTCATCCACAACGCCCTCAGCAAAGTTGACCATGCGTTTGGTGATGTCATCGCGGTCCTGGAGCAGGAGAAGTCATCGCAGGAGACTCAAGATGACGCACTGTTGGAGAAATTTAGGATGTGGAGGAATGATCTGCAGGATATTAGGAGCGGAAAGGTACAGATTCGTTCTTCTGGATGTCCGGATAAAGAGAAGACTTTGAAACGGCCATATCATGAAGGTGGGCTTTTCGTAGATTAACAGCAACGCTTTCGAAAAAACCGGAGTATGTATAAGAGAAATGATATATCCGTTATTCGTTTATGTAAACTGTTTTACTTTCGCAACAAAGTCGTATCCGAGCCAAAGTAAATAATAAGATCGTATGAAGACCAGCAACAATAATCAAACAAGTCTCTTCGGCCACGGTGGCCCACACAAACACCAAGTGGCTGATCAGGGTAGCTTAAATGTAGAAAACGGATCATAATGAAGGGGATCAAAATAAACACCTTCCTACCCAGCTACCTTGATGAAGGCGTGCCCGGATCAGCTTTCTCTACCCATTGTCTCTGAGGATCGAGCTCCATATATCGGCCTTCAACGCATGACTTTAGGTGATAGCAAGCAATGCCATATTCTCGAAGAACGCGCACGCTCTGAAGGCCTTCAATATTTCGATATTTCTTCTCTTCGATTTGCTTGAGCGCTGTTTTGGCATCCTTCTGGACATGTTCCAGCTTTTCACTGGACTTGAGTTCAATCAGAACAGCACTCAGGCTCTTCGCTGTCTTTGAGACAAGCCGGATATCGACATAGCCTTCTCCAACTCGGGCCTCGATGGTGACTTCCCAGCCCTTCGATCGGAGGTCATGGATGAGACCAAGGAGGAAAACTTGATAGATTCTCTCGGGAGTCTTAGGACTGTTTGCGCCTCCGAGTCGAGCCGTGGCAACCGTCTTCGGATCAAGTTGGTGCTGCATAAAATCCGGCCACCTTTGCTTGAAGGCGTTTACAGGTCCCTTCACGCATTCATCAACAATATTTTTGTTATTTCCTAAGTCGCCTCCTATGGTGGTGGTGATCCATTGGGCCCAATCATCCATGACCTCCCGATTGGGTATTTTGAACTGAACACCTTCAGGCTTGATGGAGATCAGAACCGAAATAATCATTGCAGGGAAACGACATACTGTCTTTGTCATCGTCAAGTAGCCAGCATAGTATAGCAAAGTCAATGTTTCATAAATGTCTAATGTCGAGCTAAACCATCCGAAGGTCAGTATAAGCAATGGTCTATGGGAATAAGAAGTGACACACTTGCTAAAAGTGACACTCTCCTGAAGTTCAAAGGAAATTTCCTTATGACATAGAAGCAACGCAATTTCATCGAGGGCAGAAACAACTTCTGGTAATTTTCTGCGTAATAGAGGGTATTCGCCTGTAGCATTGCTAAGTTGGTTGAGGCACAAAAATGACCATTATTAGCAAACCTGTTGCGACCCAATAATTCTTGATCTCTTGTTTCTCCAGGGCAGACATGATCGATACAGGGTTGTATACACTGATACAGCCACCAGCGAGATACGAATCGTAGTGCGCTTTCAGTGCTTTTGGATCCAGTTCAGACTGCAATGCAAAGTTTTAAATCGACCAGTTCACTAGAGATGGAGTACTTACTCCAGACAATTTTCTCAGGTTGAGAACTTCAGGTTCCGTGAACATCAGCTTACCAGCAAAAACGGAATTAGGTTCATGTAGTGGATGTTTCTGATTGACAGTTAGGTGGTACTACATCATGCCAGAATAACAACATACTTGGACATTGTTCAAGCCGGAATACCACCCAGCTTTGGCAACTGGCGTAACACCAGCTAGAATCGCATACGCGATATATTTGTTCGTCTGAATAAGTACGTTAGATGTTCCACTGCCAAATTATGTAAATCTTAGCTACCTTCAAGAGGGCAGGAAGCACACCACGACCGAAAAACTCATTAACCTGGATCATTGTCAACCTTGAATGTAACTGGGAAGGACATGAAGTGACATGCCTGCATGAAAAAGTTGAATTCATGAGCACGATTATTTGGCGCCTCATACTCGTCAATGAGTACTATAACTTTCCGTCCAGATTTCTTGGCCAGATATTCGGATAGCTGTTCCAAACTTATTCTCCACTGCCCATGGGAAGCTGTCTTACCACGGATAGATTGGAAGTCCTTCTGGTCTTTTGAATCAAGAGAATCCCAGAGGTACCCTTGCCACTCCCTGTAAAGACGTGAAACCATCTGCTTGAAGGAATCAAGCATTTCATCCCAGGAGGTACCAGTAACCTTCTGTTTCATGTAAGCAACACTTTGCACAGTTTGAGAAAACAACAAACCTGAAGATCCAAGAAGATAACTGCATACTTTCCCATGTGGTCTTGACAGATCTCGTGTTTGTCGGCAATATATAACCCAGAGAAAAGATGACATAGATCAACTTTATCAAATACCCTCTCGAGGGACACAGAAAAAAGAGCTGGATGACAAGTTTCAGTACGGACTACGGATAGCAAGCAAATATAGTCACTTCATCATCTGCAGCATGGTAGATTTACCACAGCGTCTGGGACGAAGAACAAGATCAATCATGCCACCCATGCGACATTCGACGACATCTTCAATAAGCTTTGTCTTATCAACCAGAAAGCGGCCTAGATGGTGGCGCATCTCAGGGAAGAAAGGAGTGCACGAAGATGTAAGGCGACCACCACTGTAGTCCGGCCTGTTCACTGTTGGAGAACGAATGAGCGTGCCTAAAAGACCCTCAAAAAAACAAGCCACTCACACCCAGTAGGTGGCGAAGGATCTACTAGTATATCCAGCACCACATCACCAGTCCGCGATCTCTTGGAAGGGGGTGATCGCTGTCGTCTGCTCCGAAGCGTTTTGCAGAACCTGGCAGCGACAGAAAAGAAAAGATGTCCGCGAGACACGAGCCGGATGATAGGGGAAAAGAGAGGCAGGCGATATAGTCAGAGTGGTATATAGGGACGACAGACCTACTCACCGGTATCAGGAGGGGACATCTGGACAGCTATGTGTAGATGGCCCTGGGGAGGTTGCTGTGGAAAGAGGTTCGAAATTTTCTGAGAAGGACCTAGTTTTGTTGCAACTTTGGCGAGATTTGAGAATCCTAGGCTAACACGGTCGACAAAAGTTTCGTGCGGTTCCAAGGGTTCCAGTTCCCTCACCTAGCGCAAAAGATCAGCCGAAAACCATGACTGTTCTGACAAAATGCACACCTTCCACAGTATAAGATCCTTTGGGAGCACTATAGACTTGGTAGTATCAATACCCTTGATGTGGATGACTTCCTTCAAGTCGTCGACGTCGACGACAATGCTTAAAGGTAAAGCGACCTTGAATGGCTCGCGGTCGCCTAGGATGAAACACCAGAGTGTGCGATATTCTTCACAGGGCGTTGGATACTGTGAGAGTTGGCCGTAGTTTAAAAATGGGTAAGATGGTTGGATGGTAAAGGGTCAGCCATCTCATTCGATCGACGATCAAGTCACTGGGGAAATTTTATTTATAATCAGTACTCGATATTTGACTGAGATCCCAGGTTTCTACTCACCAGAAGTTAAAACCAACAAGTCCAGAAGAACGGATGAGGGCTTGCGCACTCCCAAGGTGTTTGCAAAGGTGGGCGCTTACTTGAAAGACAGATCATATCATAGCATCCAAAAGAGCAACAAGATCAAAATTTGCGAGACAGTGAAACACTTTTCGTGTACCTCAACAAGTAGATGGAATGTTGGTTTTTTTAATATATTTTGGATTTATTTAATCGACAACATAAAGAAATTCCATTTAAAAGTTTGAAGTTTGCGCTGTTGAAATTCGTGACTGCTCCAGGATATATGCAACTTTTTACTTCGGTGAAGGCGCGGGAAATTGTGTTATCCGATTCATCAAAGATACCTACCCTTACTGCTAATAGGGTCAACGTGGGCGTTTACCTTCCGTCTTGATGGTATGTTGACAATCTTCGTCTTTACAGAGATAGAAGTGGAG
>QDKV01004921.1_pt1 | contig 18894 bp, 24 predicted proteins | sample 1861101 | NCBI WGS metagenome assembly QDKV01 (sample SAMN04275158, study PRJNA302643) | Fungus metagenome, whole genome shotgun sequencing project. | isolation source: fruitbody | host: Mallocybe terrigena | place: Sweden | collected 2013 | reverse complement strand
ACCTTCTTTCTTTCATTCCATGATTTGGCTGGCCTTACATCCAGAAAATTGAGGGCCTCATTTGGCCCAAAGACACCTCAGTTCAATCGGACGCGCTGCCTCGTCAATGACCACAGTGCCGGCGCTTACTCCCTCAACTCCATGGTCGACCACTCCCAGGTCACCGGGTACCCTCTAGACAACCTTCACCTTCTCGGTCGCATGCTCCTCGACCACCACGATCTCACCCCCGGACAAAAGCCCGTCATGTGGAAATCCGATATTTCAGAGGCATACCGTATTTGCCCAATGCACCCCTTGTGGCAACTGAAACAGGCCGTCTGCATCGACGGAGAGTACTACGTCGACCGCGCAAACTGCTTCGGCAACAGCTCCTCCTTCGCAATTTTCATATCCGTCAACAGCCTCGACGCGTGGATTGCTCGTAAGGAAAGGGGATCTCCTCCCTCATCACCTACGTCGACGACTCCTCCGGCCCAGCAATCAAGGGTGATGTCGAATACTACGACCCCTACAACTCCTTCTACCCCACCCCCCAAACAAAACTTCTCCGTCTTTGGGACGAATTGGGAATTCCTCACAAAGCGAGCAAACAGCTCCACGGAGAAACACTGCCCATAATCGGCATTCTAGTAGATCCAAACGCCCTCTCTTTTTCCCTCCCACTCATCGCAAGGGAACGATTAACCACGGAATTGGAGACGTGGGTCTCTGAAAAGAGCTACCGTTTCCGACTTCGTTGTTGGCAAAAGCTTGGAGGGTGGATGAATTGGGTTTTCAACGTCTACCCCGCACTCCGACCCTGTCTCACCTCCTTCTACCGAAAAATCTCAGGAAAGATTTTTTCTCACTTATATGCCCACCTCAACAACGATGTCCGTCGGGATTTTAAGTGGGCACTCGACACTTTAACGCGTCTTCCACCAATCCTACTCCTCGAATCCCTCCTATGGCTGCCATCCGACGCAACCCTAATCGCATATTGCGATGCGTGTCCCGAGGGTCTAGGCTTCTGGTTCCCATCGACAAACTTGGGTTTTTACTCCGCCGCACCACACGACACCCAACACGTCATCTTCTACCTTGAGGCACTCTGCGTCCTCTCCGCTTTGGAGTTTTGCTGTCAAAGGCTTCCACCTCGTAGCAAACTCATCCTTTATACAGACAGTCATAATACTGTCGACATCTTCTCGTCCCTCCGCTGCCTTCCGGCATTCAACCAGATCCTCCAAGCTTCCATCACGCTACGTACTGTAGCGGACATCGACGTCCGCATTCTACACGTTCCTGGACATGACAATGAGGTCGCCGACGCCTTGTCGCGGGCTGATTTTAACAGGGCACTAACTGTCTGCCCCAACCTCATCCTCAATTTCTTTACCCCCTTTCACCTCGAGACCACATCATTCTCGAACTCCCTACAACCCCCTCAAAACGAGCTGGGGGCAATCAAAAAATGAACATTAACACCCCCAAAGGCCGTCAGCCTAACCGGCAACCGTGGCCTTTAGATCGCCTCATACGTGAGCGGGCAATCGCACTAGGTAACACCCTCGACGCATCCACTCTTCGAACCTATACTTCCGCTTTGACATCCTACCTCACTTTCGTCAGAGCTTACAACCTTCCAATCTCCCCTTCCGAAGACACCCTTTCTTTCTACGTCGTCTACATGTCACATCACATTAGCCCTCGCTCAGTTTCTACTTATCTATCAGGCATCGTACAACAACTTGAACCCTTCTATCCTGCCATCCGCGAAATTCGCCACTCGAAACTTGTCCAACGCACTCTACAAGGCTGCACAAAAACATGCGCACTACCTACCCAACGTAAAAAAGCCCTCCCAGTATCTGAACTACCTCGAATCATCACACATTATTACACCTCAACACCCTCCCACGATGACCTCCTTTTCCTTGCCCTCCTCCTCACCGGCTTTTCCTCCCTTCTACGTCTGGGTGAAATGGTCTTCCCCGACAACAAAAATATTCGCGATTGGAGAAAAATCAGTCGTCGACAAACCGTTTTTATCTCATCCGAACACTACAGTTTTCAACTCCCTTTCCACAAAGCCGACCGTTTCTTCGCCGGAAATGAAGTCCTTGTCACCAAAAAAACTAGGCCAAATCAACCCAGTCCTGCACTTTCACAACTACCTCTCATCTCGCGACACACTCATGCCATTACATTCACCCCTGTGGCTAAGGTCAGATGGGGCAGTCCCAACGCGCTCATTCTTCATTCGTCGCTTCCGTCTTTTCTTTGGGGCTGAATTCGGAGGACTATCCATGCGCGCAGGAGGCGCAACTTTCCTTGCAGAATTAGGAGCCTCCCCATCTCTGATACAAGCACGCGGTCGTTGGTCGTCTGATGCTTTCCTCATATACATTCGTAAAAATCCCGCCCTCCTAATCAACCTCATCACAGCTCAACGCTAGCCTTCGCATATCAATGTCTTTGGTGCGCTTTCATGTCCTTTTTTCCTCATTGTTCTTCCTTCTACCTCCTCACATCGCTATCACTCCTCTTATTATCTTTTTCTTTTCACTTCCCAAACTTCATTCACCCAACTCTTTTTTTTTTAAAAAAATAAAAAAAAAAAACGAAAAAGTTTATTAGCTCTACCTGTATCCATAAAAACAAAGTCATGCCTCTCGCTAGGGGTTTCGGCAGCCTCCAGCTGCGGAACCGCCTTTTTTGCCTACATCTGCGCGTGTGACCTTATCCACAAGATTGGATTTAATGGACATATTTACTGGCAAATTAAATTCTAACCAATGGTGACAAATAATTTCGCTTTTGAGTGACATAAATTTTCTAATTTTAGTACAAACCAAAATTCATTTATTAAATTTCATCTCCTTGGGAAGAATTTTGAGGTGCACCAAAATAGGATCACCCCAGCAGTGACTAGAGCACCAGCTTGCAAATTCTTCTAATAATACGGGACCTAAATTTTCCTAAACGTGGCTCAAAACTGCTGTTGCCACCTGGCAAGCTACTGTCTATCCCCCGGGCGTGAAGGCAAGGTAAATCGACTTTTTACTGCCCTATTCCCCAGTCAAAAATCCCCGGGCATCAGGAATACGCTGACACCAGCCCTCTACAAACCCTTTAGTCTCATGATTGTCGCTGATTGTATTTATTTCGTAGGAAAACGAACCCCTCCTCCCAAACGCGCGCTTTAGGCAGCGTCTAGGTAAATCGTTTTTTAATCGCCCCTCCCTATTACCATGTCAGAAATCCCTGGGCATCAGGAATACGCTGACACCAGCCCTCCACAAAACCCTTTAGTCTCAGGATTGTTGCCGGTTGCTTTTATTTCATAGCGAAACGAACCCCCCTTCCCAAACGTACGCTTTGGGCAGCAGCGTCTAGGTAAATCGTTTTTAACTGCCCCTCCCTGTTCCCATGTCAGAAATACCTGGGCACCAGGATTACGCCGACACCAACCCTCTCCCACCGCCACATATACGTATCTAGCCTGTCTATTTATGGAGAATTCATCGCAGAGGAAAAAGAGTGGTAAAGAAAGCCCAACTACAACATAGTACCGTAATCAAACTTTTGTAGTAGGGCCAAAACGTCGTGATAAAAGGGTGAATGTGCCTGCCTCTGTAAGCTTTTAGGTGCTAATGCTTACGCCTTCCAAAGTCTGGTGTAATGGCTGTAAGTTTATCCAACTTGGCCTCGACAAATTTAACGGCCGTTTATCAGGCCTGCCCTCACGACTGTCAGGATTGCCCTAAGCTCTCTGCACGTGGGGGTGCATTACGGTACCATTCTGAAAGCCGGAATATTCACAAAAACTGCGGCCCACAATGCCACGGGTATCAATTGCTTCCGCGCGTCAGCGACCACGGGGCGGCTATGCCTGTTGACCCGGCTTCTCCTCCCACCCTCCATATCCTTATGGTACTGGGGTCCGACTTTGATAGGCCGAAAAAGGTAGATCAGGGAAAGACTTATGAAAAGGCAATTCTTTTCGAAATGAACCCAGAGGTTGAATTATTGCTGGGTAAAAACCTTCCCGGCATTTTAGGAAATTCTTTCTATGATCGAAGAAATTTTTTTTACAAGTTAACTGTTGGGTATGTGTGTATAGAAGGTTTAAAAAGCATTCCTTTCTTTAATTCTCTTAGGTTCTCGTATTTTATTTCCTCGTAAATGGTGGCGCGATCATAAGTGGAGATCTGACAGTGAGGCCTATTGCCGGTGAAATTGTGCACTTTGAGGATTTCTTGGCCATGGACGCACAGGGTTTATCCTCTTTTGATGTCATACTGGGAGCATTTGTTGGGAAGTGGGGGGTGCTCAAAAGGTGTGCTCTGTGGCTGTAAAACTGAATATGTAGTGACCCTTTTGTCAGCGAACCAGACATACTCGCTTACTGGAGGAAAATGGAGGAAGTTGAGAAAATAATTCCAATTTGGCCGCCTATTCAGGAGCAACATAGGCACTGCTCCAAAGTGGACACTGAGCGCGACTTGGATTACATTGGCAAAGCCATCACAGGCACCACGCGGCCCCTAGTAACGCTAGAGCCTCCAATGCAAGGCAGATTTGTTGCAAAAAGGTCTGAATTTTATTCACCAGAAAACTACATGCTTCCTGACACCAAACAGGACATATTCCAGTGGTTCTTAAGCATGTCCCTGGAATGAAGCTGGATCAAACCCCTCCCACCGCATGATATTTTCAGGAATTCAACCCATTGCTCGCACAGGCTGGCAAGGTGAAGGTTGTCATTGCAAACAAGAGTAGGATTTTATCGCGTATAATTTGCCTGCCTGTCTCGCAAAATTTGGAGGAAGTTAGAAGCCAGGAAGAAACTGTAGAACAGCTCCTATGGGCCGTACTCCTCAGCAACATGAAAATGCAGTAAGTGCTGTGTTGGTCTGGTTTTACCAAAGCATTGATTGCTTTTCAGAGACGGGCGGCTCAATGAGCCCTTCAACGGTCCCATGTCAAATGGGTCAGGGACCGCTGAACTAGACAATTTCTGCATCCAGACCCTGCAAGCCCTTTCCATGCTGGAGAAGACCCGCCGGACAGGGCCTTTGTCTATTGATTCACTGGCGAGGGTTGATATAGGGCTTGTGCTCAGGAAGGATCAAAAAATTCAGTACTATGTCAATGAAATAAGCCGCTAACCATGTAGTCTAATGGACCATTTTGTCCAGCAGACTACACACATCGAGTTTTTGGCATCATGTGTGAAGGGAGGGCTTATCCAGGCCTACAAACACCACTGTATCATGTATCCGTATCTCCCTCGCAGGCATAGCAATTAGCTTTTGTATGTAATTCAACACCTAATGTGATATTTTCTGTATTCGAAAAAAACTCTCACTATAGCTTGATACAGGCAGATAATGAGCTGAATTCCCCATCAGAAACGGCAAACTGGCAGCTCCCTTGGTTCTCTAATGCGCTCTAGGTGTTCATTAGTTAGTTGTATCAAATACTATTAATGGTTTGCGAATGCCACTTCAATGTGCTTTAATGCGCTCTAATTGTGCTCCAATGCTCTCTAATTGCGCTCTAATGTGCTCTAATGTGCTCTAATGTGCTCTAGGTGTACATGAGTTAGCTGCCTCCCACTGGTAGGGCTGTAAACTATGCCGTGTAGCCCTAAATTACAGTTTCGACATGATGGTCGCTGAGTTGAAATCTGTCACACAAAAATTGATTGCGAATTTCATGAATGACGACAATTTGACAAGTTTTGTGCGTTTAGTAACCAAAGTTATGAGTTCTAGCTAATGCTACAGTTAGAGTTCGGAACACTTAACCTCCTAACTGACCCAGGTCTCCTTGATATGCATTGTTCTGAGTATGTAGAAACGAATATATTGCAAAATGTAAAAAAATATATAACGGGGGCGTCGAGTGTAAAGTAGTGGTGTAATACATGTATCTCTGGATATAAACAAAGGGATCTGTGCGCAGGGATTGCATGCTGTCCAATGCTGGGACTAGACCTTACGTGACCTCTTTGACGATGAAGTGTCTGTCTCATCAGCATCAACCACGTTGAACCCAGCTGCCTGTCCTTGGAAGAATTTGACATCGAACGGGGTCAGTCCCCTTTGCAGCAATTGAGCTGGACATGTGGTTGAAATTAAAACAAGAAAGCCGAACACAAGAGCTTACTGGGATCCAAGGGTATGTTACGTGGTCCTTCTGTCTTCTGCACCTTGTAACCGTCCTTACCCACCATTGTCAGGTTATCATCAGGAATGCCTTCATTGTCTTTCCACAAGCTCTCGAACACACTCTCACACCTCACCACATTGGCAGCTTGCCTCCTCAGTGTCCCAGTGCAGCAGTGGGGCGCACCTTTCAGCCTCATCCGCATTGCTTTTGACTTGTAGTTAATGACGGACTTGAGGATTTGAACAAGGTACCGTGATGGTAAGTCATCCAGGACGTGTCCATCAGGCGCTGTAATAACAAGCCGCCACCGAACCCAGTCACACAGAGAGAGGGCAACGCCTCGTACATAACAAACTGCCATGCGTTCGTTGCTTGGAATATCATTGCGGTCGAATTCGGTCATCATCATACTTTGCATGGTAGACATTTGGTCGTCTTCCTCTTGGTTAGGAGCGCTGTAGGTCCGAAAATCCAAAACGTTGCCAAGGATAGCCAACACACAAGCCGATAACAAGTCCAACACACCATCAAATGTGGTGATATCTGGCAAGTGGGTGTATTCAACATCTGCTGAATGGTGTGAGACTGATGGACCGAAAAAGATAACCAACATCACCTGCAGGTTGAAAGCGTTCTTCTACAAGGCCTATCTGATACAGAAGGACAATCCGGCGCAGAAGCGACCGCGAAGGATGATGTGTGATGTTCGTAACGAATACACCTACAACGAAGCTGTGGACCAGTGATTGCAGTGTGTTCTGCATGAGAGACGTCGTATAGAAATGGCCACCATAGCAGATAGTATCTTCGGGGCCAAAAACGAAGTGACGAACACCAGGGCGCATTAAGCTGGGGTGTGTAAGTAAAGTTCAATAAAAATGAGTATAAACTTACAATGTATCACCTGGACGTAAAACAATTGCTTCGATGCCAAAAGTTGATCCAGGGGTGATTTCGTCGAGGAGAAAGTCCTCGTCCAAAAATATGTCAATAGATGCAAGTTGATGTGTCGGGGATTCTGTAAGAATGCCCCACACCTTCTTTCCAGTGATCAGTCGTACGGTGGTGGCATATCCGTCACTATCAATATGAATGAATGTGACAGCGTCGGCAGTCCCTGCCAATCCCCAGCGCATATGAGCTGTTGGATACGAATTGGTGAAATTGCCGCAATACGGCTTCCCTCGGAGATAGTCCCATGCAACAACGTCGGTGGCAAAAGATAAGTTGTCATCCCATCTAGGAAAACACGCAGGAAAATCGATGGCGTTGAGAATTTTACCACCTGGGCTGCGCGCATTGTCGAGAATATCACTGACGAGACCACTGACGGTGGTGGGCGTGTTGTTCTGATCTTTTGTCGAGGATGGAAAGGTGTAATCTATATTACAAGTTGTTTAGCTGGTTTCTGTAACAGATTTTAACCTTACCCAAAATGGACACCTGGCTGTCCAAAGGAGCCAACGTACGGAGCCCAGCCTCGTCAAATTTCAGGTTGGGATGCCTGCACCCAGTAACGACAACATTCTTATGGCGGAGTAGCTTCTGTACATCTTGCGGAGACATGACCTGAAAATTTTCATCCGATATAATGGCAAAGCCTGAACGTATTGGATCAGCAATGTGTAAGGGTTGTCCGTTTACGTAGCCACTCTCGACCCTTTCAAAAAATTGTTTAATCCGGTGCAAGTAGTCAGCATACTGGCATGAGGACGGTAAGCCTTTGCTTAAGATGACGATAGTATTGAATTCACATGTGATTGCGGGCAGAAGGTATGCGTCGTGCCGTCCGCATCCACAGCCCCAAGTACTTTGTCACACTGTACTTTCGGCGGAATGGGATTCTTCGTGAACGATATTTTTTCAATTTGAGTCTGCAATTTAGTTATCAGTTATCAGGACAAAAATGTGAAACAAAACTCTGACAAATTCCTTGAGCGTTTCCGGCTCTTGAATTGGATGGATTTTGAAGCTGTGGACACAGCCCTCAACTCCCCGGTCTCGGGATGCCGATCTCGCCTTCCGCTTCTTCTGCGCCAGCTGTGCTGAATTTTCCTGATGACGCGGAACGTTCCGCCAGGTAAACTTGGAGGATGGGGTTTCGTCAGATTCCTCGGGATCATCATCAACGAAAGCATCGCGCATCTCGACATCGTCAGGAGCTTCCAATGACTGCCTTTCCATTGTTACATCATCATCTGTCGTATCCACTGGCGATTGCCTGGGCATCTGTTCTTCATCTTCCTTGTTGCACACTCCAGCTTCCCTTCGCATCTCCATATCGTTCTGGGGGACCACAGGAGACTCTGGTGTGATAGCGATCCCACCGTCATTAGGACGATCTCCGTCGTCCATTGCGACGTCTGCCAGAATCGAAGCCATAGAAATCAATGTATCACGGGAACCTTCAGATTGGAGAAATGAAGGATTGATCCCTACATCGTCCTGGAACACGGGTATATCATGCACAAGGGGCATCACAGGCTGCTGCTCATCAAGAAGCGATTGGTCAGTGGTTTCTGATGGTGGAGGAGCAGAAAGCATGGAAATGGCAGGTGTGGGGTCAGCAGCCGAGGAAGTTGTGCCTATGTGCTCCAATGCAATAGGTGTTGGTTCGGCAGCCGGAGAAGTTATGCCTACATGGTCCAGCACAATGGGTGTTGGTTCAGCAGCCGGGGAAGTTATGTCTACTTGCTCCAGTGCAATGGGTGTACTGGGCATGGAGAGCGTCACTGGAATGGTGATGGGCGTACTGGGCATCCGTCGAGGTTGCTGGGAGATATCACGAGTGAGTTCACTGAGTCCTGGGGAACCTATGCCGGCATCGGCCCCAGAGACAGGAGGCGTGAAAGGCGGTTCCTCGTCAAGATCTGATGTGTCTGTCGTTAGTAATTTCGTGCTAGTAGAGAGCAAAGATATCTCGAGTGTTGGATCACGCTTTGAGGGGGACGTCATGAACGACATGGACGCCAACTCATCTTCATCGAGTTGTTTGGATTCCCCTGCCGAATTTGAAGAGGTAGGCATGCCAACCGCCTTGGAAGCTAACTCTTTTGTTGCTAAAGGAGATTAAATTTCTATTAAATGTACATTATTAAGTGACTCACTGATTGCGAACCAGGACTTTTCATCCTGTGAGAGTTGTTTGATCTCCCCCCATGGTAAGTCATGGGCAAGGGATTTCAATAACTGTGTTGGGTTGTGGCGTCCATCGGCGAGGGTGAAAACAACCTTCCAGATCGCCATTTCGACTGCGAGAAGCGCAGCCGGCTTCTTCGTTCCGAGGCGTTCGCTTGTGGCAAGCATTACCTGCCTACTATAAGATTTTTTATGAAGTTGGGTAGGGATGAGAAGATAGAGTGGGGAGATGAGCAGTGACAGCTGCAATGGGGCACGAAGAAAAGGTAAACCATTCTGGGTGCCTGATAATGTCTTCGCAATGTTACGTGTGAGGAAATACAGGTCACGAAGGTCTTCCTCTTGCTGATGAGAAAGCGACAGGTGTTTGCCATCGGATGCCCTGGGGAATAATTGAGTGTCTGTTGCATTTTACAATACAGAATGAAATGCTCACGCAGTTACCATAGATTCAAATCTTTCTGGAATATCTGGGTACGAATCCTCCCGGAACGGGAATTCTTTCATGCACGAAATGTGCATTGCAGCAATTAAGAAATTTCCTTCAATGTTTGAAAAGCTCTTTGACCATTCGTTGTTGGATATTAGGCGGAGTAGCCGAAATGTGGAGCTGCTGCCATCATCGGAAACTGGATTTTGCACCGGCACTGCCACCTTTCGCATTAAAATGTGGAAATTGGTCAACACCGTTGGCCAATGCTGAAGCTTCGACAAGCCCTATAAAAAATTAAACTTTACTATTGATTGAGATGAATTAAAAGGAAAAGTCACATAGGGTTGCTTGATCAGTGGGATGGGATTGGGGGCGAGTTGTGAATCACTGAGCTTGCAGCCCCCCAAAAGAGCCACAACATCCGCGAGACGGTAGGCACAGATCAGTCCACACAGTCTGCTCCAAATTTGTTGTCCTATCTTAGTAAGATTCGGCGGCCGAGATACGATCGCATTTTCGTTGGATCCTATGCCGACACCCAGCACCCCTTGCATCTCCATCATCTGCTCGGTACACCCAGAGAAACTGAATAATCGTGATTCATACTTCAATAGAGAACTCAAAAAGCCCTGGCACAAACATTAAAACAATAAAAAAACTGTTTTCAATTCCTGAATAGTACCTTGAACATATCAAAACCTTCACATTGTGCCAAATCATCGTGTTCCGTGATGGCCGACGTATGCCATGGAATAGCTGATAGGAGTGGGGATACTATGCGTGAGGGTGAGGCTGAGACAGTAGTAGAGGAGCTTGCGGCCATGTTCATCGTGACTCGTGAGAGAAGACCTTGAACAAGAATTTCGAATGTCCGACTGACGATCTATGTTGCCGATCTGCCGAACATTGATGTGTGTAATATCAACATCGTAAGCAACGAGCTGGTATATCAATGTGTCATGCACAATGTGTCATCTGCCGAGATTATTGATCCGGTCATAATGGTCTCGTTCCCGTATTAGCATGGAGAATAGCGGATAAACATTATGATGTAATATTTCACGGCCTGGTATTAATCCATGGACCACATTTAACCTTGTTACACAGGAAATGATGATTTTATACGGGATTACGCGATTACATTTGTACGTCACGGGCAACGTCCCCAACTGTCTGAATACAATCATCCCATTCAATCTCCTCGTCTGATTCGTCGTCATCGTTCGACTGCTTCCAGTTCATGGATGCGGCATGCCCGATTGGGTGAGGAAAATCAACACAATCAACCTCCATGTGTGATTCATCATCGTTTCGTGTCTGGTTGTGCGCATCTGGCGTTTTCTTCCATTCCACGGATAGGGCTTCGATCTTTAAGCGGAGGTCTTTTCGTTTATTCAGCGCAAAATTTTGAGTTGCAAGCCACAGGGCTTTGTGCGTCTCGTGTTTTCTGAATTCTGGGGGTCTTGACTGGAAGGCGTCAGACAAGCAAACAGGAAAGGCTCAACATACCAAGATTATATTAACATATTTCTTTGCATCACTCATGAAGGTCTGCACGAAATGAAGGAGATAAATTCCACAATCATATGAATTCGGCTGACGTGGAACCTGTGAACTAGGTTTTATTGGAGTGACAGGGAAACAAAAAAAACTGTACCTGTGCATCGATTCCCTCGACTTCACCTAAAATTTCGAGGCCTTTTTTGTGCTTCGCTTCCATCCTCAAATAGCGGGATAACCGCTCGACTGCTTGCGCATGCTCGCCAGCCAAAGAGTCGAATACAAAAATATGTGTTCTGTATACGACATGACTTGTTAGTTTTTTGTCCTCATACACATTGCAGAGATTCTACTTAGGGATGCTATGAACTGTTTTTCCCCTATCTAGTTTCTCGCAATTAGGGTTCTTTATCAAGTGCTCAGGTTCGTAGATGATGGCAAGATACCAATGATAATCTTCGTTGATTGGGACGATAAGATATTTCTTGCAGAAGATATCAGACTTCGTCCATCTACAAACTTGAGCATAACCATCTTGTGAGCTGGGCGGTGATGAGCGTAAACAGATGATGGTAATGGCAGTAACATACCCTTCCATGGAGCAAAGCTTCTTGTAGAAATATGAATTGAAGACGTGAATTTGATCGAAAAGAACTGAATTGGAGATCTGCAAGCCATCCAACCACACGCTGTAGTATTGAACATGAAGTGGTAAAACAGGCCGTAACGAAGCTAGCTTACCTCAAACCAAAACCAATGAGAATATCATTTAAAAAGGTCTCGGGTTCTAAACGCCGTAGATCCCTTTCTGTGATAGGAATACCGGAATACTGGAGCACACTGGCCAAAAAAAAGGGATTACATGGTGCATGACATAGGAATACACGAACATTTCATTAAGATTGTCAGAGGCTGACGATACAATGGCAGAAGGTTTGGCAGTCAATCTAGAAATGACATGAGAATCAGGAAGAAGGTAAATTATACATACTTTGGTAGCCTTGATGGACCTGCCACGAGTTGGACTTCCTCTTCCTGGGAGGCTGTCAATGTTTCAGCACAAAGTCTCATGAAGATAAGACCGCCATTCTCGTCATGACTGTTATCTGGTGGAAATTGATCCATTACATCCCAGGAGTCGATTGAAGGCTCATCAATCAAGTCATCAAAGACGTTGAATAGCGCCTGCCGCGTTTCAGTGTTGCACAGAAGTTGCATCGTGTAGTATGAAAATGTCGTCCAATCAACAGGGGCGTGAGAGTCAGATCATGAACACGCAGAAACTATTGTACGTCGCGTTCTTCGACACCAAGCGATTCTTGGCACCATGGACACAAAAATTATTGTACGTCGTGGTCTCCGACAACGAGCAATGCTGCCAAGAATCAGGTTGCGATGAACCCTGTAAATATGTACGTAGCAGCAGCTCACCTGCCATGGACCTGACAGACACTCCATTCAACATTGCATATCTTCAGGAGCTTGTGCGGAATGGGCTTGCTTCTTATGCAGGAGCTAGATATGTCCTCCGCGACGCTGGCGAGCGTATAGATCTGCGGTACAACAAGCGAGCGGATGCTTTCCTTCAGTATGGTTGGATTGTTGAGCGTCAAATGAGGGACGGAGAGTAAGTGATTCCCTTGTTACATATTCAAAGCCAATTTTAATTCTTGCCTGTAGCTTTGTCTTGTTCAATCGTCAGCCTACTCTTCACAAAATGAGTATGATGTGCCATAAAGTCAGGCTCATGCCCTATTCGAGTGCGTTCTTTAAGTTGTTGCAGCAACTCATGATGCCAATCTTCTTGTGTTCTATCTAGCCTTCCGCTTGAATCTCTCAGTGTAAGTTGCAATTACAGAGGACAAACGTCGAACCATTTGTAATAAACATTATTAGAACACCACCTTACGATGCTGATTTCGGCGGTGACGAAATTTATATGCAGTGCGTGCTCATGTCTCCTTTCTCACTTTATCATTTTAAGCAATTCATATCTAGCATTCCTCAAAGCGAAGAAACAAGAGCAGAGTTTAGTCAGACTGCATGGGTTCCGCGGCAGGTTAACACACCATTCTACATTATGCTTGGATAATTTGCTGACCTCAAACGAAGATAATTTCACCTCAAGCCAACAAACCAGTCATGGGCATTGTGCAGAATACCCTTTGTGTTATCCGTAGGTCAAGTTGAATGAGGACTATGCTCGTCTGGTAGAAGATAGGCGTTTGCTCCGCCAATTTGTATTCCCTCGTGTGTCCACCAAAATTCACATTACGAGATTGTTTCCTGGACTGGAACCAAGTTCAAACATTCTCCATTGGATACCAGAATGGGGCGGCTCAATACCTACCCCCGCGATTCTGAAACCTAGTAGACGGCGGCGGGCACGCAGATTCTTAGTTTGGCTATTCCCGCGGTAGCAACATCTATCGATCCCCTGATCCGAAGTCGTCGAATCCTGTCTTTGATGACGGCATGATAGAAAACGGTGAACTGATTTTCGGGATTGTTGAGAAGAAGACCGTCGGAGCATCGCAGGGTGGGCTCGTTCACGTTGTCTTCCGTGAGAAGGGTTCCCAAGGCTACTCGCCAACTCTTCACTGGTATTCAGATGGTGGTCGACTTCTGGTTGTTCCACAATGGTTTCAGTATTGGAATTGGGGACACCATCGCTCACCCAAAGAGAATGTCATACATTGCCCAGACTATTGCTGAGCGCAAGGTGAACATTGCCAAAGTTATCGAGGATGCAACTCAGGATCAGTTGAAAGCGAAGCCGGGCATGACAATTCGCGAGTCGTTTGAGAGTATGGTTGAGCGGGAGCTTATTCTGGCTCGTGATCAGTCTGGACAATACGCGCAAAACCATTTGAAGGAGGAAAACATGAAACAGATGGTGGTTGCAGGATCGAAGGGTTTGTTCATTAACATTTCGCAAATGTCTGTTTGCGTAGGCAAGCGGTCAGTGGAAGGTCGTCGTCTTCCCTTTGGATTTAAACATCGTACACTTCCGCATTTTACGAAGGACGATTTCAGCCCAGAGTCAAGAGGTTTTGTTGAAACCTCTTGCCTTCGTGGTTTGACACCACAAGAATTCTTCTTCCATGCCATGGCAGGTGGTGAAGGTCTTATCGATACGCCGTCAAGACTGCCGAGACTGGCTATATTCAGCGCCGACTTGTCAAAACCCTCGAAGGTGTCATGGTTTGTTATGATGGAACAGTTCTAGGAGACCTGGTTCAGTGGGTTTACGGTGAAGATGGTATGGATGGCGCTTTCGTCGAGAAACAAACTATCAGTCTCAATGATCGTGAGTTCGAGCACAATTATCGTGGGACCCTGCCGGCGGTTTTCTTCCTGGCGTTCTCCAGGTCGGAGTCTATGAGAGCACTCTTGAGCTCCAGGTCAAGTTGGATGAGGAATATGCTCGTCTTGTAGAAGATAGGGGTTGACAGGTAGGGTGTATTAGGTCAAATACGGCGGTAACGTGTTCCATCTTGCCTTTAATTTTTTTATCTAATTTATGGTTCTTATCATATAGATGGTTACAAGGGTTTAGGTGTCAGGAAGGACAGGTAGGATGTATTAGATTTTATTAGGTCTATCCTCCTTGACGTCTGATTGTGTCATGTGACACGGACTTATTAAGTAATAAAAAATTAAAACGAATGATGCTTAAAAAGTCAAAATAATTATGCAATAAATATAAATAGATAGTTTGTCAGTGTTATTTCAAATAGAAATGGCAATAGAGGCAACTAAGATATAAAATTCTTTTCGAGTTGAACTAGAAAATATTGCGCCCGCTATTGGGTCGTTCATTTTTATTCCCATTACTACTTGAAATAATACAGACAAATATCTACTTAAATTTCATCTTATGCTCAAGGTACCGAAGTGTAATAACAAAGCGAATAAATTAACATCTAAGATGTGACACGTCAGAAACGATCGCTGCTCGTGTGACGTGACAAAACGAGGCCTCGTTCAAACGTCACGTTTCTTCTAGACGGACCGGTCACCGGTCTAAGCTCTTAGCTCTATCATGACGGGGAGCAACCTGATCCGACGAGTCATGTGATCTGGGTGATCTTGAATTCTATTTTATTCGACTGAATTCGTTCTTTCCTCCCTCTCTCACTTCAACTCACCCCTCAAATTCGACATTTGCAATGGCAAGTGGTGTGTGCTCTTGTGAGGCATGCACCATGCTGGAGCCCCCTTGTGGAGGGCTCTGATGCCAGAAAATGTTGATGAGGAGGCCGTCGCATTCGCCGCCGTTTCGCATGCGGAGGAGGACCTCCCTCACATTCGCCGCCGTCGTTTCTATAGAGAGGGAAGGAGGACCTCCCTCATGTTCGCCGTCGTCGTTTTGTATGCCAGAGGGAAGGATCCTCCTTCTCGTCACGTTTGCCACTTTTGCCACCCCCCTCTCATTTGTCACCGTTTCTATAGAGAGGGAAGGAGGAACTCCCTCATGTCGTTTTGTATGCCAGAGGGGAGGATCCTCCTTCCCGTCACGTTTGCCACTCCCCTCTCGTTTGCCACCGTTTCTATAGAGAGGGGAGGATTCTTCTCCCCGTCACGTTTGCCACTCCCCTCTCGTTTGTCACCGTTTCTATAGAGAGGGAAGGAGGAACTCCCTCATGTCGTTTTGTATGCCAGAGGGGAGGACCCTCCTTCCCCTCTCGTTTGCCACTCCCCTCCTCCCCTCTCGTTTGCCACTCCCCTCTCGTTTGCCACTCCCCTCTCGTTTGCCACTCCCCTCTCGTTTGCCACTCCCCTCTCGTTTGCCACTCCCCTCTCGTTTGCCACTCCCCTCTCGTTTGCCACTCCCCTCTCGTTTGCCACTCCCCTCTCGTTTGCCACTGCTCTTCATCTTCGCCCAAGGCAAGCTTTGCTTCCGATATGGAGCTGATATATTTACGACTGCCAGCCAACACCTACACGTCCACCGTCCAACCTCATTCCGGACAGCACTTCCACATACAACAGTGTCAACTAATGTGAGTATTCTGCCAACTTGTTCACCGACCTACTAACAACCTTGCGGTAGGTTACACAAATGTGACCCCGGCTTGTGGCCTAGTGTGCCGTACCCAGTTCCGGCCTCGCAACGTCAGGTGACAGCGACTGCACTGCGGCAGCGTCTAGTACGCCCACCTGATTTCTCTTTGACTAACCACCGCATCAGTAGTTAGCGCCGCAACGCAGGTGAGGGTGACATCCGCTTAGTCCCATCGTTGTACGTACTTTTCCTTTTTGGTTGTGGCCGAAACTAACGGCCCCTCAACAAGATGTGTTTGCTTGTTGCCTTCACATGTTTGGATGCTCACGATGAATCAACCCATGGCAAGTTTGACATATGTGCACATGACACAATGGTGACCACCGCAAGCGAAGATGCCTATGGCGACCGATGTATACAGGTAGGAATCAATGCTGGGTAGCCTATAAGTGTATTATGTATTTGTACAGAATTTAATAAATTATCTTCCGGTGAAATACATGTACTTGCCTACAACTTACTTTGAGATTGTGTTGAGCTCACCATAGGTTTACACTTCATTTAGAAGGTTATTGTATTTTCAATGGGGTGTCAGCGTATTCGAAATGTATGAGTTTTGTGTAGAACCAACCTAATGCGGGAAGCAGGCTATTAGTAAGTAAACACGTATTTATTTTTCCGTTGCTCAGCTACAAGGCTAGGTGACTAAGTGACTAAGTGGATTTTCCCCCCAGAAGTTCAGAAATTTTGGAGAACTTTGCAAATCCCTCACGTAAACGGGTCTTTCTCATCTCCATTTGTTGAGTCAGTTTCTCTGGCTCAAGGCTGCGTAAATAGCTATCCGTCTGAAAATTGTTCTCGACGTAGCGAAAGATTTCGCCAGGGCAATATTGGGTAAACGAAGCGCGGGACTCACCCTCACCAACAGGGATATTTGAATGTGTGATGATTGCAGAGGGGAGGCAGATGCAGGCACCTGGAGGAAACTCAATTATAAGCCCCAGCTCCCAAAGTACCATATGCCCCCCCTTCTTCGAGTTGAAATCCCCCAGTGCAGTAACACAGCACCAGCCAAAAGGGCAGTTTTGGACATCAATGTGCTTTGTGGTGCATACACTCCTGCCAATGTTGAAGGCCACCGTAGGGAGGATTGACCGAGGGAAAGGTGGGCCGCTGAGCTTGGGATCGTGATCCCAAAGCTTGTCGAGGGCAGACTTGTAGTACGTGTACCCTTTTGGATGCCAGAGGGCAAAGAGCGCTGTGTGGAGGGTTAACATTTTTCAGTCTAGGGTTAAGTGGGGGAAGCTAACCATCCTGGTATGCTGCTAGCCGCTGCAAATTTGGATCTTCAAGCAAGTTGCTCACTAATACTTCCCGAGCTCCATGCTTAAGCTGTGTTGGCTTTTTGTGCCCATTCCCATATGAAAGGCCTGCATTAATCGCAGCAAACCCTTTGCCCCTCTTGTGACTTAACTCCCCAGGGCTGAAATTGGCCGCCTTGCCCTCAGCCATCATCTTATCAAAAACGCGGGTGGAGGATGCCTGGTAAAGTGGATCCTCCGGCGGAGGGACTAGAACGGAAAGGACCCGGCCCTGTGAGTCAATAATGGGGCGGTCCCGTCTAGGTGAAGTTCGATTAAAAAAGTCCCTTTTCACAAAAAAATAAACTTACGACCCTATGCAGGGCACTAGCGTCAGGCCCATCGCAAGCGCCTGCTCCAATGAAACAGCATCGGGGCCAGACATAGTCGCCTTGGATAGGGCCGAATAGCCCCCCGCCTTGGCTGGTTGACTCTCGATTTTGAAGACGGTTGGAACTTGCAAGGCACCTCCAACGTACTTCCTTTGGGTGGAAGCCCTTGGAAGGTGGCCTTGTTTTTTCCACCGCACATCAGCCTTGGCGGCACGCAGGCGTGCTTTGCGTTCCATTTTTCCAGGAACAGCTTCACTTTCGCATTCTACAGCCTTCAACCTTTTCCGGGGTTGAATTTCCTCAAGCTCTGCATCCTTTTCAGAGTAGAGAACGCCCAGGGTTAAGCTTGCTCACCAGACCCATCGTAACTAATGTCGGCCACTTCATTGCCGCGCTCTACAGCCTCCCTATACTCAGCTTCCAAGAACAATTTTTCAGCTACGAAGCCATCCGGCAGCTGAACGGGGAAGGACCTCGCGAAGCGATCTACCGGATCTTTTCCCTGGACCCCTTTGGGGGGAGAGGGGGGGGCGTGAAAACCTGGGTGTAATTCGGGCATTTAAGCTCACCTTCCATAGCCGGTCCCTTATCCCTCCTTCCAGGTAGGCAAATCTGTGTAGTATGCAATCCCAAATCAGCATGCTTTTTCACGAAGGGCGCTAGGTAGGGCATCGGAGCCAGGTAGGCCCCTAGCCCAAAATTGCATGGAGGTACTCACAGGGGTATTGGCTGGGGATCTGGGCGAGGCCTGCTACAAAAGGGGGAGGGCGCGCGTCAGCTCAATGTTCAACTGGAAGGCGGGGGTGGGGGGGTTGATTCCGGGTAGGATTCTAACCCCCAATAAAAGCGCCTGACACTCACAAAGGTTTCCAACAGGCCGTGAGGGCTGGGGGGTCCGGGCTAAGCCTGCTAAAAAAAAAAGGGGGGGGGGGGGGGCGCATGTCAGCAAAAAGTTCAACT
>QDKV01004922.1_pt1 | contig 18921 bp, 18 predicted proteins | sample 1861101 | NCBI WGS metagenome assembly QDKV01 (sample SAMN04275158, study PRJNA302643) | Fungus metagenome, whole genome shotgun sequencing project. | isolation source: fruitbody | host: Mallocybe terrigena | place: Sweden | collected 2013 | reverse complement strand
GTGGCATCGGGATAACTGTCTGACTTTGACGGTCCAGATGGAGGGATGGGAGGAAGGGATGGCAATGACATGGCGAGGTGAGCAAAACACGGTGGAGAAAGTGAATCAGATGTAACTGCGGAAGTCACTGCGTGACGATGTTTGTGTTATGTTGATGTTTTGGGACGGGTATTTGAATCCATGTTGCCGTCGGGGAATCTCCTGTTATGACACCAACAAAGCTCGCAAAGCGCATGCTAGGATGGACACGTGTAGGTCGATTAAATCGATGCTGGAGTAGGGTAATTATCGTCGAGGTCGAATGACGCGTCAAACACGAGGCGGCCGTCAAACGTGTGGTGAAGCACTTGTAGTACACGCAAAACTAGTGAATCGAGTTCCTATGTTGTAAGATTAATACTTTGAGACCAGGTAGACGCGTAGATTGACAGGGAGTTTCGATGTGGACTGATGAGAACGCGCGATAACGAGTTTCGGCACTTCAACACGTGCGTGCTTCGATCGAAACACGCTAAACAGCTGCTTGACGCGCGTTTCGTGAGGTACTGTGCTTGTAGCTGGTCGATCCGCTTTTGCGTTATTTTCCTTACATTCTGATACACGTTCCAGGGGTCAGGGACATAGCATGCTCATCACCGTTTCGATGGTTTCGTTCAGTACGCACAGAAACAAGAATGCCATTGCATTTCAGGCAATAGCAGGGTACACCTGGGGGCATAATTTTTGGATGCAATAGGGTGGGTCAAACAGGAATGAGTACTACAATAGTTTAACTTCAGCAAAGGACATTCGAATGAGGCCACCTTAGGATTATATTACCAGGCCTAACGCAATCACAGATTCTCCTGGATGCCCCAAGACGATGCAGATTTGCCGCATTTGGCCCGGTGGATCACAGAAGAACCAGGAGCCGGTTTTCACTGGGCCTGAGGTGTATGTGTTGTGGAGTTGAGGCAGGGACCACAGGAGGATGAACACACTGAGTCAATTGACATAATTGTACCGGTCATAACAAACACGAGTACAGTGCTCTAGTTGTACAGTGCATACACGTTCAACATATGGAACATTGTGGAAGAAGTGAAGAAAGGATGGGTGGCAACCCAAAATCTGGGATGAAGGAATTCATGGAAGAAGATAGTTGATGACTTGGAAAGGCGCCCTGAAGACGCGACGTCAGAGGATGGGAGAGGTAGCACGATAGTCAAACTCACGTTTGTAGTAACAACCCCGGGTCTTTTTCCGATGCCGGTCCTTTGAAGCTCGCGCCGCCTATGCCGACATTAACTGTACAGTTGACAAAATTGGCATCATTCTTTGTCAACGCTTCCACCTTGATGGACGGTCCTGAAAAAAGCCAAAAAAATCGCTTTCTCAGACATCTACCTGGCTTGAATCCACACAAACAAACGGAGCGTCCAACGGAGGTCCATGGCTCTATCGCCGAACCCTCTTCCCACACCCCTAAACAAACAGAGTACACGAAGGAAGCAGGACCCTCATCGCATACACCCAAGATGTCCTTGCTTACTCTATGTTGCGTAATCGAGAATGAAGACATCGTTTTTCCAGTTGAGATCTCTGCCCAGGCCCGTGTTTCCACCCTGAAAAAGGAGATTCAGCGTGAGCGATCTATGGATACCCTCCAAGGTGTCGGTCCTCACACCTTGGAATTGTGGAAGGTATGCGTCTCGAATAAATAGCAACGTGAATTACACTAATGGGTTCACCTTACCATCTTTTAGCTCCCAGGCATTGCCGCTGAACCACGCAACAATCTCATTGAACGAATCGGGTCATTGGGAGCCAGCCTTGAGGATTTTGCGGAAGAGTTGGGGCCAACACGCAGACTCTCAGACATTTTTTCGACTCAACCCTCCGAGGATTTTATCCAGATAGTAGTGAAGATCACGGGTATGTAAACTAATCTCGTTTGTTCCGAGCTTGATTGTACTCACATTTCCACCCCTCCACCCACTTTCTACGTTGTTTTTTCACTGAACTCAGCGGTGTCATTTCAACACTTCCGTGGCGCTCCCGAGGAAAGACAATCTAAACGACCCCGTTTGGAAAGCTCCGAAGCGAAGAAGTGGAATGTGAATGGCACGATTCGACTGGTAGACATGTCAGGAACTTACTACTTGGACCCGGGACTGCAAAAAGCCAGCGACGACTGTCTGGCTGCTGTGGAGGCTCATCAATTCGTGTTACTTTCGGGCGCCCGGGCATCAGGGAAGTCTACACGGTTAGTGTGGCTCAACAAAGAGTTGGAGAAGATGGAATACAAGGCATTGTAGTAAGCCATTGGCATTGGCATATGGGTGCTTTTCATTTAACCTGCCTTTGGTCAGCTTCTCGTTTGAGCGGATAGACTACCGCGGAACTGCCAATCAGTTTTGGACAACGATTGGCAAGGCAATCCAACCAGGTATCCGGGGGGCGCGTGTTGCATCTGATCGGAATCCGATCCCTCCAATAACATCTCAAGCAACCTTTCTTGATGCTTTTCTCACTGAGAATTGGACTGTAAAAGTTGTCCTTCTTATAGACGAACTCAGCGAATTGCACTCTGCATCTGAGGAAGTCCGAGATCAGTTTCTCCGCACTCTCCGAGAAACAAGAAACAACCGAGAACTTTATGCGATCGAATCCGTCATAGCGGCAGGAACTTTCAATATCCTGCTCTTAAACCCGTCTCAATCATCCATCTCGCCATTCAATATCACAGACCGTATTGACAATCCCTATTTCACCGTCGAGCAGACGAGGACGTTGTTTCATGAATTTGCTCATGATCAAGGGATTATGATAGATGAGGCTGTTGCTGACGATATATGGGCCAGATCAAATGGGTGCTTTTCCATTGCTCGTATTAAGTTATCATTGCTCATATTCATTTAGTCATCCGGGAATGGTCTGTCTTTGTGGACGCTTGATGCACAACAACCTACAGTTATTGTTAAACGAGTCTAAGACGCTGCTGTCCTATGAAAACTGGCAACGATTTCCTGTAACAGATCTGTATGCCGAGATCTCACTCTATCCTACATTTCGTTCTATGCGAAACTCCCTCCTGAAACCCGAAGCGGAGCGCGCGTTACTCCTCCTCCGATCTCGCTTTGCTGGGTATCTCGAAGATGTGACGCTATCCCAAAGTGACGAGGAAGATGCTAATTTCTTGACATCAGAAGGCGTATTGTTGAGGCCAACCACGGAACGAGTATACCGTATGGCATCGCCGCTCCTGGATGGGTATATCCGAACCTCAATCCTTCCATCCAAGTTTTCCCGCACTCCTTTAATCGCTCCCCCATTCTATAATAACACGAGCTTGCTCAATGTCTTGGAAACCCTCAAGGAGTCACTCAAATGCTTCGATAAAGACACCATTCGCTTGGCCGCCTTTCGTTCTTATAAAGTTTCACCCGTTAAAGTAGGAGGAGCATCCCGTACCCATGTGCCGAGGGAAAGTGTTTACGATACTGAGCTCATGGGAATTCTCTCGAACTGGCTCCAAGGGAATTATGGCTGGTCGGTGACAGGTCAGTGGCACTTGCGAAATCCTTCTGAAAAACATAAATTCTCCGACATCGTCCTCAAAAAAAACCAGACGATTGTTCTGGAGCTACTCGCGACAGGAAGTCGATCCTTTATACACTCGCACATCGAGAAGACACCTGAGTACATGTCCCTTCTCTCTGCGGATGAGGCTTGGGTGGTCCATTTCACCTGTGAAGATAATTTTGATCCATTCTGGCAATCCGACACCGACGGAGTTAATGTGGTTCATTTTTCACATGACATAAATTTCACGAGAGTTCTGATGAATGCACGATTCAAAGATGAGGCTGGCAATGTTAGGGTGATCAAGGATGAAGTGGTGTCTATATAATTTCTCGACCCATGGTTCTGATGTTTTGGGAACTTAAACCGAGAAGGCGGCGTTGATATACAGCCGTCAGTCTTCGCTCAAGTCAATATTCGATCCTTAGAAAGTAGTCAGAATTTCAGACGCCCATCCATTGGTAACTGCACGCAAAGACGATTATGTACATACACATAGAAAGAAGACAGCACAAGATTATCATCATTCACATGCCAATGGTTTATCTATGTGAAAGTGTTTATAACCGAGTCAGATTAAATTCGGCGTGTATCTCGCAGGCAGACTGGTAATATAAGTTGTCCGAGTCGCCAGTCCATTATAATTTTTTGTTCACTACAACTTCGGCTTGTGGGCCCTCCAATAAAAGACTCCATAATTCCTCTTCATGCCTTTTCAACGTCGGCGTCCTTCCAGCCAGTCATGATGGGATCTGTCTTGTCAATAGGCACCAATTCAACGCTGGAACATATAATATGTTACAATCACAATGAGAAGTGTTGTTAAATCTCACACCTTTGCTTCAGAGCTTTCATTGCTTCTTCAGCGGCCGCATTTGCATCGTCAATGAGCTGACCCTTACACTTGCCTTCTGCATCCCGAAACTTCTCCAATGCATCCTTGGCATGCTTTAAGGCATCTTCCAACTTCCCCAAGCTCTTTCTAGGTTTCTGGTCTTTCTTCCCCTTCCGTTCGGATCGTTGTTGAAATGCCGTCAAGCTCGAGACAAAAGCGCTCATAAGTAAGTCGAATATTACCTCACATATCTGACGAAGTTCGGCTATAAAACGGGCGGGACCCGTTAACGTAAAATCGCTGAGTTGGAGACCACGGCGGAATTCTGGAGGATCTCCGGGAAGGCAGCCGCGTGTAAATGAAGGGGGAGCGGTACTGCCATCAAACGAAAAGAACTCGAAAGACTTTCCATCGCACAGGATACCGAAAACGGGTACTTTAAAACCTTTCATTGCGTTGTTCCAATCGCACGCTATGGATTCAAAGAAAAACATACCACATTGGGCATGATAAAAGCAACTCACCATCGCTCTCCGCAATGACTTGGCCAATTGCATTCAAGCGCTCTGCAAGATCGCCGATTTTCAACTTGATCTCAATGAACACAATCGAGACAGATCCAAATGCCTTGAAGTAGTATTCAATCCTGCCTTTGGTGGTCACCCGGCCTTCAATGATTAACTCTGGTAGATTTCTAAAACTAAAGCCAAATTCAGCCACCAGGCGATTGAAGATCTATAGTTGTAAGTTTCAATTTCCACAAGATAGAGGCCGTACAGGAGATCATCTTACCGGAGAGAAGAAACGGGACCTCGTCTCCTCCGTCATCTGTTCAGGCGACGGACCATATTGCATCAGCATGATATCCATATCTTCAACGATAGACTTGAAGACTTTGGTGGGGATACGTGAACGATGCAGAGCAAACGTCCCGACATCATTTAACTTTCGTAAAGGGTCAAGCCCAACGAACTCGGAGATGTCCTCGTACTTGACTTTGGCGAATCTAACCTTCAGGCCTTCATCTGGTAAATATGTTAGTCAAGAGCCAAATGGATCCAAAAGATGAAAGGAGAACTGAACCTATCAAAGCCTGTTGCAAAATACTCAAATCGAATCTATACTCTCTCATGAGCCACAGAACTGCAAGTTCAGCCGTTTCGTAAGTTGCAATAGCTGAAGCGAACAGTCTTCGGAAATCCTCGCTAGACTGAATCTCCTCGATTTTCCTCTTGGCTGCCATGGTACGTATACGAGACTAGGCCATGATCCGCGTGACAATGTTTGTGTTATGTTGATGTTTTGGGACAGTATGTCGATGTACGGGACACTCTGGAACATCATCGTAACTTGTCCGGGACCTCTCAGGGGTATTTGAATCCATGTTGCCGTCGGGGAATCTCCTGTTATGACACCAACAAAGCTCGCAAAGCGCATGCGACCTCTGTTGAGAGTCAATCCCTGTCGGTTAAGGAGCAACAGACCAAAGGCTTGGATCGTACCTCGTCTTTGCCAAACCTACCTTCGTCTTCCTCGTCGGCGCATCCGACTCCAGATCGACCCAACATTAATTCGACTTTGTCGATGTCGAGACTGACGATCTTCCCTACCGCGACGTCGTCCTCGAAAGGTTCTACCACGTGCACATACGCAGGGAGGTACCGTCCGTTCCCCTTGGCTCTCCCCGCATCATCATCATCCGGTTCCACATCACTCTCTCAAGGCCTCAGCAACGAAGACGAATTCGAAACTAGAAAATCCTCCTCTCCCGTTGGGGCTTAGACAACTCCGAAGACGATCCTCACCCCTCTTACGATATTTCTTTACCTTCCAACTCAACAACCCCACTGTCCCAGTTCCGAACGGAATGATGAACCCTCCAAGAACCCTCTTATCTGAACTCCGGAATGAAGGCGAAATTCGTCGGTTTCTTGGCGGAGTTGGCTATCTGTTTGAGGGGTTGGACCCAAAGTATGCTATTTCGCTACGACGATCCAGGTCAGTTTCCTAATATAAATCCTTGTCAAAGTGTTTCGTTTGATTCCGTCTTCTGCAGCGCACTGAAATAACGACTAAATTATGCGATCCAGAGTTCACCCGCAAAGCCAAGGCTATGGGAACTACTTCTCCTTACAGGAGCTGGGAAAGGCGAGGACAAGGTATAAACACCTCAATTCATACCTTTATTTTTTACTGATATCACATCCAATAAGATCCTGGACATCCTCCTAGTTTTCTTTCTAGCATTGATTGCTTCCATTGCGTGTTAATACTTATTTCAACCCACAGGTGCACACCAAAAATGCTTCACATTAACCCTCCGTGTCCTCATCAGCCTTACGCATCACGATAAAGAATGGGCGAGGGGTGTAATGGGGTGCGAGATGACAATGCGGTTGGTCCTCAGAATGGTGTGGAAGGTTGGGGGGCATCTTCTATCTCTTGCCAGAGATGACGGTGAGTGAAGATGAGGAGGCGGAAGAGGGAGATGGTAGTAGGAAGCCGGAGAATAAAAATGAATGGGATGGGTCTCGCGCTTTCGATATGTTGTGCCTCGTCTTTTGACGAATCTGGTCTGCGAGACATCAACAACAACCGCTTGTTCTACGACAAATGTCAAAGCACTCGCTCGAAAGCGACATTGGATCGTCGACGCATCCAAAAAACAGAAGATGTTGCCTTATTCGATAGGATTTGCAAACAAGCCGACATAGTACTCAATTTGATTCCACACATGCAGGAGCGCATCCAACAGGATGAGCCTCAAAATGCTGCACAATATCCGAAGATGGTGTTTGATTGGAAGCATGTGTGCATCTACGGAAAAACGGCAGGAGTCTTGTGGACAGAACCTGACATCACCATCCTTGACCAACGTCTACCAGACACCAGTGAGTGTAGCATGTCATTATTGCAGACATCCGTCATCATCATCTACCTTGACATAGGCCTTCAATTTCGGTCCTTTAACAAACAGTTCGAATCTTCAGAAGGCAAAACTGTTCTCACTTCCTGCTCCTTCCGAGTTTGCCAAAAATTGGAAATCCGCCTTCCGAGATCGCCTCTTATGCCACCGTCCCCCGGACTCCCGTGTTTTACCGCTGTGCACTCTCCACGACACCTTTCGTCGGTATCTCATCACTGTTCGGAAACCCCATTCTGGAACGTCACCGTTTGCCATCGCCGCCCTGGAATCAGCAACACAGTTATGTTTATTGATGGGACAATCCTTTTCTACAAAGGGCGACGACCTCACCGTAGCGCAGCAGTCGTGGGATTATAAGGAAAACACGAGAGTTCTCAAGTTCGACGATTGTGTTCGTGGCACTTTGGGCGGATTTGACAAATCGGTCGCTTGAGGACAAATCACGACCTAGCTAGCGGTATAGTCGATGGCGCCTTGTCGGAGCGGGGTGTTCCTATATCGTTGCGTGAGATGAAGGCGGAACCCGGTGCAAGTGGGGATCCTTATATGCAAGTGGTTCGCAGCTATGATCTTGCGGTCAAAACGTTGCGAAATAAGGACGATACGGCAACGAGATCTTTCTTGGCACAGGGCGCACCCATGTTCCTGTTCTGCGTCAGTGGTGAGTTTCTTCCGGACTAATACCCTCAATGATGCTGAACAATTTCGATTGAAGGACCTAATATCATGGTCGCAGGCGGTTTTTATGATGGCGATAAAGCCATCGTGGAACCACTCGGAGACACACTTGTTATGTTCCAAGATTATACCGATGAGCGGTGCGAAAAGCTGGCGAGGACGTTAAATGCGTTAGCCGCAGGTTTACAAGAGTTGAGAGGGTATGCTACTAACCCATCACATCACTCCACTCATTGCTAATTCCAAGTCCTAGGACACTGAATCAGATCCCACCTCCCACCAAATTTCCGTCCTTTACTCCTAGGATTTATAAGTCCTGCCTGCTATACGACCAATCGATATCTGCACACCTCGAATTCAAGGCCAAACTCAACGCCACGAACCCGAATCGCTTGCCTTTCACCGCTTTGTTGCAAACTAGATTGCCGGAGACTATCCCAGTATTCGTCAAGCTGACAAATGGACAGTATGGGGAGGAAGTACACCACTTGCTAGCTCAGCACAACCTTGCGCCAACACTCCATGCCTACTCAGAGCTCGAAGGCGCTCCAAAAGCCATTGTCATGGAATATCTCGACCTTTCGTCGTGGATGACTTTGTCTACCTATTCGGCACTCCCCAACACTTCCAGATTTGCTGAACCCATCCGACTTGCATTAAACACAGTCCTTACCATCCTTCAGAAGAAAGGCAAGGTGCATAATAACCTGCGGTGCCCCAACGTCATGGTCAACGTCTCATCCACTGGTGATCTAATGTATGTCAAGGATGAGTCAGGGATTACGAGGCTAAATATCATGTAGGGCTTTAAGTACGATGGTAAACACCAGTTTTGCAAAGAGTGGTCTATACAAATGGCTGAAAGACCACAATAATACTCTCATCCTCACCACCCCAGGGTCCCTGGACCACCGCTGAAGAACTCGCCCACCGTCGATGTCTGCTGGCGTTTCTTTCGAGGTGGAGGCTGGTGATTCTGGAGACAATTAGAACCAGCCAAGGTTAAACCCAACAACTTACAATGTTGCTGGCTGTTACCAGAGGTTGGGGGCAGCAGGGGTAAGTTTTAATGTTAAAGTGACCTTTGGAATGGCATGAGGTGGATTCTGGTGCTTCTCTTTTTCAACCATCCTTGCCCACTCCTGTTCCTCACCCTGATAGCGATGGCTTGCTTCCTCCCCCTCCTCCCTCCCTTGGCTTCATGAGCGGAAGACTTTGACTACAGGTCCAAGTGGGAGGGTCTTGGTCATTGTGTTCCAAATCGTTGTCAGGTTGAATGTTCTCACCGTCTTTTCTGACATAGATGTATTAATCTATTGTAACAATTGTAACAAAGAGAATGCCGTTGATATTACACAAGCCATCTAGCCACGAATCCTATACTTCCGAAAATTACGTCGACAAGAATGTCTCATACACCCCATCAACAAGACGATCTGCCAGATCCTTGAGCTTATATGGCATTGAAAGCTCGTCATCCTTTCCCGTGAAAACAGATGCACGGGGAATGGAACGAACACTGAAAAATTGGTGTGGTGAGCATTTCCTGATGGGACCAGGACCATGGTGGTAGCTTACCTTTGGAACAATAAGGTCAGCGCATCATTTCCGTTCTTCTCTATGTCTTCAAGACTAGTAACCGGCTCACTGAACTTTCCATAACACGCCTGTGCAAATCCCAATGCAGCTTCCCGGTTATCAGTCGATTTGCGACCGCCATTCCTCCCTTTTGCGGTGACCTTCGAAGGCCAGGAGGACGGTCAGATTTGGTCAATAAGCCTAATTAAAACAGTTCACCTCCGGTCCAGATGTCCGCATCTCTTCAGGCGAGGAACCTATCAGCGAGAACTGCGGATTCACCTGTAAGTATTAAAAAATGCACTATGGAAGAACTAACGTCGTTGTTTTTTGCCCTGTCTCTGCTCTTCTCTATGGTCGCGCATAAACCATCCATATAGGCCGACAGGATGAGACCAAAAATCTTATCGGAAACTACAAAGAAGGGACGTCAGCTCCAAGTGACTATGGTAAAAAAAGTAGGCACCATCGACCATCTCCGCCAATGAACTGGGCCTCTTATTTGCGATAATGATACTCTCATCAAAACAGAATTTTCTCGTGATGGGATCATACGAATAGAAGGAAAACGTAACGGCATTGGTTAGGAGGCCATAAACACGCAATCCGGCGAACTCGATTGTCATATTTTCTTTGGCGGCAGCTGGATACAACTCAACACAGCACATTCGTGTACAAAAAGAAACCACGCACACAGAAGCGCAAGGAAGAGTTGAGCCAAAGCATTGGCATCCGGCACAATGAGCTTGAACTCGATGACGAAGAAAAGGACACCTCCTATCATGAAGATCTACCAGAGTACTCGCTTCAGAACCTGCACAGATTAAATATCGAACTATGGACAAACTTCGTGCTCGACTTCACCTCCAGTGGAATATATGGTCTCCGTCATCGCCTGCTCAGGCTTGTCGATAACTCGACCATGAAACAAAGCTATAATCGGAACAATGTACTGCAGCAACACATTTAAGAAGGGTTTTATAAATTTAAATTTAAACAACGAAACTATATTCATTTAAAACTGACTATCTCATTTTAAGCTACTTATACATATCTACTGAATTCCCAGAGAGCTAAGAGATTGGTGGACCCTACCTTAAGATATGAGCATTTCGAAATATACTTGGTTTATAGGGGACATTTCCATATTTGGACATCATATTTGGATGTTCCCAAACCCTTTGGGACCTGAGAGGTGTGAAACTTTAGGAAAAGATGTATACATATCCATTGAAATGATGCATTCCATGGACACATTTCTCTTCTCAGTTAAACTTACTTTCTGATGTTGTTTACAGCCTGATCAGGCAGGACAATCTTGTTTCTGTGGTGGAGGCTGAGCTGGATAGTTTTCTGACATTTACTTGATGCCTTGCAAGGTCCTGGTTTACTACTTTATGTAAGAGATGTTTTTATTCTGACACCTCTGACTGGAGAACCTGATTTTCCAACACATCCGACTGTCGGAGATGAATTTTTGGACATCTTTGACTGTAGGGGTTGTACCTCCAATGTCGGAAATGGTCCTTCTAGTGTTGGAAATGTTTCACTGACATCTCCGACTGTAGGGAAAGGTTTCCTGACTGTGAGAGATGGTCCTCTAACACCTCCGACTGTCGGAAATGGTCCTCTGACTGTTGCAAATGGTTCGCTCACATCTCTGGTTATAGGGGAAGGTCCTCTGACTTTCAGTGACGGTTATCCGAGACCTCCAATAGTCTGCAAGCTGTACGTTGACATCGCCGACATGAGCCCGAATATGTTATATATTGACCGATAATCAGTTACGAGCCCGACTATATATATTAACCAAATAAATTACCTCGTAAATAATTCTTATGTACAGTGATTTTACATTGTGGAGTATATAATATTCAAGTCCGTCAGTATTTCTCCGATCGGTTCTAGTCGGTGGAACAGGATGTTGGAGCATTGATTTTACATTTTGGATTATTTAGTATGCAAGATTGTCAGTTATTACTCCGATCTCCGCGCAGTTTTTGTTATATTTTAGAATATATAGAATGCAAGTCCATCAGTATTGCTCCGATCTTCCCACGATTGATGTCTGTGAAACGGGGCGGCCAACAACATTTCAACTGTGGAGTATTTAGTTTGGCAACTACAACCCCCGAAAATGAGCGCAACCACTCGTTTTTGAGAGGTTGACCTATATCTGACCACCAGACTGTCGGAGATAGTCTTCTAACTGTAGGGGATGGACGTTCGCTGTCGGTAATTGTCCTACTCCGGTTAATTGTTCACCGACATCTCCGACTGTTGGGAAAGGTTGTCTAATGGTCCTCTAACAACTCCGAATGTCGGAATTTGTCCTCCGCCTGTCAGAAATGGACCTCTGATTGTAGAAAATGGTTCGCTCACATATCTGACAAGGTCCTCTGACTGTAGAGATGGTCCTCCGACACCTCCAATGGTAGGAGATTGTCTGGCAGCAGTACATCCACGTCTCCGACTGTAGGAGATAATTGGCCGACTGTCTGAGTTGCTGTTCCGACATCCCCGACGGACTTCTGACAAGCCCGAATATGTGATATATTGGCCGATAAACAGTTATTAAGTGTATGTACAGTCATTTTAAAGTATTTAGTAATTGGTATAATATAATGTTTGATAAACAATCATTAAGTTACTAATTTGTTTGTACAGTGATTTTACACTATGGAGCATTTAGTATGCAAATCCATCAGTATTGCCCCAACCAACAGCTTTCTGACAAGGCCGACTATGTCATATGTTGTTCAATAAACACCTAGTAGCTAGGCACTCTTCTTACCTTGAAGTCTTTTGTTTCCAGAGCAATCCATACTTGAGTTATCATATTCATGTTTATCAATTAGAATGCATACTCATGTGCATGGTTGGTCGGAATCAGGCTCAACATTCTGAATAGAAAAAAAATGGCACACCTGGGCAACATACAGCCCACGGAAACCTGGTTTGTCGGAATCATGCTGAACGAAAACACAATCGTTGTCTCCATAAAACAAAGCCGGATATGAATGCTATGGATATCTCTTGTATTGATTTACATGTACTTGATTAACCGTAGAGAAGCTGATAAATGAATAGGGATGTACAAGGGAGAAATATGTAAAAAATGTGAAACCTGTTAGTGTAATTCTTTGAAATAAGATTATAAAAAGAGACAGCTTTTGAGCCCAATATAAAGACAGAAACATATCCAAAATTCACAGGGATTGGTTGGCTGTAGCACAAGAGATCAAATCCAATGCCAAAAATGTTGTTCTGATATATATAGCAATACTATGATCAAATTATTATTAGGGAACTTTGGAGGTCTTTACACTCCCCATATATTCCGCACGGATCCGAGCGGACTTTTGACCAACACAATGTCACATTTTTATAGTGCAATAGTGGTCAACTGTCCGCATGGATCCGCACGGAATTAACAATTTTACGCACTACTGGGGCTTTATATTTAGGGAAACAAGTGCTACATAATAACCCCATGCTCAGGCCAGAAATCCCGCCTATCACTCTGAGTCGCGTCGGAATGACAAATTGAAACATGCGACACGACAACATGAAAAAACAACCACAAGGGGTCTAAAACACAGCAAACGCGACGGGAAAGACAAGAAGGGGGTAGACTACAACGGGCGGCGCGTACAAATTACGCCCGCAATGTTTTTTTTTTTCTTATTTCAATTCTAATAACATTATAGCCTACCACCAGCCCACAACCCCTGAAAAAGAGCGCAACCGCTCATTTTTGGGGGTATGACCTCTCACTGGCAACCACAACCCCCGAAAACGAGCCCGTCGCGCTTGTTTTTGTGAGGTTGACCACTCTCTGGGAACCACCACCACCCACAACCATCGAAACGAGCGTCGCGCTCTTTTTCGGTGGGTTGACCTCTTTTTGGCAACCACCACCACCCACAACCCCCGAAAACGAGCACTACAGCTCATTTTTGGGGGTATGACCTTTCACTGGCAACCAGAACCCTGGCAATCACTAGCACCCATAACCCCCGAAAACGAGCGCAATGGCTCGTTTTCAGGAGGTTGAGATATGTAATAATAATAAAGCTGGTTAATCCACACTTTGGACTGTGCTGTTTGTCGAGTCCGCGGAGTCCGACCAATTCCCTTGTAGACCGCGCGGATCCGTAGGGAGTCCGACCAATTCCGCACGGATTTGTGCGGAGTCTGTGTAGTCCGCATAAGTCCGCACGGGTACGTGCGGACTATATGGGGGAGTGTAAAGTATTTTGATATTTCATCTCCTGATATGAATAATATTCTGATCCCTCTAAATTTTGGATGATGGACAATAAATATATTACATAGTTGGGCTTGTCAAAGTGTTGGCCGCCCTTTCCCACCGACAAAAATCGTCTAGAAATTGGAGCAATATTGACGGACTTCCATAGTAATTACTACAAAGCATAAAATCATTGTACATAACAAATAATTTATAAGAGCTGCACGGCAATCAGAGCAATATTGATGGACTTGCATATTAAATACTCCATATTGGAAAATAACTGTAAAAATTAATAATTTAATAATTGTTTATCGGACATTGTATAACGTGTTGTATAACGTGTTGTATAACGTGATTGGGCTTGGCACACTGCAATTCCCAATATAGAAATATTTATTTGCGAATTCAATGTGTTTATTGATCCCGAACCGTTCGACACACTGTGGTGCCCTACCTGGTTCCTCAAGAGTTCCTCCAGTCTAATGGATCTGATATTTGCTTTGATTTCCCCGGTTCTTCTGACAATGCTTGTTCTTTCATCAATAGTGGATGTAGTATAATTTTCCAAGAGTTCTTTCACTCCATAACTACTGGGCCAATGTCTATGTGGTCTTTGTCGGTGGAATAGGGTTGCCGACAGCTAACATAAAGCCCGATCATGTGTTAAGATGTGCATTCAATTATATTATTTATAATGAATGTTCATGTTACTTTAATTAGTAATAAATTCTTCTTCAGGTCCGGCACTACCGAACCAATCTCCGTGTGATTTCGTCGGTCAAATGCAAACACCGACATCGCCCGAAAGCGGCAGTAGTTCACCGAAATCGGCAATAGTTTGTCCGTTAGTACAAAGATTATCTCCTAAAGTAAAAGTAGTGTAGTACCTCAAGCAGTTCCTCCATCTGTAGTTGGAACATTCCATATTGATATGATCCAGGGCTGCCATGTTCTCTTCTGTGAGACACATTTCTCTTCTCAGTTTAACTTACTTTCTGACGTTGTCTACAGGTGTATATAGACCACAGACTCCGCACGTCGCAGCTGCCCATCAAAACGGTGTATCCGGTGGGCAGGGGTGTGTTTCAACAATGGGAGTTGTGATTCTTCAATCCTGGTATCATCGGTCCGACGGGTAGAGGTTCTCCGACAGTAGGACATTAACAATCCGGTACATCACATGTCATTATTGTAGGAGTTCTGTCCTGGACTGGCATAACAATGGCCTGATTCACACGACATTATCTCTACCTTTGTAGTGCCAGCACAAATTTTGCTCCTTAGCTTATATCTTCTCTACCACCTTTTGAGCTGCACCGGCCAGTTACGACGCCCGAATTGTCCGTTGAATGTACGTTGCTAAACATTGGATGATAAAGTGGGTGGTGTGGTTTATTACTACTTATGGGTACCTGCTTGTCAACATTGATGATGCTATAATGATCCTACCGCCAAAATAGACACAGTAAGGCACACTGAACTGGAGGGAGGTGCAGGACTGCTGTTGCTGTTGGGTGAATACCACCAACCACCTATCCCTATCTCCTCACCGAACACGATTCTGGTGCAGCCAAGATGAAGACTGGAAAGAAGTCCGAAGATCCCAATGCAAAGCATCGGGACCATGATGGAATGAACAGCGCGAAGGCCAGTAGGAAAAGCACTCCAGCCCACTGGATATTCAGTTCTGAAGGGCGACTGAAAAAGGTTCCAAATAGAACAGAAATCGCAGCACAGAAGCTGTTTATCCCACTGTCATTGATGAGTTAGACTTGTTCATCCCCTGATGACATTTTCTCATCAGGCCAGATAAACAAATCCAACAGTCGGATGAACAACACTGGCAGTCGGAGCAAACCCGACATGTGGATGAGCAACCTTTAACAGGCGGAAACGCACTACAGCCAACCGGATACACCGTTTTTGGGCAATGTTCATTCTTTCATCAAATTTGGTCATCCACTCATCAGATTTGATATTATTTGGATAACCATTGGATGGACTAACTATTCCTCCGCCTGAAGGTCCCATGGGTTTGTCGTAAATCTGCCGATGGCCGACGTCGGTAGGGGTACCTAAAGCAGAACTGCAATCATATTCCACAGAAGTCCTCAGCCCGCTCTCCCACTCAACGCTCATCAAACGACATCCCCTACACCTTTCTACACATGTCTAAGGACTTAATCGTTTTTCTCGGTGTTTCCATCCTTTTCAATTAAAATAAGTTCTTCTATTCTAACATGATGATTCAACCCAGTGAAAATCACTTGTTTCTATTTAGGTATTTCATTGATGGTTCTAGAAATAACGGGTATGGGCCGAATTGTCATATGTCTATTAATTGCAATGCTACTACCTATGTAGCTCGTGAGGGTAAGTCCGTCTTTCACTTTCGGACACCGCTCAAGCTGACTTCATTGCTGTTCAGACATTGAACTAGGCTTGAAGGAGTGAGAAATGCTCAAGATTAGTTGTACTGACCCGTTGTTACATTGAAATCAGTTATTGCTCAAAATGCACTCCTGTGCACACAAATTGCACCATAATTCTACCATTGGCCCAGCAGGGGGAAGTAATGTATCATAGCATGTATATCACATAACGTTTATCCTGCCCCCACGCTCTAATGCGCTCTACGCTCTAGTACGTGGGTGATACTTATATATTTATATATTTCTTGTAATTTGGCGTACTATAGTGCAATATGTTGAATTTTGATGACGTACATTACAGAAAAAGCCTTAGACAGGTTCTATAGGCAGAAAAGGTAAATAAGAGATGTGCTGTAATGAGCATTTAGGCTTAACTACGAAGACTGCTGCTACCTGGTTGAGCTGGTCAGGGATGTGGCTGGGCACACAGTAGACCTCTTTGGTAAACTACTCCTCCCCTGACCCCAATGGTCAGCCTCCCCTAGCTGCCTCTCACATCCTTCGTTGACCCGAACATCTCCGATTGCGGAAGTGTTTTCCCCGGCAGCAATAGTTCCACCGAAAGCGGAAGGATATTGAATGTTCTCAACATTGGAAGTTCAATAGTTCCTCCAGTAGTAAAAAATGTTCCTCTAATGGCCTTAATTAGTATTTAAATGTAGTGTTAGATCCATATCTGACTTCATAACAACTATTTCTCTGCAAGGCTGTCACTAATAAGCCAATCTCCGCGCCGTTTTTGTCGGTCGAATTCATAACCCTCGCCCGAATGCAAAGGCCCGTGGCAATTGATAACCTCGGTGCAAGGCTGTCGGACTACTTAATATAAAATAAACAACTTACCAGTTGTCTATTGTATAACTTATTGCATAGTCGGGATGGTTAGAATGAGGTCGGCTTCCCTATTACACCGAAGAATCTGGGTGGAGATCGGGCCAGTATTGACGGACTTGCAAGTTAATGTAAAGTGACACTAGACACAAATTATTGTATGGCTTAACTCATAGCTGGGCTTGCTAGATGGCACAACCTCCTTTCTTGTCGTGCAATTTTGTTTGTAAGTTGATAACCCTAGCACAACATCTAAAAATACCATAGTACACTAGGACTTTGTGAGGCATCAAGTAAAGTAAAGGTCATAAAACTATCCAGCTCTACATCCATATGATAAGTTCACCACAGAAACAAGATTATCTGGCTTGATCATGATCCTGTCCACATCGTCAGAAAGACTCTTCAACCAGAAGTTAAACCGAGAAGAGAAATGTCCATGGAATGCTTCGGGCCTCACAGAACAGGCATGGCAGTCCTGGATCATTTCGATGGAAATGTATGTATTTTCCTAAAATTTATGGCCCAATTATCACCATCAGAAGAGGAGTTTTTCCCCATTGGCTATGTGTTCCATAAGGGTGGAAAACCCTGTCCCAAGGGTTTGGAGTGTGAAAATATGGAAATGTCCCCTATAAACCAAGTACTTTTCGAAATGCTCATATCTTGAGGAAGTTCAGTAAATAAATATAGTTTTATTACTTAAATTTAAATTTGTAAAATGCTTCTTAAATCCGTCTCAATCTACATTGACAAATTACAATCAATCTCTCCTCATCGCAAAAATAGGATCGAAGTCAGGACAACACCTGGAAAAAGCAGCGAACAATCTAGACTGCAGACTCACCTTAAGATGGATCTTGGGTCGCAGTAAAGTAGACACCATCTGTTCTCTTTTCTTTTCTTGCCCTTCTCACTCCATCCCTTCATCCTATAACCTAATAACCTCATAATACCAAAACCACCTGAAGTACAAGAACCGCAACCAACACGCAAACCATCAAATCTGGTATACCCAACATCAGCAACATCCCGACCTCAGAAAACGACAGGCCTCCCATACCCTTCGAAAGAATTGGTGCGAACCAGACAATTCAAACACAAAAAGGCAAGGTACATTACGCTCCAACACCAAGGAGCACCAGCTCAACCGGGTAGCAGTCCTCGTAGTTAGGCCCGCTACAGCAGGTCTCGTATTTACATTTTCTGCACTATAGAACCATTCTAAGACTTTTTCTGGAACGTACGGCTTCAAATTCCAAAATATTGCACTACAGTACGCCAAAGTACAAGGAAAATATAAGAGTTTCAAACTATCACCCACGTCCTAGGGCGTGGAGCGTGCATATTAGACCGCATGAGGACGTCCATTTCCTTCTCCAAAAGATGCATTAGCATGGAGCAGGGTCCTGGTTGTGGACTGGTGGGGGTCACTGTGTGTGGATGCTGTTTTAAAAAAATATTGACTGGAATGGGCAATGTGGGTCCGAATAAGTTTATCATTAAGTGATGAAGTCGGACCAAGATTCAGATTAAAAAGCATTAAATTTCGCCGCTGCTGTTCACGCTTCTCGGAATGCGCGTGCTCAAGCCATAGATCGTGAGATTCCATTGTCGCTGTAACATGTCTCATTTCGGGCTGTTTAGCGGACTTCTCTCAGTCGGAAATGAGTCGGAGCTGAAATTTTCTTTTGGGCTCTGAAGAAGTCTGCCGTACAACCCGAAACATTAAGGTACTATCACGTGCAACGGCATGCAAACCGATATAGAGTTGCAAACTGTGTGATGGCTTCACACCCAGGTTGTGTTTACTGAGTATAAC
>QDKV01004923.1_pt1 | contig 18935 bp, 27 predicted proteins | sample 1861101 | NCBI WGS metagenome assembly QDKV01 (sample SAMN04275158, study PRJNA302643) | Fungus metagenome, whole genome shotgun sequencing project. | isolation source: fruitbody | host: Mallocybe terrigena | place: Sweden | collected 2013 | reverse complement strand
ACATCATAGGACGGCGGTTCATGCACCTTGACATTATACCGATTTGGTATATAAATAAAAATTAGATACCGTATTGTATGTGAACTGTACACAGAACTTAGTTGTAACTTCAGATATTAGTCAGGTCGAAGTCCTGCATGTCTTTGCGGATGTAGAACTTGTGACATTGGCAAAAGTCAAAAATCTTCAAAAGGACGAAAAAAAAACTTACACGATTGTCCAACTAACGCAATAAGATCAACTTCAAAAAACCAAGGCGAATTGTGAGCTGCACATTTCTCGTATATTCCAAGCCAATACAAGCTGCTTCGCTTTGTTATCAGTAATATGGCTTCAGCGTAGTCGTGTTCACTCACAGCAAGAAGATGCAAATCCCATGCAACCAATCCGTTGTGGTGAATGCCGTTGAGTATCCCAGAGATGCAAGTCTAGCTTTCCATAACCCAAAGCCGGCTGTGAGTCCCAACACAAGGATGCGGTAGCCCATTAACTTGGGCCATACTGAGCGCTCTTCGGAGAGCTCGAATTGATGATATGGAATGTATGGAGGTGGATTGCCAATAAGATTAGAATTAGCAATCGTCTCTCCTTGGTGTGCATCCATCAAGTCTCAAATAATATCTGCCGTTTGGTAGGCAAAAGTTCAGGATAGTACGTATATATACCACAATGCAAATGTTGTTTGTGAATCATGGGTTGTTCGTCAAAAAGCGAACATTGAATACCAAAAGCGGGTATTCTAGATGCCTTTTCTGAGCGTCTGCGGAAACAGAAATCAGCCGCCGTAAAGTTCTGCTGTTCGAGAAAACACTGAACAGATTCAGTGACTGAGTGGGGAGTCGTTATACTAAGTAGATTGATGTCAATATTGTATAACGAAAACCCCGTTCTTTCATGCGCGGTATTGAGACCCGAGGGAATATGAATTAGCATGTAAATAAGCTAGAGTGTCCAGGTAAAGACAGTAAGATGAAAAGAATGTAGTGAGCTGTGGCCCATTTTAGGGGGGGTGTAAGTCGCAACATTATTCAGTGTCCAAGCAAAGAGCGAGATGTAAAGGAATGTGAGTGCAATGATAATGCATAAAGGATGTTGGAACATCCAGGGCGGTGTCCAGCTTATATGAAGGTGTGTTCAGAGTGATCGTTCGAACCTTCAGCACTGCCAATCTGGCTAAGAGAGAGAAAAAATAAGTATTTTGACTACCAACGAAGAAGAAAGCTAGAGATCAATCCTCTTACCGAAGGTTGCTGAGGAGGACCGACGCTTTGGTACGCTGGCTTCCCGAGACATTGGGCCAATGTCACAAATACGTATCCTTTGGCTTTGAGTTGTTCGATAGCGTATGGGAGAACATCATAACTGGGGGTGCTGCTATTTAGTATCGTCATTGTCAGAAATACGCAGGAAAGTAACGTACACAGTTGAGGCTTCAGCGTCAGATGTGTATAAGTCAACACCCCGGATTCAATTTGGAGCAGAAATATTCACGTACAATAGGTCTCATGATTAAGAGCTAAGATAGTGCTGGGATGCCTATCAGCAACTCCCTTATACGATGCTTTCGATTGTTCCGGTGTATCTCCCAAGGAATCTCGACAACTAGAAGAAAGTTCGATTAAAAGATGCTCGAAAAAAGAGGATGTAAGCCTTTTACTCAAAATCCCAGTTAGCTACGGCTTGTCCTCGTCCTCCAGAAGCTTCCAAGACTTGATCGTTATAGGATCCATACGCTAGTTCCAAAGGTCAAACTACCGACGCAAGTAAAAGAGGTTTGAAACTTACGCGGACGCATGAAAGCAGGTACAGCTCCTGTGATGCGTTGAAGTGCCTCTGTTTCCACGCAAACGATTAAACTCAAAATGCGACAACCTCAGAGATTTAATGCCTTACGTTCGACCCTCCACATCTCATCGTTAACTGTTATGTTTAAAAGTTAGATATCTGCATAAGTTATTTTAAGAAGCGGTTACTTTGATCCCATGTAAGAGTTGTCAGGTTTTTATGAGACCAAGTATGAGAGGCAACCTGGTGTCCTTGGTCGTAGATAAACTTGACACGGTTAATGCTTTCTTGGTTGTATATGCAACGGTCTGCGTCATGAACATATTACCATCTGATCAATCAATTATTTGAAAATTACTTACAATTGTTCCCATCTATGAAAGAAACAGGGAAGGAAATTGTTGATAACAGGGTGAGGATAAAATATCAAGGGCAGACGAGACATACTAAAAAAGAAAGTGCCCAGAGCATTATTTGCCTTTAGAGTTTTGTCGATGTCATAGCTGCAATGTTTGACGTTCTCCAGTCAGGCGACAATAAAAACAGTTGGTTATTCAGTTTCCAACGCACATGTAGTCATACGGACCATCGTCCTTAACAAGAAAACCGGAATTCAATTGTCATACAGCAGAATTTGAGGAGAAAAACCCACGAATGTAAGGGCGACTGTGTTGGGGACGACACACTCTGTGATGACGGAAGCCTTTTGCCTCTTTTCCAAGATCTGGGCATCTGCCAAAACCAGAAGGGCGAGAACGTAGAAGGTGAATACCAGACTGAACACCATATCGAGGGGGGGGAAACTGTAGGACGGGAGCAAAAGTGCTAGACGTTAGCGCTGAACGTTGGGCTCGTTTAAACATTCACCTTGTCCGAACAAGTTATAGTTTATATTTCCCTCATGTCATCGAACGATCCATTTTGATTCTATCGATATCTGATTCGGAGATATGTGGAACACCACGCGACAACATATTGGTAAAGGAGTGCTTCTTCTCGGTCGAAGCCTTATGTGACCTTACGTGAATTATTTAACAAAATCCGCCACTTAGCAGTTGCCTACACTTACAATTCGCTCACAACGGCTCGTAAATAAGTAACTTGAAGGACTTCTACACAGTATAAACCAACTTGAATAGTCCCTCGAAGAAAGGACGTTCTTGATGCTTTATTCCCAAGTGATGCAGTTGAGAAGCAGGCAAGGGCCGATGAGCCACAAGTGTTGACGTTGACGGCTGCAGCGTTGGAGATTCAGTGGTAAGTGATGAGTTTGCAGGAGACGACAAGTTATGTGTAATTCATCACTGTCTAGACGTTTTCGCTGTTGAACCGTTTGGCATGACGTTGCGTTATAATAAAATTCCGCAATTTTTGGCAAGGGTAAAATAGGTAAATTATAGACCGGTCATAGTCCTTGACGTGAACAGGAAGATCGGCAAACTGATGTCCTCGTTGTCGCCATGAACAATATTTGGGATCGGATTTGTCCATGCTGAGCCATAAGGCCTAAGGCCTAAGGTCCGGACCACGGCGTGGCAGGATTCCGTGGCAAGGACGCAAATTTTTTACAGCTAAATTCAGAACAATAGAAGCAGCTCGGTTCCCGCTGCAGCACAGCACTTCTGTTTGGTTTTGACCAGCCGCTAAGCCTACAGTTGCGGACAATCAAAGTCAACAAATTTACATGCCGATTTATTGGGACCGATCGGGATTTATTGGAACTCCGAAAACCATCGGAATTGACAGGAAACGAGTAGATCTTTAATTTGGTACGAGGCGATTTCCCAAAATTTTGGCGCGGCTAAAAACAATTCGTAAAAATCCCGAAAAAGTCATTTTTGGATAGATCTTGATGAGTACTGTTCACTCAGAGGTTTCGAGCCTGAATCGAAGGTAATACACCCGTATCCACCAATAAAAGCAAGACTCGTACCAAAGACGATTTGAATAATAGAGAGCCCAAACAACCACGCAATGATACTACTTAGAAAATTTGAAAGACCACCGGTGACAGCAAATCCATTCAGCATCGTCTGTCCGCCAGAATCTTGAATAATCCGATGTTCATAGCCGCCATTGTACAAATATGCACGTAGAGAGGCTGTATCGTTTGATGGAGCGGTGATGCTAGCATTGTTGTAGACGTGCTTCATTTCTACGACAAGGTACGATTTCCACTTCTGCAATACGATTGAGCTGAATGAATTCAAGATGTGGAACAGAAGTGCTCACGTTAAAAAAGCCAAACTCAAAAAGTGCTGGCGTTTTAAATCGTTGTCGAATTACCACTTGTGCATGACCTATCAAGTTCATGCCAGGAAACAAAAGTGTGGGAGGAGTAATAGAAGTGAGAGCACTCATATCATCGGTAAAGCCAAGCCTAACATCAATCGGATATATCAATTCAAAGTCGTTTGTCGATGTCTTTGAGAAATTGACAACGATATTGAATCCAAGCTGGGGGAGATCAGCCACTGTACAGAATTACAGATAATGAATGTGAAAGATAGTTAGAAGCTCACACATTTGGATATCTCGAAACATATCCTGACATTGGAAGATATCAAATGCCTTCAAGAGAAATATGAGGACACGACCAATTATCTATTCAAAACACTCAACATCAACATGTGTATTTTGAAGTCGACCGAGAGTTTTCACCTCGGTAAATGCCTCGAGCTTCAGAGAAAAATTGAATACCTAGCGAGGTCACCGTAATGGCAGAAGATTCAACACCATTTGTCTAAATGTATTTGTGAATGCTGAGAACTCTTCAATTTATTAAGGAATTTACTTGAATGGCGACTCTGGAAAAACCATCTTCAAGTGTGACATCATCAGGCAGGTCAGCCGACCGGAATTCTTTGATACTTGTTAGTGACGCCTCGCGTCTGGGCCCCATAATAATAGTGGTATAGGCGAAAGCCAGGATCACAAGGATGAAGAAAAGAGTTACAATTCCCCGCAGCATAATTAGCCATCGCCCTTCGTTACTTGAGGACAGAAGTACATTCAATGACCTGTCTCCGGAATACAAGTCGAGCACTTACTGAATTTGATGCTTCCAAACTCCCAACAGAACCTCCTTTGTGGTGACTCTCTTTGAATCGCATTTGGTCCCAGGAAAATCCACTCTGGTCAACAGACTCATTTCTCCCTTGATCACTTGTGTGATCCGAAAAATGGCAAGCAGCGAAAGTGAGGTGATATTCAACCAAAATGCCGTCGAGGCATATATCTCAGGAAGTGCCACATGTGTTGCAAAGTCGTTGTACCTCAAAGAGATCACATTCCAAATCATAACTTGAATCAATACAGTAAACTTTTCAATTTAAGAAGGTTGAAAAATGAGAAGTCGAATTCATACTGGTGATTTCTGCAATGATCAGAATGAGATCCGCGATAACGGGCAGGCTGAACCACGGTCCAAATGCACTGTAATGTTTCAATTCCGGTGGTCTATATTGTATTGCGTTCACTCACCTTGTGAAATGATGAACGAATATGATCAAAGGACAAAGTATGTGCGGAATGACACGTATGATGCAGTCCTCATATGCATGTCCTTGAAGTTCCCGGACACATGCATATCCTTGAAGTCCCCGGACTCCAACCATGATACCATAGAACTCTAAAAAAATGGCCGAAGTCAACGTAATCCTCAACGATGTAAATCGCCAGAACAAGGCAAGAGGAGTGTTGTCGGAGAGATTGTCAGTGACAGGTGTGGCTTCGCTGACATTTTGTGGTGATCTGTTCATGTCTCGAGAGATGAGTAGTAGGATGAAGCGTGTGGTATCGTTAGCCTCCCTTGATATTTATGACGCTTTACATACTACAAAGCGCTCAAGGAATCACCAACTTGAGTTTCAATCGCTATTACTGCGCCGTTGGCACATGTAGTTAGTACGCAACAAGACCCTATTTAAATATTCCAAACTACTTCTATTAGTTTACCCCTATTCAAAATATCTTCCATTCCTATACAGAGGCTGTCCTCCGAAGAACTGGCCATTTGTCTCTCCAGCGCTAGATTATTACAAATAGAAACAAAATCAGATTCACTCCATTAAGAGCTGTATTAACACTGGGCAAGTCACGGCTGAGAAGTTCTGTGGCCCATATTAGTACCGAAGAAAGTGAGTTGGAGGCTGATCCGACAAAGTCCGCTGCTAACAGTGGCCTACACTTACAGTGGCTCGTAAATAACTTGAACATAATATCATTCAATAACTTCTCGATACAATCAAAGTCCCTCGAAGAAAGAAAGATCTTGGGCAGACAATCCACCAATTGATGATTTATTCCCAGATGTTGCACCATTCCTATTCCCAAGTGCAGGTTGAGAAGCAGGCAGAGGCCGAGGAGGAGTCACAGGCGTTGCCGTTGATGGTTGCAGCATTGGTGATTTAAACGATGGAGGTGGTGGTAGGTGATAAGTCTGGTGGAAGTTTGCACTTCGACTACTACCGGGCGCAACGGAAGGAGCCGAATACGATGCCCCCAAGGAAGCTATGGCATGCGCTTGCTGGCTTTGCATCCGTAATTCACCACTAATATTTAGGAAGCCAGCGCTCGATGATTTCGCAGTTGAACTGTTTGGTGGAGGAGCCAGCGCCTCTGGTATGGGTGAAGGCGGAGCAAGCCAGCGATCCTTGGCAGCTGCTGATTCCAGCAAGCTTAGTGTCCGGGCGTGATCCGCTTTCCTCGAAACTCTGCGAACGTGACCTATGCCAGACTGTGAACTTGGTATTGACCTAGAAGACGCCAAGCTTCCCGAACGCGTCGGCCTGGGACTCACAGGCTTTGCTGGTGTCGGAGGTGGAAGTGGGTCAAAGATATTGCTAGAGTCATCCTTGGAAAGAGTGTTGGTCTTTGGCTGAGTGGAGGAAACAGTTTGTGCCGAAAAATCATCAATAAAAAAGGAATTTGAAGGTGTCTCGTTGACGGCGGGCGAAGATAGAAAGTCAGAGAATTCATCTTCCTCGTTCGTGTCGATTGACTGAGGAAAAGACGCTGCTGGTTGAGGAACAAAAAACAAGTCAAATACTGGATAAGGCGTGGTTCGTGGAGGCGATAACTTAGGTAAAGGCGGTATGAGACTGCTCGATCCTGCACTGGGCGTTTCATGGGTGACTGGTCGAGATTGTGAAAGGGAGGGAGGAGGAGGAAGCGAAAAGGGTGTTGATGGCTTTGAGGTAGATGGGGAAAGAGTTGGTGATGTTTTTGACGAATTCATGGTTGCTGAAGTGCGACGCGTCGCCTGAGAAGTTGCTCCTGTAGGTTTCTTCTTCGTCGGCTCTGATGGATACCCGAAGGTTGCCCACGTTTGGTCACTCTCGGAGGTGTTGCTACTTAACAGTGGATTTGCACCACTAACTACAGGAGCGGATATTCGGGGAGGTGGAGGGGTGAGAGCAGTGACACCTGTCGCAGGATTCTTTAGTACAGGAGCAATTGATTTCGCATCATCAAACGTTTCAAAGAAGGATAATATATCGTTGTTCGCTGCGGATTGGGTCGATTGTGCGGGTAGAAGAGGTGGTTGTGGTAATGGGGACGGCTTGCGTGGAGGAGGGGGAAGTGGAGGAGGTAAAGCTGCTGGAACAGAAGGAGCTTTGATTTTCGTGCTGAGATTATTAAGATCTGCACCCTTAATAATTTTACTATTGCTTATTGTTGGAACGACGGCGAGAAATTCAAGGTCGTCGGATGACAAGGTCAGCGATTCTCTTGACGGAGGTGTCGTTGATCGTCCAGATAAACGGCCAATAAAACGTGATATGGCGAACGGTGTCGCGGACTCGCTCTGAGTTCCATCCATCGATGTACAACTAAATGGGGGGTCCGACCCCGGCTTAACGTCAACGTTTGGGTTGACAGGGGTGACAGGAGATACGACAACAGATGACACTGGAGTTGACCGTCCAACGGCCTGACTCTGTGCAGTGCTGGACCGAGGGCTATTAGTACTTGGCCGAGGTGATGCGTCTATCTTAGCAGACGATATACCCGACGTGCTAGGTGGAGAAACAGAGCCATTTGTGGCACTGTCGACTGTCTTTCTTCCGAAAAATGAAAACAGACCGCCAGACTTCTTCTTTGCATCCTCAATCGGTGATGCGCCTTCTTTATGGATTTCAACAGGTTTCCAGCCGGCAGGGGTGGTTTCGTCAGGAGCAAAAGTGGACCTAGCCTTAATAGATGCCTCCCATGAAGTCGAGCCCTTTGATGCTACGTACATAGCCAAAGGACTCGATTTCGTTGATGAGGAGTATCTCGTAAGTTTGAGGGCCTCCAACAGTTTTTTAGACGTAAATGTATTTGAAAAGGGGACTGTAGGAGGTAAAAATAAATCTTCGGGCACGAGCTTCTGAAAGATATGCGTCCTTCATCAAGGAACGTCTTCAGAGGTTATGTGCAAACAGAGGAATCCCCAACTTACAAACCAAGTGACTCGAAATCCACGTCTCGAATATTACCCTCTGTCATAGGGCTCATTTCGTCTTCTCTCCAAAGCTCGTCTACCTGCCGCAAAATCGAAGTTAGCAGTTCTGGGGACTAGAAGCAAACTTTGAGAAGACACAGAAAGTGGAATAATGAAAATAGCTTACAACACGACAATCCTGCCTCTCCTTCTCCCTTCTGGCTGCTACCCATTCATCCTCTGGTCTGTCAGGAGATGCTTTGTCAGTTGAGTCGGGTTCTTGCCAAGCTGAGCTCCAAGCCATAGAATCGGATGAGATTTCTGGAAAGGCCGGCTTCGTTGAAGACCACCTATCAGCATCTTGAGTATCCTTCCCTGTTTCGAAAGAACCAAACCCGTCATTGTCTTCCAGTGGCGGAGGAGCGATAGTTGTTGGTACAGACGGCGGAGTTAATGGTACAGCTCTTGCTTCCGTTGGTGTCCAGCCATGTGTACTCTGTTTTGTGTGAGAGACCTCTGATAACGAAATGGAAAGAGGTGTGGGTATAGGGGGTGCTTGAGAAACTGGGTGTACAGGTGCAGCTTGAAATTGGGGATGGCTTGCTGCCTGTTCGATAGGCAGAGATGGTTTAGAAGTATAGTACTCTTCAATATCTCTCGAAGATGGCGATAAAGTTTCCAGAAAGTCTACGTAAGACTCTTCACCTAATGAGACCTTGTCGAAGGGGGATGGCTCAGGTTTCCAAGTAGTTGAGGTGGAGGCCCATATGGCATCTGCCGCGATATCCGTGGCTCCCCAGTCAGAGGTATGTCCTTTCGGCCAGGAAGGCGTTGATAAGTCGTCCTCGTGGTCGCCGTGTAACACAGACAGAGAGGGTGAAGCCCAAGTCGGACTGGGGCCGGGAAGTATGGATTTTGAAGACTCTCCCCAAGCATTTGCCCAAGGATCCTCCATATTAGAGATTGAATGTGTAGAGCCCTATTACCTGACTATCACAAGCGCACACGGTGATGCGGATAACATTGGTATACTGGGTTCAACTTGCATTTCCTGTCAGGAGCTACTGAATTCATGATCTCGTTACGATCACGTGTCACAATGCGTTCCTTGATATTTATAACGTTATGTATTTCTTTACGCATCCGGTCTTAATCCCTACTTCAAGCGCAAGCTTTCCTGTCTCGGAGGAGGCGGGCCCAAATGAGTCTGCCCCAGCAGTGGTTCGACATGGTGCTCTCTGTTGTGGACCTTGCGGTCAAAGCTGCATCTAGGTCTTTGGGTTACGAAACGTCTTTCCTGAAACCCACGCATCGCAGCGACTACTTCCATCGCACAGTCATCTGATTGTCAATTGGTCTCATTCCTAGAACGGTATTTTAATGAGCGCTGCTCTCGTATCCTCATAAACCGAAGCAAGCGCTCGTGCAAGGCGCATTCTTCTTTACCACGGATAAGCGCATAACCCTCAACATGGAACAAGTTGTTCCAGCTACGAGTTTCGTCGACCCTTTCTGGACTTGTAGACTACTCTGCCATAGTAAAAAGTCGCCGCGCCGCTAATAGATCTGCCTCGACTTGTCTCAACCGCTCAGCTCGTTGTTTCCCCGCATGTTCACATCATATTTCCGGCAAAAAGGTTGTCTGTTGGGCTCTGTCTAATATATGTGACTAGATCCCTTCTCATCAAGCTCAACAATGTTTAGTATGACGGAGCCTCCTTTAACCAATCTGCTGTGGTTTGGTTGACAACAGTAATCCCTAAATCATGGTCTGATTTGATTGCTGTTATTCTGCCGCAATTGGGTGGAGTTTTTCGAATTGTTGACTCACTGACGCTAGATCGAAAATAGCTTCACAGACCTTGGAGGTGATAATTGGTCATTAAAACTTTGCCTTAGGGAACTCATAATTCATTGACGATCGACTGCCATAGTAATTTACACTAAACTTTATTTGCCATCCAAGGGGCAGGGTTATTCGCAACACTATCGCTGTTCCAAGCAACGGTGGAATCCAGACGTTTACATTCGACGTTCTGAATCGACACTCTAACATGCAATCCTCACAAGCACCTACCCTCAGGGGATGTTGGGTTAATTTACCCAGGTTTGCTTTTCTTTCTGCTTTTTCCTCTGGTCGACAATGCGTTTTGATTCTGCCTTTGCATTCGACAAAGGTCACGCAGGACGTGCCTAGCCATTATTTTCCAAATGATATCAAGGCAGAGACAACGCGTCTGGACGCTACTTGGAATCATGATCCATACTAGGGTCTTTCCTATTGAACAACAATCCTAGTTGCTGGGGTTGTAGTCTTGTTCTATGCAAGTCCATCCTTTCCACGCGTCCGTTGCAATATCTGAATCTGCTTCAGCCGAATAAGGATTAGAATGGTTCAGTTTCCAACTGCAGGCCAACGTCGGTTTACTGATCTGTTGTCAGGTTAATATTGTAGTTGCCAACACATGTCCATCTCCGCATTAATCAAGCTATGTACCATTCTTGTACCATCTTAATGTAGTTTGTCGAGATAACGATTATACTGTGCGCTCGTCTATCAAAGTCTGCTTCCTCTCCATCATCATCTCCAATTGAGATGTGAAATCTACGTACTTGATCCCTGCCGGATTTGGAGTTCCGGAGTAACTCAGTCTTCAGCTGAGGACATTCAGTAGAACATAAGTGCTATCGTGAATTGACGCAATTGCTTTTCCCCTTCAAGATCACCTTTTAACTTACGCGACTAACGTGGTGGCTGTGTAGCATGTGACTTGCACAACAAGAGCTTGAGTCGTCCTTCCTTCATCCTTTCATTATTCACCCAAGCGCGATATAGGTATCTCTTCTTGCTATAATGCAGGGTCCCTCTTCCGATCGACACATACTTGATTGGAATGAGACAGATGTTCATACGTGGCTTTCAAGCCTAGGTTATCCGCAATACGAAACCCAAATTCGAGGTATGGTTACGTTCAGCGTACAATTAATAGCAATTTCTGATTTTGACTCGACTAGAACATAAGATTCAAGGAGATTCACTATGTGAGCTAGACTCAGAAGGGCTGAAGTCTCTAGGAATCAGCACAATTGGACAACGGCTTTCGATATTGAGGTCGATATACCAAGTGAAAGTGGCGCATAACGTTCCGATTGACGAAACACACTATATTCCTCCTTGTTGGTTGACAATTTCATTTGAACTGAGCGAATCATTGACTTGCTGCATCACTAGCCGCTGACCGTGTGGAAAATGTGAGCATTGACAAGTTGCATTCCATAATGAAGGATCAAGGTATGCCTTTTTTATGCAATCGTACGCATTAGCCTTCTAATTTTTTTGCAGCTCAGCGATTGCGTACACTGGAAGAAGACAACCGGAGCTTGAATAGCGTAGTGCAGTCCTTCATAGAGGAGTTCAGTCAACTACGATCTTCTGTGTCGCAAACGGTAAGTGGCAATTTACATAGTAGAGAACCGTCAAATTTCAGCACAACCTCCCCAGCAGGATGAGCACTCACTACGTAGACAACCTTCCTTCAAATGGGACCAACCCCAGAAATCACCAACCAAAGCAGATACCATTGAATCACCTCCTTATGGATCACCACAACGAGCCGAACACGATGTTTCCGCTTCCAATCGCAATGCTGGTCCATCCACTCACAGCTCGTCCGCAGAGAAGTCGCGAAATACTTTGGAACCTCCGCAGAAACCTGCAAAGCAGGAAAGCTCAGATAATCTTAAAAGCTTTAAAGTTAGCTTAGAGGATCCTACCTGGAAGGTCCTACCTGCTGCGCTTAAGAAGTACCGGATCCACAACGATACATGGCAGAACTATGCTATGTTCATCTGCTACGGGTCTTCTGGTATCACTTTTTTAGACTCTAAACGTTAATAGTCTTCTGAACTTCCGTTAACAGGCAATCGAATAGAGCGGTGCCTTAGCTATGACGAGAAACCACTGCTCCTATTCCAAAAGCTCAAGGACGCAAAAAAGAATCCTGTCTTCATGCTCAAACACATCAAAGATATTCGTTCTCCTATTGCCGTCGCTCAACAAAAACATGCTGCTCGAAAAGCCTCATCTGTAATTTCTCAAGAGACGGCAGCCGCCATTGCAACGCACGGGCACCAAAAAACAGCATCGACATCCCGGACGGGGCATCGACCACCGAGACTCGAAGTACAAGACCTGTCAAATTCGAATCTAACACCACCTGTAAGATTTAATTCTCAACCCAGTTGGTTGGAGAACAACGGACTGTCACCCGGTATTGATCCATTACGAAATGACGACAACGCACTCGCACCGAACTCGGCAACAGTTCAGAACTCACACCTTTCAATATCGAATATGACATACGGTGGTTCGACTCTGGTTGCCCCAAGTCCGAGTCCAAGTACAATGGGCCAAGATACTATTAGAACCAAGTCAGATGTGGACAATCTCGAAAACGCAAATGGCGGATTTGCTTCCAGAGAAATGTTACCTGCAGTCAACAACGGTGTTTCGTATGCAGTTGCTATCTATCCTTACATGGCAGAACAAGATGACGAATTCGACGTCGTGGTGTGAGTAACAAGTTCTGTTCAAATATCGCACATTTTCTGACTATTCAGAAAATAGTGGGGATACCTTCATAATTCTTTCAAGAGCTCGCGGTTGGTGGTTTGTCCAACGCGATCCGACAGGTTCGGGCATAGTCGACTCAGACACAGCGAAGCAAGGTTGGGTACCAGCAGGATGCCTTCTGGAAACGAAAGTGCCAGTCGCTTCTGCCATTGCGGAAGCTACTGCGGCAAAAAGAAGTTCAACAGAGGTGCCTGGAACTCCAGCATCCAAAACACCTATCTTGCCCCTGAGCATAATCTCAACCAGCTTCCCTGGCATTGCGCTGATGGATTACCAGAAGAAGGGTGAAGAAGAGCTCGACTTGGTGAAGGACGATTTGTTGCGTGTTTTCAAGCGTTACAATCATTGGTCATATGTGAGTGTTTCAGCAGTACTCTTCCCGAATTTGAGTTATGATATACTTTTCAGGCTGTAAAGGAGGTGGGAGGAGATCGTGGATGGGTTCCTGTATGTGCCACCTTAATTATCCGCCGTAGTCGCTGATCAACTTGCTCATAGTCGTGGTTCATCGGAAGGGTCTCGGCAACTGGTGTCACGCCATCAACACCTAATTCTAGTGTTGCTTCGACTGCGAACACCTCCGTCAACTTAGACGACAACAACCCATTGCAAGTGTCACCAATGTCGTCCGCTTTCCCTCCCGTGCAATCTCGCTCGACTACCACAGTTGTCTAATTGCTCTCGCTTTCCAAACATGTCATCAGCATTCCGATAACGACCAATTGTTCCAATTCAAAGCTACATGAATACCAGTACTGTACGCATATTCATCTCATCTTCCTCTTTTCCCAAATCAATGTCATCCCTCGCTTAAGTTGTAACTCATTGCCCACTGTCTTATCCACTGCGTCGATTGTGTTGATCAGAGGATCGATCCCTTCTAGTCTCTCATTGATTGAGTGGCGTTTTCTATACTCTATTTAGTGGCACGTCTCTTCAATCTGCATTCCTTTCCGTTGGAAACAATCACTATCTATCTGTGATGGAGATATAATATTTGATCGAGTCGTGCATTGTTTCCTGGCTATGACTTTCTGAATTCATAGGATGTAATTTATTGTCCTTCCTTACGTAGTGGACGCAGAGGGCAAATCCTTCGCTTTCTTTTATGATTACAAAATCGGTAAACGGACTATGTTCTACTAGGTACTTACGCTGCATGACTGCGTTCTGAAGAATAGAAACAAAAAAAAACAAAAAAAAACAAAAAAAAGAAGTTATCATGTCACAGATAATACATCAAGGACAAGATAAGGCAACTACAAAAAAAAACTGGAAAGCACAACTCAGGGCTAAGGGAATTGGCAACAAATTGAGGTATAATGATCATTCGCGTCCTAATGACGGCCTGTTGGCCACCACCTCTTGTGGTGATGTACCTCTTCATGTTGCTCTGGGCCTAAGGGCCGTATTACATTTCGTGGGTTCGACGCAGCAGTTGGGTAAACTCACCATAGTCGGAAGTGTGGTATTCTTCATAAACGTCAGTACATTAAAAACAATTAAATCGGGATGAGGATTAACAAAACACCTACTTTTGTTCCTGTTTCTGTGGCGAGGATGTTCATGATGGTCACCTACGTTTGAAATAATTAGCTTGATTGAAGAGGTTAGATATCAATATGACTTACGTGGTCTATCATGATAGACCTGGGGTGGTGCTCCAAGATAGGGTGGTGGCGGTGGAGCCTCGTAAGCCGGTCTGGGAGTGCTTTGTACGACCTGTGTGGGAGGGAGTGGTGGAAGTGGAGGTGGAAGGTAGTGGTTCGTCTGGGACTCAGGCAAGTAGCGGTTGTGTCCTTGAGGCGGTTGTTCGATTCCGTTTATAGTGCGGATTTTACGACCATCTGGTAAAGTGCGAGTGATGTGTTCGTTGCCCTAATTGTTGGGTTAAGATGAAGCCCGGTCCGGGATGTGGTAAGACACAGCACTTACCTCTGTATCGATCCGCCTACGAATGCTTTCTTGGACACCATTCACGGCTCTACTGGAAAAACTTTCCGACACCCAGCGACCACGGCCAGTACTATTACCAAAAGAAGACGATGAAAAGGAAGACGATGCAATAGCAGGGAAAACAGGCATTGGCGACAAAAGGCCGAAACCTGGGAAGGTTCTCGTGCCAAATGGATCTCGGTCGAGCTCGTCCATGATTCCATCTATGTCAGAGTGCATTCGATCGAAAGGATCGAGAGGTTGACTAAAGAATGGATGGTGACGGCGAGATGACCTTGCAAATGGAGTACCTTCAAAGATTTGATCGAAAAGGGCAAACGGATCTGTGAAATTGAAGCCACGGAGGGGAGAGTTATGGAAGAAGGGGTCTGGGAAGGTGTAGCTGCGAGTGGGCCTTCCGCCGTAGTAGGATCCATGCTGCGATTTGGTTGACCAGTGTGGCGAAGGAGATTCCTCCGGTGGGGGCCAAATGCCATGAATATCATACCCCTTTTTGCAAGTGTGAAAAACTGCAGATAGTTGGAATAGAAAGCACTAAACACCTCTCGTTTCTTTGGATCAATGAGGACCTCATAAGCATTGTTCACCTGGAGTGGAACATTGTGATGATAGGCTTCACAACGAACTAAGCAGTGGAAGCTTACCTTTCTGAATTTCTCTTCTGAAATGGCTTTCTGTTCAGGAGTTGAGCCCTGAGGAAGGCGGTCAGGGTGGGTTAAGAGAGCCTTTTGTTTGTACGCCTTTCGGACTGTAAAAGGGATCACATCGAACCTGAGCTGGGCGCTAATCACGATCAAAGAAATGTCGAGACCCTACCTTGCTCGGGAGTTGCATCACTTGAGATGCCAAGTTCCTCGTAGAGACCAGTGGACATGATCTGAAAAGCTGGAAAACCAAAGAAAACCAAGAATGGGAGACGAGTACTCCCGAAAGTTCTGGGTATCACCGTTCACGTGATTTTCATCTGCCGTTTACATAATTTTTTGTTATTGGATTCACCCCAATGCTTTTGCAGGAGACCGTCCTTTGTGCTACCGCACCTGCATCCTCTGCAGCTGGAACTGGTATAATAGCAATTCATGACATTCAAACAGGAGCGACCTTGACTTCTTTTAAACAAACAAATGCAGGACCTCACTCTGTAGCGGTGTTGGAAACACGAAATTCACAAGGCGGCTTCATACTCGCTTCGCAGACCGATAAATCTATTTTGAACGTTTACAACTTCCAAAAGGTACCCATTTGCATCTGTTTCATTAACTGAGTCGACTCAGTTTTGCAGGATCAAATTAGTCTGAAAATTGTGCTTCCTGAAAAATTAACGTGCATTACCATCGATCGTAGTGGTAATCTATGTGCTGGAGGCACTGCTTCAGGAAGAATCTTTTTCTGGGAGGTATGATTATCTTTGTATTCTTCAAATCACTTGCAGAAACTTTAAAGGATATATAGACCGTATCAGGCATCTTGTACAATTGTTGGGACGCACATTACCGGCGGCTTAATGTCCTGCGCTTTACAAACGACGGCTGCGCATTGATCTCTGGTAGTGATGACTCTAGCGTCAACGTCTGGTCCGTATCTAGGTCAATATGACCTTGCCTTTCTGCATCATACTCTGCTGACCTTACACTTGATAGATTGCTAGACGATGAACTACAAAATGAACATGTGTTACCCTTTTGTTCACTATCTGATCACACCCTCCCTGTCACTGACATTCTCTGCGGCATCGGTCTTTTCCCTGAATGTCGAATATTAACTTCGTCCGTGGATCACTCGGTCAAGGTCTGATTTCCAATGTACAACTCTTTTCTTTGTCAATGTTGAAGCTTGTAATAGTTATGGGACTTGTCGTCTCGATCACTCCTAACAACCTTTCAGTTTCCTCAACCAATCTCTTTCCTGGCATGGGATGTCACAGAACGATTGTTCTTTGCAGCCTCCTCAAATGGCTCTGTACATCAGATGAACTTATTTCGCGAACGGGAGTCGACACTAGGTCCAGTAACGGAAGCCGTCGGCGGTGCAGGAGTAACAGGTGTCGTTCGCATTGAAAATGACCAAAGTCGGGAAGAACGGAGAAAGAGATTGATCACAGTCGGGTAGGTTCCAACTTAGCCACGGCAAGTTGGAGTCCCAATTTGAAACGTTCCGCAGACAGCCCATAACAAGCATCTGCATATCGCTGAACTCCACTATCTTGCTCGTCGGTACTTCTGAAGGGGTGATTTACTTATACGACATTCCGTCCCATCAGCTGTTGCGTTCAATACCGACCCATAAAGGAATGTCGATATCGCATATCCAGACTATGATTAAACCACCCGACTTAATAGGGCATGTCAGCCTTCAGATGCAAGCCGGAGTGGACGCGAAAGATGTCATCCCAGTGAAACCTGTTGTGCCTTTTCAAAGAATCAGAGATGCGAAAGCGCGAGAGGCACATGAAGTGACTCTCCTGCTACCTCATATTAGAGAGGTATATATGTTGCGTTTTATCCCTTTTTTTACTGTTATCTCACGTCTCGAATTGTAGAACTATAAAGATGAAGCTTCAGATTACACATCCGAAGAATTTCTACGGGACTATAACTATTTTATCCGACCAATTAACGGCGGAGAGAACGACGAGTCAGATCCGACGTCACTCAGGTCGAAAGTCACAGAGCTCGAGTCCGAAGTGCAGTCGCTCCACGATCAATTGAGCAGGGCGAAAGATGTCAATGATGCGATGTGGGATACTGTGGTGCAGCAGTTTGTGAGTCAAGCCAAGCCTTCCGAGACGAATGCTGTAGGAAGCAAGGTCGGCGAAGACGGAGAGGACGACCAGCGAAGAAGAAAAAGGGGGAGAACCTAATCATGCTTATTTTCTTGTGGTTATTCCGGCCAAGCGGTTTGGCCGTTTCTTCTTCCCGAGAGAGCAGCTTTTAATTTATCGCCTATATTATCTTGAGCTGGCAAGATAGATTTGAAATACGTTTCATTTTGGAGGGACCAAAACTCATAGCCAATAGTTCGAATTCATTTCACGAGCACCTAGCTAATTTTCCGACGGGTAATTTCGGTCTACTGAGAACTCAACCGTATTACCCCCTGTCAGAATATCGAGATCGAGACATGCAGATTTCGACCTATCTACGGTTGCCGAGAAGGACACGCTCTGCATTTGGAGGGAGATCAGAGATTTTGGTTGATGTCGTCGAAGATTCATCACAGAAGCAGTCAGAGTAAGTTGTCTTTCCACACCACCGATCTCAACCGACGCGACACAATTCAAACGCGACACGTAGGGTCCAGAGAGGGGAATGGGTTTGATTTACCCATTCCCTGACAAAGGTGCAATATTCAAAATGAGTATCATTTATAAATAACAGATAACCACCCCGCTCGCCTCACCCCTGAGGCCTGACGATCCATTTCCCTGTCCCGTTTCAGCCGTGTCGGCTGCTTTTCTAGTCCTTGTGTTTGAGGCGCTAAAATTCGTCAATCGTCTTTTGGGTTCCCTGGTTGTTGGTGTTGGTGTTGGTGAGGATTTTCCGGACTTTCCTTGGCCCTGTCGTACGCGATGCGCCTCCAATTCCTAGCCTGCCCCCCCAACCTGCGTCTGTTCTCCATTCCCTCCTTGTTTCTGCTTGCCTTTGTCCTGCTCTGTCTTGCTCTCTCCCCTTTGCTCGTTTTCATCCAAGTGGAGGGGTCTTTGGTTGGGTAAATATATATTTTCTTTCGGGTTTTTTGTCGTCTATTCGTCTTTTGTAACAGGGCATAAACGGTCCCAGGATGCGTGGTCGTCTCGTTTCCCTACGGCTCGGCAGTTGACACACTTGCATTTGCTTGGGTCTCTCTCGGTGCAATTCGCCGTTCTGTGTGTCTCCGCACAGGTTCCGCAAGTGTCCTCTGCTTCCACGCATTCCCCTGCAATGTGGTTTTTCCCGTAGAATTGGCACTTGAGACATCTTCGCGGTTCGGCCTCAATTGACACGTAAGGCGTAGTAGCAAAAACTTTTGCCCCGGTTTTCTCAGCGCAGTTGCTCTCATCCATCTGGCATCCACAATCGTTCCTTCCGCCATTCCGTTCTCCTTCTCTATGCCTTTCGATACCGCTGTCGAAGTGTCTGTCGAACACGGTACAAA
>QDKV01004924.1_pt1 | contig 18964 bp, 17 predicted proteins | sample 1861101 | NCBI WGS metagenome assembly QDKV01 (sample SAMN04275158, study PRJNA302643) | Fungus metagenome, whole genome shotgun sequencing project. | isolation source: fruitbody | host: Mallocybe terrigena | place: Sweden | collected 2013 | reverse complement strand
TGCATTGATGCAAAACACAGTAAAAATGTATCCAAATTTAGAAACTCTGCATCAAATTTGCATTTTACAGATTTTATTATTTTGCATCGGTTTCACAAGAGGCAAAACACAATAAGAATAGAATAATCTACCCTGATTTAGTGAGACATACAATTTATCATTTTGCACTATTGCAAAAGGTGGTCAAAATGTTTCATTCATTTCGAGTCGAAAATTATCAATTTTAAACAATTTTAGACACATTTAGCAGAACCGAAAACTCGGTCAGAATCTTGCATTCTGCGTGGTGCAAAATGCATCGCACACTGTCGTGTCCACTTAAGTGGGCGGGTCAGTGCGCAGTCAATGCCCCGACTTCAGGGAATCGGAGGCAATGATATTACTACATTCATCAATTACTGTACTATAAATTTGTACTACATATATATCAAATAGCGTTGAAGAATCCGTACGGAGATCGTCGGCCGTCTTACCCTCGTCACACAGTGCATCCTTCCCTTTGCTGGTACACGACTCAGAAGCCGAATGTGAATCCTCCGTGTCCCTGTCAGGCTGGACCGATGGGACGTCGATGTGCTGAAGATTAGTATAGAGGATGCAAGGTTGTCGTAACTCATTGGAGACGACAGCGTTTGAGACGGCACGGCTGTCGTCGTTTTGGCAGGGGAGAACCTAGCCTTTCCCTTGGTATCAACAACGGGGCCGTCAACATCGCTATTCATGTCTGACACAGGGGGACATGCGAAAGTCAAAGGAGCTGCGGGGTCGAAGGAACGAGGAGGCCATCGAAAGGGTCAAACTGAAGTAGAGACTCATCGATATCGTCAACGTCGTGTGGGGCCTTCATGGCTGTAGCCGATCTTCTTAGTTCGAGGCAGTAGTGTTGCGATAGTGTTGCGCACCTCAGTGTAAACTGTGGACGAAAGTGTGTATGTGTTGTAGGTTTGGCGTGGACGGGGAACTTGCGTGAAATGTCATGACGAGGTGCGAGCTGAGTAGAATCGATGGACATCGTGCATTGGATAGTAAATGCTAAACCAACCGAGAGGAGCTGTGATGATGTTCTTGATGGCACCGAGGAACGAGGAATTGTGCCGAAGCAAGCACGCAAAAAGGCTGGGCATTCAAAACAAAAACCCAAAACGATAGAACAGGTGGCGGGTCCGAGTACATCACAATCAAATCACAAAGCAGACGAGCAGAATGACAATCCAAAGGCTGGTAATCCGATGCATGCCCAGCAGGGGAAACAACTATGTGCAACGGGTAATCCGATGCACGCTCAGCAGGGGAAACGCCTATGTCTGCAACGGGTAATCCGATGCACGCTCAGCAGGGGAAACGCCTATGTCTGCAACGGGTAATCCATGAACGTTGAACACGAAAGCGGACTGTTTGATGGCGTATACAGTATATAACAACATTCCACGTCGGAGTTCAAACAAATCTTTCAGTGTTGCTGCATCGGATTACCCGCTGGCAGCTCTAGCCTGCTTTGCATTGGATTACCCATTGCAAGGCAATGGCCTCTGAAGCCGTTACCGTTCTCTGTTACCATTCCCGACGACTTTCAGTCCGCCGCTGTGGAATACCCGTTACAACGTCTTGTACTCGTTTCGTCTTCGCGTGCATCGGATTTCCCAGAGGACTCGCTTACAGAACGGTGCCCACCATCCAACTTTGTATTTGATTCCTGACCCTATCTGATTTCTCATACGCGACTATTAGATGACATGCGTTATTTATGGAGAAAGTAAAATACACTTTGGCGCCAGAAGGCAATGGTTGCAAGGTTAGGGTTTGGAAGCCGAACTTCTCAACAAACCTACGTTCGTCTCCAACCCAGTCTTTGTAGCTGTCTTGATCAAATCTTGCAGTGTGCGCTGCATCGGATTACCCGTTGCAGTTGCAGCGCAGCTCATGGCTTGCGAAGCCGTTACCGTTCTCTGTTCCCATTCTCGACGACTTTCAGTCCGCTGCTTTGGAATACCCTGCAACGTCTTGCACTCGTTTCGTCTTCGCGTGCATCGGATTTCCCAGTGGACTCGGATTACTCGTCGCACGTTTTGCCTATCCCGCACTGTTTAGGACAAAAAGCCACGCAGTCCGTGTGCATCGGATACCCGTTGCACCTTCACGCTCACCGCGTTCACAAGTCGAGTCACTTGGCTGCACGTGAATTGCCGTTGCACTCACCGCGTTCACAAGTCGAGTCACTTGGCTGCACGTGAATTGGCTAGGTCCCCGCTAGCACATGTACATTGAATTGAAGCACTTCGTGTACGATTGAAATGTCAATTTAGGACCGTTTTCTAGAATTCCAGTAATATAGGACGTGAACTGTCGGTCCCATTCTTCCTTCTGCCCTTCCACCAACTATCTCAACCCTCCTCTTCATTCGATCCCGTTGCTTTGGAATACCCACTGCAACGCCCTTCATCTCTTCGGAAACAACCCCAATATGACAGAGAGCCTAACGATCGAAAACTTGCTAATCGATGAGGCAGCAAGGCTCTGTCGAGCTAGCCCGAAAAAAAATCAAGCAAAGTATCCCACTGCCTCGACATCCCAATATACTCAGCAGAGCAAGGAGGGATATGGCCCCGGCCATGCCATCATACGACACTGGCCCCCTGAAAAGACTCATGTAGCCTGGGGTGAACGAAACCGCACTGTTCTGTTAGAGGAAAATATACCACTCAGTATCTGGTCGACTCTCAAGGAAATAGAAGGGCTCGACAATCTCCAATACCACGTCATCTTGTCATCTCTCTCCTCAATACGTTCAAATGATCACGGGAATGAACCAGCATTCCGCAACATATGTTCAAAGTTCCTTACACGCATAACGGCCATGGCGTCACTCTTCTTTCTTCACCAGTGGTCGAAACATTCGAACCACAAGGATTATGCTGCTGTCCTAAAGACCCTCCAGGGGATCGGCGACATCCAACAGGAGTATACATCTGAGGATAGTGAGACCGCCATCATCCATGATATCGCATCATTGATTCCTCGGAATTCCCCAATCCCATTATTGAAGCAATTGTCTGGCACCTCTGATGGAGCAGTCGCCACTATGGTCAACACAAAGAAAACGGGGAACTGTGAAAAGGATTACCAAGGCTTCAGCTCGAATTTTTCGAAAACGCCTGTCGCTAATCTAGATCAAGTCATCAATATCTGTGTTCAGAAGACATTGAGCTCACCAAAGGCCTTATCCATTGCGGATTTGAGGGAGTTCATTTCCGCTGAAAGTAAGATGGCATGGCCAGAAAAGGCTATCAGCCATCTAGCTCAGGTGAGGTTCTTGTAACTTTTGTTTATTTTTTGCTTAGCCTCAATTGATTGTGAAGATGACGTATGAGTTGAACGTATGCACCAGCTCTTTAGGGGCGTTTTCGTCGCTCTGGGGCTTCCACAGAGTTGGCTTGCTGGTATACCCCCTAGAAGGAACGAAGATCCTCTACATTTCTGACAACCTGGCCGCTGATACTACATCTCCCCATGACCGCGTGGATCCCACCGTGAATAAGAAGATCCTGGAAGATTTCTTCTTCCTTGCAGTCTCCGCACTGCTGCTTTCATATGGGGTGCGCATCATCCCACCACACCTCAGGGATGACAAAATTTTCATGTCATATTTCCGTGGTTGATAAGGTCCGTTCTTCCCTGTTTTTTTAAAATATTTATTCTTACTCTCTTATGTAGTACTTTGTGAAGGTTCGCTACCACCCTCATAGACGTCAACTGCTTCAGCAGATAGTATAGTTTTTTTCTTCTTCATTTTGGCATTGTGGATATACACTATTATTCTTCCATCCATCGTTTTACTTCCTTCAACACCATGCCATTGCTAATTTAGATTTCACGCGAAACAACGAAGCACGCCTACTTCCACTTGCTTGAGGGTTTCTGTACTTTGCATACTCGGCACCAGTGGATCTTATCTCCTACGGCAGTCGAAATGCCTGCATACAGTACCAACTCTCAAAAGCCTGGCTACTCACGAGGCAAGTGTCACTCGAGATCATGCTCGCGATAAGGCACTTCATGGTTTCCTTCAATTCGACAGCGTGCAAAACTACACACGACAACGCGATCACCGTGTTGGGCGCACCAACAGGATGAACGTCGGCATTGCAGCAACCTACTGCGAGCTGGAGGGTGTTGATATCGATGCGCGCGATCTCCAAGATCGGCGAAAGCGTGTTGCAGAGAATAAGCATGCTGAACTTAGTGTTGGGCAGCTTCTTGCCATGATCGTTCAACCCCATCTTGACACACTATTCTCTCTTCGTTGGCTCCATGTCCTTACACTCAATTCCCGAACTCTCCCCCTGGAAAGCGCACGGCGTCCTTATGTTGTTCAAGTCTAAAGCCGCTAAACTCCAGCTTCCCATTCAACCAACTACTGTCCATCCTCTTGCATCCAGTGGCAAAAATGAAACACTGACGACTGAGTTGAAGGATGCGCTGTTCGATTTCTTAGCGCAAATGGGATATACAGACACTGATCATGACGAACGCATAGTGTTTGCGGGGGGAGATGGTCTCACCTTTCAAAAAATGCTCGAGCTTCAACGATATCTCCGTGATCCGTTTCAAAGTCTCGAAATTCATGAACCCATCCTCTCGCTTTGGCATACGGAGTGGACAGACCTCAGCCGGGTATTCGATACTCATTGGGCAGACCTAATGAGCCCAGATCCTTCTTCGCTCAGTCACAGTGCATCGCAAATAAATCGTCCAAGCCCTGCCAATCTCAAAAAGGTTGACTCATCCTTGAGACACGGATGCTTGACTGTTGGAGGTTTGTAAGTTATTTACGCTATAACATTGGTACTCACATGCATGTTTCAGAAACCATTTTAAGTGTTCCAATATCTTCGAACATTTCAAGACCTTGGCCGACACGAAGAGACTGCCCGAAATAGAAGATCTCATCACTTCCACTCGGCAGCTTGCATTCTCAAGCACGCGGGCGATTTATTTCGCACTGGACGATGTTCTTATTCCCAGCCAGTGGTCTGAATCGGTACCGCTTGGCACTCCATGGAAGCCAGCCCAGGTTTCCTATTGTTCACGTTTGCAGGCTCAAGCCATTCCAAGTACTCGACACGATGAGGGGGGTCGCCATCGCATTGTATCAATTTTCCGTATGAGATTCGAAAAACACTGTCCGGTGTCCAGGTCTAAATGGTCATGGGTCAACTTGGCTTTCAACCTTTCCCTTCCCTATATGAGGTGGCGTGTGTTTGAGAATCGAACAGTCCCTTCAGTATGTGTATCAATGTATTTTATTTCGGTATTATCTAAATGCTAGATAGGGCCTGTGAGAATGGCATGGATTTTCCTCCCTACTCCGAGTACCAAGATGTGTTCTCATCCCTTTGTCAACCACCATTTTCGCCAATTACATCGTACCTACTGGATACCAACTAGCCGTCTACTGCCCTACCCCATATGAGAATATCGTCGGGAGGCGGTATGCGACCCCCGTCATTGTCAGGCGCAAACCCGCTTCACCAACCTTCACCCCAACCAATCCTGCTTTCCCAAACACCACCGCAAGTCAATGTCACCTCCCCAATCACCAACCAAAGTCCTCCTGCCCCTGGTATCAACACCACGACCTCATCCCAAAATGATACCAACAGTGTTGCTGCCGTTGAAGCACCCGCACGACCGAAATCTCAGAACGTCAATCCACAAAGCCATGGCATTCTGCCAAATGGATGTTACCTCTCCACGAACATGTCAGTGCCAGAAGTTGGAACGAGGATGTAGAGCTCTCGAGTGAACAAGCATCCTTTTGCGACGAAAAGCATATCACAGGTAAATAACATTTTATTTCAAGCCATTTTACAATAGATTCGATTGTGCTGCGCAACATGCTCAATCCTCATCGCTATCACTTTCTCCACCTTTCCTGGATTTCTTCAAAATCTGGTCGAATGAGGTCAGTATTGTGTAGTCATTCATATCGCAAACTAACCCATACCTGCTTCAGGTCTGCCGCCTTCTTTCTTTGGAATTTTTTTCTCTCAAAGTCACTCGTATATTTGAGCCTCAACTTTAGAGCATCTCTAATTGGCCAATCATTCAGGTACACGTCTTTTATGTCGAATTTCTGTGCTACCTATTGAGTGGTAAGTGAACAGTCTTGATGCGCGGAATGTTTACCCTTACTAATTTGATACACTCATCAACTTTAGGCGATTTCTGTTTACTGTAGCACAATGATGTGTCGAGTGTCTTGGAGATTTGCTCATTGATAAATTTCTGTTGTGACGGTAAGAATAGTTGTCTCGGTTTATTGCGGCATGACTTACAGTGAACGTAGCGAAGCGCTTTTCTTCCCAGCCTAAAGTCCTTTCAAGGTTGTACCCACCACTGTTCGTCCTTCCGGCTTCTCCGCTTGGCTTTGGGATCTTGTTGAGGTTGCCACAACCTTCTGAGTCGTTTGAATCAGATTCCGAGTCAGACAGATCCGAGTCCAAATCAGTCGGATCTAATACGACTGAAGGACTTTTGGCTCCGGTTTCTTTGCGAATATGGCGAGGACGACCGTAGGGGGATTTGTGATGAACTTGGCGTCGAATCCTGGCACCCAGATCCCGGCGCATAGTGACTGGAGGAGGGAGAGACAATACACTGAATTGGAATTCAACATGTGTGGTGATGAGAGGAAGGTGAGATTTAATCGGAAAAGCCATTTAGCCAAAAATTTAGCATGTAGATATCCTTTATACATGATTCTTCTATTGTCCCCCAAGTTCGTCATGAGTGTCCGCTGTTCTTTATTGTTGACCGCCGTTCTTGTTTTAGGCGTTCTTTGTTAACAATATGCGGCAATCAACGATACAACAAACGATTATGGTCTTAGGTTGCAGTTATTATCGCCATGGGTTCAAATAGGCTTCATTTTTCCTTCTGACGGTTTCAACATTTAGTTTCCCCGCCCATTTACCTATCTGTGATAGGTAGTATACCGTATTCCACTTTCTCCTTTCTCACTTAATACTTATCATGTCGTTCTTATTCAAACAGACTGAAGAGGTATCGTGAATCATCTCTGACTTCAGATGAGATTGACAACGATTTGACAGGAGTATCGACTCAGTGCTCGTCTGTCAGGAACAGCCGGCCCTCTTAACTGTCTGGCGTTCACACAAGACGGTAAACTTCTTGCTAGCGGAGGTAAGTGGATGCCTTCGTAACGGAATTTGATTGGTTACTTGTGAACGTACAGGGGACGATGAAAAGCTTTATCTGTGGGATGTTGACAAGAAGCGGGTTTGTCAGGTTGTCGCAGACGAAATGGCAAGATGGGGTCAAATCACCTGCGTCAAATGGTTATCTGGTGTTTCTGATAGGGAAGTTCTCTGCTTTGGAACTGGGAGAGGACTGGTCCTTGTCTACTATTATTCTACGGAAGTGGTATGTTCAGACAGTCTAGACCACCTTAATGGATTGGGTACTCACATTCAAGCAGGACCACTTCAAGGAGTTGTCGAGCACTGCCGTTCTGCCTTTCAATGAACCCGTTGAAGCTCTTGACTATGACACCAATAAGCGTAGACTTGTCCTGTCTGGCCACACAGGCAAAATAAAATTATTCAATTTGGAAAAAAATGGTATGTCGAATTACTGGTCTAGAAATGTAAAACCGCAATTCATGACCCTCAGGCACACTGGTTGCACTGTGGAGCATGAATTGGAATACTGGCCACGAGGGCGGTGCCATCCCACGGGGTGTTCAATTTACAGCTAACGGAGAAGAAATATTGATATTCGGGCTAGAATCAGGTGTTATGTAAGTGACCGTTCATTCAGAAGAAAAAACCTTCATACTGGATTTCAGACTATGCAAGTCTACCGTCTCGGGGGCAGATAAATGGACCAGGGTGTTAAAGTCAAGCATGTAAGTGATACATAATGTGAGAGTGTGAGAAAATCCTTATCCAATCTGAACAGCGGAAACATCTGCTTTAGCGACGACCAAAAGTTGCTGCTTATCGATAACTTGGCAAAAGGATTTGATCTGTACAATTATCCTCACAGTTCTCCATCGGATTCTTTCCCCATACCTCGCGAGAAGGCCTTTGTTCAAGAAGCCGTGTTCCTGGAGGCTCAAACTTCAGTAGCTTGCGGAAGTGATCACGGTCAAATACATATATTTGCTGTTGGAACCTCCAAATGCTTACAGATACTCAAACATGGATCCCGAAAAACATTGATTCAAGTATTGGCTGTACGTGCATTCCACAACACTTATGGTTCATCTTACATGACAGAGCTTTTAGGCCCGTTCAACTTGGAATCAACATCTAATCGCCAGTGGCACGGATGAATCTAAACCGGTAATCCACATTTGGGAGAAATGGGTATGTTTTCAAGGTTATCCAATGAAAATTAGCACATTCAAAGATGCTCCTAGATAAAGGGACATCAGGAGCAACCGAGGCGTCGCGGGTTTGACCCTATGATGTTACTGGTTCTTCTAAACGTCCTTATGATGTTTTTCTTTGGTCTTCTGTGGCTGAGTCCGAACGGAGAACGGAGCGTGCTTTCAGGATGGTACAATTTTAGGAGTGGAATCATGGAAGCCTAAGTAACGTAGACTTCCAACATAGTATGATCAATAATACATGAGTTAAAGGTTTTACGACCTAAATTTGTGCAGGCATGTCAATGATGGTTTACGCGGCGGTCAAAATAGTTGCCTGCCAGCAGTGATAATTATCTGGGCATCAGTCGAATATTTCCTCCTCGTGGAGGTGTGGACGTAAGTGTGTATGTGTTGTAGATTTGGCGTGAACGGGGGCGAACTTGCGTTTGGCTGCCTGATGGCGGTTTATGTTGATGCTGAGCTTGGGTTTGCATGGTTGGCGACAACGTAAGCGGCAGTTAACGGTTCAATGTGGTCATATCAGAGGCGCCGTAACGAGGGCATATTGGATTTATTAAGATTAAGTTCCCTTGCAAAATCAAAAATCAGTCAAGCTCATAGGAAAAAGAGGAAAAGAGGACGAACAGATGTGCATTAGTGATTTGTGAGCTCGAATTTTCATCTTCATCGACATGCGTGGCCGGCGGTACGAGTGACGGCAGCGAACAGTCGAGACTCGACGGAATTCTGGAATCTGGATCAACAGCGTAGGTTTATAGCTCAGCAAAAATCAAACCACTACTTACATGTAGTGTTGGTATCAGTCAACTCGTACAGGCCCACATACAATAACAATCAGAGGGACTAGGCATGCCACTCCTGCGGTATCACGATGGAAATAAATTGTCTCGTTCTGGTCTTGGTATCGACAAAAAATTTGACTTCAATTCATATGACGTCGGGGATCAACTGTGCAACTTTGCGGATCATAATTAAATCTACCCATTGTTGGCTATCATCAGAAAGGTCGGCCCCTGGGCGATAAAGCCAGTCTGCTGAGCTTCAAGGTCTAAATCATGTTTATTTCAAGGTCATTACACGCATCGTGTATTGATAGTAGGACACAAATTATCAAGCGCAAGGATTTATTGAGGAAGGTTCAGAAACGTGTCAAAGTCGATTTATGTTGCTGTGGACACGTCCAGTAAGACTTACCCGTCCCATTATGCTGCGGCCCATTGATAGTTATGTTGCCCATGTTTTTGAACATCGAAAACCTGCTCACTGTATACAAATCAGGTAGGTCAACAGGGTTCTTAATGACTAGCCCACCAGTGAGAGCTTGCAGCTCATTTAACACCCGATCGATCTTAATCTTTATTTCGTTAAACCCTTCGTCGACGCCGCGGTGAAGTCGCAGTAAAACAACGACTACCACTGTGAGCAAGACAATTATAATTGCTACTACTCGTTTTGGTCAATATCCAAGGTAATAACGGGTATGAGAATGAATACTTACGGAAAACGATAATAACAATAAGTGCGCGAACTATCGAAGACATTGCCGAAGTGGATAGGGAATTGTTGGGAGCGTTGAAGGAGTCGACATTGGCAGGCGGCTACCCCAGACCGGCGGGCCCGAATACCCGAAATTCCTGTTCCACCACCTTTTTGAGTCGGGTCAAGGTTTGCTTCGTTTGACGAAGGTGCAGTACGCGATGATGTTCCGGAAACCCAGACAGCATAAGTAGCCTAAGATGGACGGAGAGTACGTGCGTACCTCGGGAAACCCAAGGTAGGAAAGAAGGGGACGGTATTAGACGCACATCGCGTGCCTTGGGAGACCCAAGGCAGGCAATGTGGAAGTGATAGCGGCAAGAGCTAGGGGTGGAGGGGAACGGGTGGACATTTAGAACAGACGTCATGACAATGGCCACGCGGCAGGCGACGGACATGCGGCTCGGCAGCGGTAATTGGCCCTCGTCATTTTTCAAGAGGCCGTCCGCTTGCTTCCTGGGTCTTCCCAAATGCCTGTGGGCGGCACCCGCACAAATCTCTCGTGTCGTCTTGTACCCCTCCATTGCTCTAACAACACCGCCGCGCAGACGCCCACTATTAAACAATCTAGGGTCCCTTGACATCGTTGATTTCTTCTGCGTGTTCGAGTGACGCCTTACCCCGCGTGTACAAGTGTCAGAAGATACCCATATCATCGTGGTGAAGAATTTTGTTGTTTGAAGTATGTGAAGGTGTGTACAGGAGGGCAAGGAGGTAAGGACCGGTCGTGGTCATGTATCGGGAGCCCCAAATACAGGACAGCGAGAACGACGACAACCTGTGAGAGGAAGAGGGTGCGACGAGGGACAACTGGCGAGGAGAAGGCCAAAGCCACCTGAAGAAAGAATTCCGGAGGTTTCAATTTAGAAAAGGCACTGGGCTGGACTCCGGCGAAATATAACAAATTGACAGTAAATTTCGAAGTTCTGAAGTTTCACATAACACTTACCTAATGTTGTGTTGTAGAAATTCATCAACCAGGAAGTGAAGGGGAAATTGGATCCTACGCAATCTTTCAGCAATCAGGAACCGACGCCTATTCGCAACGTTATAGAAATTGTAAGTTAGTGATGACCATAATGGAGAGCATCGGACATACCTACGTTGACAGATAAACCAGAAATTCAAAATATCTGACACACATGAAAAACGATTGGCCGGTTCGAGAAGGCCTCAAGGTACGCCTCAAGTACACATCCGAGATGGCTTGTCGACAAGCACAGCGGAAAGTCGACAAGAACTTGAAGAAAGTAAATTTAATTGGTTGATCTATTGATCATTATGACTCACCAGATTCGAAGGTTGTTCTGGAAAGCGTTCGGAAGTAGGCTTGTAGATAAATGCATGTATTGTATTGACGTTGATAGTATAATCGTTGACCAGTAAGCAAAACAAAGTCGCTTTGCAAATTTGACTATCCAACTTATTGTATTGACGTTGATAGTATAATCGCCGACCAGTAAGCAAAACAAAGTCGCTTTGCAAATTTGACTATCCAACTTATTTCTTTTGTCAGGCTGAATTAGTCTGGACTCTGGCTCTTGTCTCCAACGCACTGTCACGGTGGTAAGTGTGCAACGGGTAGTCCGATGCACTGTTACGGTGAGGTTAAGTTTCGTTGACGTTGATAGTATAACCGTTGACATTGAGCCATTGCGTGGTCATGAAAATGAATCCATTAGGTTAATAAGTGTGCAACGGGTGATCCGATGCACTGTCACGGTGGTTGAGGTAAATGTGCAACGGGTAGTCCGATGCACTGTTACGGTGAGGTTAAGTTCCGTCGATGCACACGACATCGGAGTTTGAACTCATATGTAAGACGTGTATTGTCGCTCAACCCACTAGTACTCTCTGCATTGATATCGGATTACCCGCAATCTGGGTCTGCTCTGCATTGGATTACCCATTGCAAGGCACTGACCTCTGAAGTCGTTGTCGTCAATCTCCGCATTGGATTACCCATTGCAAGGCACTTCTGAAGTCCTTGTCATCACTCTCTGCATCGGATACAATCTGGGCGTGCTCGGCATTGGATAACCATTGCAAGGCACTGACCTCTGAAGTCGTTGTCGTCCTACATTTTTCCATGAGTTTCCCAGGTACATTCCGATCTAACATAACATTTTCCATGGCTCTGACAGTTACCAGTGCTCAAAGTATTCCCCCCTACAAAGGGGTTTTCATTCGATTACTCGCAGGGCAACGCATTCCTCCATAATGGAAATATATATTACTCGCCCAACTGCTCTAGGCCCGTCGTCATTCCTCCTCCAGAAACGTATTCATCCTTCAAGCTATCCCCTTCGATGTTTCGACAGCCTGTAAGGTGGTCACCGAGTTTTGCTTGGATGAGTTTCATTCCGTTGGCTCCTTCGTTCATTTCTCTTCCATTTGAACCGTTATGCTGGATGCCTCGGATCGTGGAGAATGATGCCCTAGTTGACATGCACGGCGCAAGTCGACTCGTGCGGCAGTTCAAGATGAAGGCAGAGGACGTGGACGCATGGTTCAAGATCGAGAGAAGACTAATCGACGCTAGTGATGCCCTGCGCCTTCATTTTCCAATTCCGGGTTCTGATTCACCACCGCCTCCACCAAGCCAATTCGGATATATGCGTGCGCACAAAAGCATGGCCATTGCAAAAAGGATGATTGATCTATCCCGCGATTGGTTTAGGATTTGGATGGGCTTCCTCTCCTTCCTGATTTCGCACTTGGAAACATATGAAGACCAGGACACAAGTGATCCCGTGCCAAATTGGTACAGATACCTTCTGAGTCGCGACTTTTCTGAGGCTTGGCTGAACGGTATCTCCATGTCCGCAATTTGCTCATTTGGTGAACAGAACCCTCGTTGTGGCATCGTCCTCCAATGGGCAGCATTAGATCGCCAATGTCCAGGCCTCAAACTCTTCATTTCTCGTGGCATACCAATGTGGTTTTTGTGGACAAAATCGGAGGAGGAAAAGGTTATAGACCATCCCGAATTGCAATATTTGTGGCCACCCGATGAGCTGCTCAAACGGGGTATTCAACTTCTTTTCTCCCGTGTAGACGACAGTCTTCCTATGGCTTCACTCATCCTCAAACATTTCTATGGTCTCACGGACTTTAACCGTGAAACACTGACATTCCTTCGCCTGAAGGAAGCGTCGTCATTCGTTACCGAAGTGGTGTATAATAGGCTCGTACTAGAGTCGTCACTCCCGGAAAACAGTGATTCAATGCTTCGGCAGCTGAACGAACTGCTGGCTACCAGCGAGGCCGATCTCCAACGTGCTGGGGCTGTAGCTTCAGTTCTTCCCTCTCAAGGCATGGTTGAAAAAGATGACAACTATGACCGCATTTGCAACCACTGGAAAGACTTTTTTGAGGGACGGGAACGTCGTCAACAAGAGTTGGAAAGAGTTCAAAGCGATCAGGATCGCCAACGATGTGCCTCCCGCGCAACAAATCCACCGATAAAGAGTGGTAGAATGTACGAATGGACAAGGGTTCGAACATCTGGTGGCAAAGAAATTTATGTCCGGGTTCGAGTTAGCAAGCGGCAGAATGAGCGCGTCTATCACTCTTATGGTGAAGACGAGAGGCGTTACAACGCGTTTTACAACGAATGGGACTTGTGCAAGGAGTTTTCTGGAAAAATTCCTGTTGTTACTGGTTTCTCCTCCGATTCGGATTCGAATTCAGACGACGATGATTGGCGTTTTGAGCTGGGAAATGATTCAATGGAAGTGTCCAATAATGCTTTGTGCGAATCTGCTCTCCAAGCCTCTAAATCATGCACCCCTCCTCGATCCCGCCCTTGTACACCTTCACATCTCCCTGGCCCGCGCACACCTCCACATCTCCCTGGCCCGCGCACACCCCCACATCTCCCTGGCCCGCGCACACCCCCACATCTCCCTGGCCCGCGCACACCTCCACATCTCCCTGGCCCGCGCACACCTCCTCGACTACCTCAAACGCCTCTTCCCCTTTCTGATGTATTTGTAGAGCCGAGTGCAGAGAATGATGACTTGCTGGTTTTATATTCAACAGACATGTTGCGAACACTGCAGGGCGTCTATGGGTACGTTCTCACCATGGGTGGAGATGTGAATCCTGGCAACTCAATCTCGTGGAACCTCATTCCCCCTACCCTGGGATTTGTCTCGCCTTCCTCGTTTGATGAAATACAAGACCAAGAGAAAGGTGGCATCCGCCTCTTTCTTCATCATCTCTTGATGGACTACAAAAATCTCCCAGGAGACAGAGATGATCTCGACGACCACAACTTCATGTCGCTCTCCCTGCTTTTCAATTGGCGACATATCAAACGTACCCCGGATGGCCTCTACATATTTCACACTCCTGTATCTTCTGCCTGTTGCTGGTCATTGGGGGTTAGATCAGCAAGCGTTGCTATCTATGTCTGTCGTTTAATCGTATCAAACCCTCTGGTCCACACTATTCTTACCATTGCGCATCACCTACTTTCCCGATGCATACCCTTTCGGACTCTCCTTCGTGTGCGATCTTATCCGGATGATAAATCTTTATCGAAAAAACACAGTCCAGTTTCTTTTCGAAGAGAAAATTATAGATTTACTGAACTGGATTTTGAGAGTGCCATGCTTCATTGCAAGGCTGTTCTGCGAACAGGGGAGGGCCGTGCAGCCATGTTACGTGGGGGCATTTTGGGCCGTATTGCACAGGAATTTCTAAGCCTTGATGGGATACTGGATGGGCCATCAGCTGAAGTAATACTACATCGTGCTGGGTTTGTGACGCCTGCCGAACAAGAGGGATGCAGCTACTGGGATGATGACCTCACTGAGGATGAGATTGCCGTTGTCATTGGCACGTATACAATGTATACAGGCAAGTATCTTCATTCTGAATAGTCATTCCCTTTCAACAATTTTTGATAGGCAATGGTGAGCAAACCACGACTGTCTCTTGGTTCCCACCTCCTTCTCTTTGGGAGCATAATGACTGTGGCTATGCATGGTTGGAATGGACAGAGAGGGCAGAAGATTTCTTCCTTGGGATTATGTCGGATATACGGTCTGGTAAGGGCCTTCCTATCAGCAAAGCTGCTTGGCGACGCAGGGTGCGAGGTCATCGGAACAACCGTTTGGTAACTTTGAACAATGAGAAACGATGTGAGAAATATCTTCAGCGACAATGTCCCTCACTTTGACTTAGGTTGTTCCTTCATCATTTCTACCTTTCTTTACATTGTGCAATATATGTTTACTTTTTTACATCAGAATCGTTGATTCATCACTCCGGCCATCCTTTGACAAATTATTTTTGTAGTAGGATCTCTCAGTTTTACATAGGATATATGTAAAATTACTACAATTAAATCCCGAACATTTCCGGAAGGTTTGAGTGAAGGGAAAAAATCATAAAATTGGAATTCAGGTCGTTGTTACCTTCATCCTAATGTGGATAGGTTCTCAACACTAGGCAAATTTGGGATCAATATAGCAGAACAGATGTACACGTTGCTCCCTTCTTGAAGCTTCACCCGAGTCCATCCGTTATCGACGAACGACCAGGATCATGCATCCCTTCAGCGAGCAAAAATTCACGGTCAGGGACATTCTCCGTCACGAAGCTGAGGCCTTGTCCAAATATGGCCCTTCAAGGGGCGAACCAAAGGAACCGGAATCCGACCTTGAAACATTTACCAGGCTGCGTAACTTTGGGGCTGGCCTGTGCCGTGTTAAGCAGTGGCCGGTCGACGAAGACCCATACGCATGGGGTTGCAGAAATGAGACTCTTCTCCTCGACGAACCAATTCATTCACCAGCTAGCTGGGAAGTCGGCGAAGAATATCAAAATCGATTCCGTCATCTCTTGCTGCCGATCGATTACACCGATTTAGGCGGCTTCAGAAATAGTGATGGGGGGGAAAGGGGACAACTCCTGGTCGTTTTGAACAACATGTTCAAGAGGTTGACTACAGTTGCGTTGGTCTTCTTGATTCAATTATGGCGAAGGGACCCCGAGCATAACAGTCACCCGGACTACCATATCGCATTCGAGGCCTTGCATAATCTTTCTGTGCAGCAGATTCAGCCTTCGATGACACAGGGCCACGAGGTTGCAATTATGCTTCCACAAACGTCTGAAATTCATTCGAGGCATGGTGGATACAAACCCATAGTCCTTGGAACTGTACAGCGTACGGGATTCGCCGAAAAGATCCATCCTGCCAACGAGGGTGGCTGCAGGACGGCCGATGAAGTTTTATCTTCGATACTGGATGAAACGGACCAAGACACCAACGGCCTATTCGCGAGGTTCGGCCTCCGCAATGATTGGCAATCGGTGTCCATAGGTCAGATCGTACAGGTGAAGTTAAAAGTTTCGGTTCATCAACTTACTAATACTTAATTCACCCAGATGTCGCACTTTGCATCTCTCTCCACCAGCCACATGGGCTTGTCTACATCAATATGGGGATATCTGAGGTTCTTTCTGCAATTCGAAACCAACGACGGACACGCCCCAATTCTATACATCACCAGAAATCTGATTACAGACACTGCTTGGAGCGATGATCCCCGAAAGGACCATTCATCCAACTTCACGTTGCTCTGCCACATTTACTACCTAATTTTCATGGCCCTCTTGCAGACACAAGGTCCTCTGATTTTACCCCCAGATTTGAGAGAAAATGAGTGCCTACTCAAGTTCTTCTCCCCAACCATGGACAAACCATTCAACCTTCGCACACGTTGTTGCTTTCTGCTCAGAATGGTTGCTAGGCAGACATCCCATTATTTGAGCGCTATATCATTTAGCCTTCTCGCCATTCTGTGGGAGTTTGCTCTTCACTACTTTGGTACTTCGGTCTTGGAATCTGTCGGTCAGTTGAGAATTGAAGCATTTGAAAGGAAATTGGAGAGGATAGCAGAGGGTGATCAGATCAGAGGGTATACTCATTTCGTTGACCGTATTGCATTTGGTACTTATAGTCTCACAGCTCAAAATGCCTGTGGCTTCGATTTGATTCCTGGGATGTTCGAGAAGTGACGGAAATAGGCATTAATCGGAGGGCTTGTCTGGTGTTCAAAGTTTTCCACAGTCCTGGTGTGTTTGAGTCAGAGCTCAGGGCTTATTTGGCACTGCAGGAAGCTGGAGTAATGTTTATCCCCCAACTTCTGGGTGTTTTCAATATTCCTGGAACGAAGGGTGCCTTGCTTCTTACAATGGTCGGCCAAGCTGCCAAAGAACCATTTGACTTTCGTGATAGGTAGGCCCTCCATGTTAAAGATCCATTCTCCTAACACTAATGAATTAGACACCATCTGGATGAAACAATAAACCACATTCATGCGGCGAATATCCACCACCATGACCTTCGAATCGACAATATTGTACGTGGTGCAGACGGCCGGTTAAGAATTATTGATTTCGGCCATTCATCCAGAGCTGACAAGTGCAAAGCTGCTGAATTGTGTCCAGATGAAGTATTTCTTAAACTTTGGATCAGATAAGAGATTTGAATGTGTATTGCACCTTTATATTGCCATTTTCTTCAAGTAGAAGCACTGCTTTTACTTTACAGTGATACCTTTTTCCTCCTGATACCCTTGCCCATGTGTTTAGTTCTAATAAAAAATTCGACTTGTGCTAATCACTAAAACCTTGTACGCCGGGGCTAACATCCTCGTTGCGTCGTATCGAAAGGCACGAAGAGGGAAACCCGTGTTGCGTCGAAAGGATTCAAGGAGGGGCCAACCCTCTCGTTGTGTCATGTCGAAAGGCCAGCATGTGCGCATTTTGAACAATCAACTGCAGAAGATGACAAACGCGGGGAAAATGCAGAAGAAGAAAACAAAAGCGGAGGGTGGAGATCTAGAAGATATATGTAGTCTATCTCCATTTCTCGTGCTCAAAATGCTGGCTATTGTATTTCCTCAACAATGTCCACCACAATTAAATAATAGACCGCCAAGTGGTATAAGGAAAGGACGTGGAAATTTGCAATACCTCAATTTTCAAATGTCTTTCTTTCTAAATCGCTACCGCTCATCCAATGGCAGTGATATCGAGCTCAGTGACCTCGAAGCAGGTGGTGCTTCCACCACCAACACCTCTGTCAACAATTCCACTTATTCTACTGCATTGACTGATCTGCCATTTATCCCACCGAATGACTCGGAACATCAAATGGAACCAACTAGTAGAGAAGACAGCGGCAGGTCCGCCATTGCTACCAGACACCACGGCTCTTCCACTGCTTCCAACAATCCTGTATTTTCTGTGGCACGATTCAACTTCGACGGTGATGATCCAATGTCATTGACTTCCTCTCCGGGACACCTGTTACAACCTGTAGAAGTATATTCCCGCCAGAGATCTTCAAAAACATCGCGCATCGACGGCGTTGAAAGGGAAATGACAGGGAAGGTTCGTATCGTTGAACAATCAGGACTTGTACCCGTGAGTGTAATTTGTGATTGAATTGCCATATGAATTATTAAACCTACCCGAAGCATCAAAGAGTGCTAAAACTGACCGAGAGAATTTCTCAGGCATATAGAAATGAATTTCGGCAAGAACTTACGAAGCAAAAGGCATCAATGGATGAACAGATTGAGGAGGCGGCCAGAAAGATCAAGGAGGCTGATAAGCGAGCTTCTGATGCAATTGGAGCAGCTAGTGCTCGTGTGGAGGAAGCAGAACAACAGGCAAGTGAGCGAGCCAAAGAAGCAATCGCAGTGGCTTCAGCTCAGTTGGAAAAGGCATTAATTGCTCGGACGGAGGAGATCGAACATCGGGCAAGTGAGCGTGCTAACAAACTTATTGCCGAAGCTATTGCCGAAGCTTCAGCTCGTGCAGAGGAGGCCGCAAATGCTCGTGCAGCCCAAGCCGGAGAGGCTCTACATGCTCATGTGGAAGCGATCAAACGACAAGGGGAAGAAATCGCAAATGCTCGCACAGCCCAAGCCGAAGAGGCTGCAAATGCTCGTGTGGCGGAGATCGAACGAAGAGGGGAAGAAATCG
>QDKV01004925.1_pt1 | contig 18973 bp, 20 predicted proteins | sample 1861101 | NCBI WGS metagenome assembly QDKV01 (sample SAMN04275158, study PRJNA302643) | Fungus metagenome, whole genome shotgun sequencing project. | isolation source: fruitbody | host: Mallocybe terrigena | place: Sweden | collected 2013 | reverse complement strand
CGCGCCGCGATCAGCAAAGCCGACACTCACGAAAGGGATCCTGGGCCATTGTAGGAGTAACACAAAACGCGACGAGTGGTTGACAGTGAAAAACAGGGTGTTGTTATTGAGTAGAAGCTGGGGGGGGGGGAAAATCCAGGTTGAGTATTCGAGTGCACGTTCTTGTGATATAAAAGGTCCAACTCCACTGCGGGAACAGGAACCGAAATGAAGTCTAGACACAAACGGGGAGGTCAGCTGCCAGAAAATATTCTCATCGCGATAACAAACTCATCCTAGCCCACTGAGATTGGACTTTTGAAATCGAACATAACCCCATCGAAAAGATAATGTGATACCTACTCCTTGTGCACTGTCACAAGTCCGCCTAGGGCCTCGACCCGTTCAACTTCAAAAGGGCGACAGTACGAATATATGCAGACTCGTGACAGTGCAAAAGGAGTATCACACTGTGGACAGCAAGACGCTACCATCTTATCCCTGTGTTTGACTGGATCAGACGTTGTGTCGTTTCTATTTTCCTGGTATTTTTCATTGCATTCTTGCCATTGTTTTTGCAAGGTGAGCCCTTTGGTCGAACGGTTTTGTGATCCTTATTTTCATTCGCAGAACTTGTCGAAAGAGGTACCGGGAAAGCACTCCTTCGTTTGGGCAAACACTTCCTGTCGCTCTCATCCATCTTCGAGGTGTTCTCGACACAGATCTATTCAAATTCTATCTTGAGCAATCTGATGTTTGGTGGTGCTCAATACGTCGCTACTGGATGTGGTTTTGCAACAACTCGGATCTCGTTCAGCATCCTTTACTCTGCTGTAGTCTAAGTGATATGTAAATTCCAAATGCACGATTAAGTGTAAATCAGACAGCTTTTATTTACATAAAGGACAGACGTCGTGTATACGGTATGATAGTTTGAACCGTCCCAAATTGCATATTCCTTGTCTTCCATCACGCAGCCATTAGATACTCGGTCGTCTCGGGCTGCCAGATGGTGTGCGTGTTTAAGTTGGGTGGAATACTTCCCCACCTGGGCAAGCATAGGTAGCGAGACTGGTCAACTTTGATTTTTCCCTGTGGTTGTTGTCAGACCCACTCGCCGATTCGAGTTCCAGAGGTCCAAGAAAAAGCTCTTTTTCTGATGTTGTGAATTACTATCAAATTCGTCCAGATATACAATAATCTAATAGAATAGGTGTGCACAAACTCAATTAAAGGTAGGTGGAGTGTAAACAAAGATATTTAAGGGATTAAAATTTCGCAAGAAGAAAAAAAAGGGACCTTTTCGGCGAATAAGGAGTGCATAAAAGTTGAAATGTGAATGGTGCAACAATCGCACCAATGACAACGAGGGCGATGCCCTCCGCAGGTGTGATCTTTCGGGTGAAGCCATATACAAATAATACAAGACATAAGATTGAAATGAGAAAACCGAGTACAATGACACCGCCTCGCAAAATACGATGACGATGGGGAGCAGGGTACACTAATGGAATGTCACTTATGTGGTAGCCGAACAGTGAAACACTTACTTACTGAAGACTTCGATGACAGCTTCACTTCCATCATTCGAGGTGATTCTGGATTGAATGAAGTGCCATGGAAGGCTGTCTGGGACGTCGTAAATGAGGTCATGGTTTTCGATCTGACAACTGTTAAATATCAGGGTTCGAGGATAGAATTTTGGACTCACATATCAATAGGCTCCAACATACTTCTCGACCTCATCCAGCGCAAGTGATTTCTGGACCTGCGCAGGCACTCTCGCGTTGACTCCTTCAGCACCATAGTGACTTCGTCTAACGAAAATGATATTCCTTGAAAACCACATTATGGACCGTGAAGCGACCAAATTTTGAAACGTACGTGACGTCTGGATCAATTTCGCGAGCCTGACCCCCCGTTTCAACGTCAACTGGACTGACAGCCTCAGTACTACTAGGAAAATCGATAGCGAAATCCTAAAGACCATTAGCACAGTCAAACATATGACCCTTTTGGCTAACAAGATTAAAGTCCACTGTTGGTATTCGTTCCAGTGCATAGTGGTAAAGCTAAAGACCGTGACCATTAGCGCGTCCACGGTCAAATCGATGACATTAAGGCTGACAGGATGGGGGTCCATCGTACGTGTTCGTTCTTTGCGCCATCATTGCCATTGCCGAATATAAGGCAAGGCGGATTCAAAAATCGCCTGGTGGCTGAAGTTGAGCAGAGGGCTGCCAAGTCCCGACGTCGGCATCACATGTCGATGCATTACATAAGTCAGATCAACTCTACGTCCCACCAGCATGCACCTGTGGGCTTTCAATTGTTCACCGAGTTTTTCTTCTTACAATCTGTGACAGAATTACCGTTCGCCAAACACTCGATCCATACGTCAACGATATTCAATATACTGCGTCGCGTGAGGTCCTCCTTGAATGCAATGGTAGTCTTTCCATGAGTAAAATCGGTCTGGGAATGCCTGGAGATAAATTCGTTGTCCGTCATGAATTCAATCTTGGACATATTTAGCTAATGGGAGCCTACAGATAATATCGCGTGGAGTACAGGCAGTCAGCCCATTACCATTGGTTACCGTGTTTACACCGCCCTCCGATATTCTTCGTCCATATCACATCCGAATGATGGCGTCCTACGAGGATGGCCCACATCCAATCTTGACCGTAGTTGGTAAGATCTGTTCTTTCTCGACATTTTCATCTGTTCTTTTTTTTAATTCTTTTGCAAGAGAGTGGTGATAATGACTCTGGGTATGAGCGCCATCAAAGGAGGAATCAAGCCAGGGATCGTGAAAAGGAGATCGCATATTTGAAAGGATTAGTGACCCATGCATGGAATTGGGTGGTACCAGTCTTTCCCTCGATACCTTCTAGTTCAGCGATGTCGATAGGGTCTCAACGTCGAGACTCCATTCCCATCAGACCATCAGACCTGAGATGTGGGAATGCGGGTTCAGTCTCTACATGCGTCGCAGACATAGCAAACACTTCTAGATTGGTGCATCGGCGTCGAACAGCTAAAGTAGCGGATTCGGGTTCGTAGACAAGGTAAAATGGGGGGGGGGAGATTAACGAAATAGGCGGCACCGCTGGTGATTTGTGGTGGATTCAGTGGGTTAGGCAGGATTTGAAGTGATAGACTAGGAGGGAACGCGTAGTGGTGGCTCGTTGCAGAAAAAAGTTCCAAGTCGCTTCTTCTGTATTTGTAGTGAGTTGCCGAGATTCTCAAGATTTTCGATTGCGCTGTGGCCTGTGTGCCCTCGCCAGCCTCGTATTGTAGCCTACGAATTCCCGGCAGTGTATGTATATATATAATGTAGCACAGACAAAGACGGTACACTTTTATGTTTTCAATGAAAATGGACGTCTAAATTAGAACAAGTACTATCCACAGGGAAACGAGCGAAAGGAGTAGTAAGTCCAAAGTCTGGGGTACTATTAGTATTGATTTTTGAGATGAAACAATAAGGTGTGCGCAATTTGACGCGCTCGGTGATCCACAGGCACTATGTTTGAAATTTTGGGTTAAATAGGTCCACCTATACCACTCTATGCAACCTGCTTGTAAGTTGTCGTGTCCTCTCTTCCTATTACTCCCTCCTCTCCCTCTCCCGCCATGGACTGGTAGAAGAGAATATCACCTTGCTGTAAGCTAGGTCTCTACCGGGTCTGAATTCAACCATATAAGGAAATAAAAGTCATCTGAAAATTTGTACTTGTTGTTTTTTAGCGAGTGTATCAACACACCATAATACTCAGACGTCCAGAACTACCTTGAATTCGAAAGTTCATCTGAAAATTTGTAGTTGTTTGCTCCTACGATTACTGCTCAGGTATTGCGATGTCTAAAAACTACGTTGCGACAATGTTTCTAGACGTTCCATTTCCTTCCTCAAGTGCTCTGATGGGTGATTGAGGAATGTGTCTCTTTCAAACTCTCGTAATATTCGGATAGTATCTCTTCCACGACTCCTTGAAAGAGCAACATATGTGCTGAACGGCGACGTCCGTCCGGAGGGTGGTGCTAGATCGATTATGACATACTCTATTGTCTGACCTTGTGATTTGTAGTCCGTGAATGCGTAGCCGGCCCGGCAAAGTCCCGATGTCGAACCAGAAGTGAAGAAACGCAAAACGACGGATGAACTTCAAGAGTCCCCATTGAAATCATTTCACACAAGGTCGGTCACTGCGTCGCGAGCTTCAACAAGCCAATTGAGAGCTTCGTCGTCAAGAAAATAAATGACATTCGTGACGACAATTATTCGTGTATAAAATTTATTACGCATGCCGCTTTCGTCGATTTTATCTCAGTTTTATTTGTAATACCAATTATCCAAAAAATCATGTTTCAGTTGCTATCTACAGCAAGGTAACTGTCGACGAAGGCGACCCCTTTTATTGAATACAATGAGGTGAAACGCCGGAACTCCGAATCTCCGCTTTAAGTTTATGGGTAGGTGTAGATCTTATCTTTACCTCTCTTTTTTTTTCTTTTTACCGTCGAGTTTTACAGCTTCGTTTCGCCAGTTTTACAATGTCTTCCAACTTGGCTATTGGTGGAAATTCAGATATAACTGCGCCTACACCCCAAAATACCCCATTAAACCAAGCACCGATTAATCTTGGTCTCTCGCGTCCGACAGTGCCAGACATCTCGGAAGACAAGGAAGGGGAAGCTGACGAAGATGCGGGTCCTTCTGCGGACGATATAGAGGAGACGATGATTGGGATGGTTGAAGGGAAGCTAGCCTCTCTGATAGGCAAGAGTTCGGGTTACATTGAGAGTCTGCCTGTCGAAATCAAGTTGAATGTCGAAGCTTTAAAAGGGTTGCAAGTGAAACAAAATGACCTGCATCAGCAATACAAGAGGGAGTGCTTAGAGTTGGAGAAGAGGGTGAGTTATGACATCCATGTTTTCCAGAATGCATGGTGCGAAGTCTACGTATCATAATTCTCTCTTGGTTTCCTATCCTCTTCAAGTTGCCATCGATGGCGCATTCGTGCCTGTATTACTATAGTCATTACCATGAGCAGCCCTATTCCACGATTTTCGGATCTATGTGCTCTTTTTAATGTCCCCATTTCTTCTACATTTATCGCACCATCGCAACGGGAATATCTCTTTCAACTTTCTTGGCACATAACTAATTCATGGTGTTTATCCAGTATCTTGAACTACAAAGACCTCTCTACGAACGTCGGGAAGCTATCATTAACGGCAAAGCTCCGGCTACGACGGAAGAGATAGAGGCCGGCGAACAAGTCTCCACCAAAGACGACGAGGACTACATCCCTCTTCCAAAGGACATCACCCCTGAATCCTCCGGAATCCCTCACTTCTGGCTCACGGCTCTGCGGAACCATGTTGGCCTCAACGATCTAATCACCGATCGTGATGCTGAAGCGCTTAAGCATCTTCGTGATGTCCGTTTAGAGTACCTTAAAGACGGGGAAGGTGCAAACACAGAGACAAAAGGAAACCCTGGCTTCAAAATTTCCTTCTACTTTGAGCCGAACGCTTATTTTGGGAATGACGTTCTAGTAAAGACCTATCTGTACCAAGAAGAGGTGGGATATTCAGGCGATTTTGTCTATGATCGTGCGATAGGGACGACAATCAAGTGGAAGGAGGACAAGGACTTGACGAAGGAGTTCGAGATCAAGAAGCAGAGGAATAAAAGTGAACTGTCTGATATATCGCAAACAGAACAGATGTAACTTTTTTTTCAGACACTAACCGCACGCGCCTTGTTCGCAAAGCTCGTCCCATCGACTCATTTTTCAACTTCTTTTCTCCTCCTGAATCTCCATCAGAGGAAGCCATAGAGAATGGAGATTTTGACGAAGACGAACTCGAAGAACTGGAGGAGAAACTTGAGGTTGACTACCAAATTGGAGAGGACTTGAAGGAGAAGGTTTGTAACTTACTATGTTGGTTTGAAAGGGAGTTCTGACTCGGGGCCTCTGCCAGATCATTCCCCGTGCGATCGATTATTTCACAGGAAAAGCTTTAGAATTCGAAGTGGTGGACGAAGATGATGGCTATTCGGAAGAAGGTGACGATGATAATGACGCTGGAAATTCTGACAACGTCAGTATATCTCCTTGTGAAAAGCTTTAACGACGCCTTTTTATCGCCTCTCTTGTTTCTTTCTATGCAGGAATCTGAGGAAGCTGTCCCCGCACGCCGCCGAATTGGAGGACCATCCAAAGGTCGCGGTGCAGGTGCGGCTCCCTCAGAGACTAACGTGAACCCTGAAGAATGCAAACAACAGTAAATGTGTAACCCTTCAATGGGAGACGACCGATTATTGACGCGAGGATTTCATCGTTACCGATCAGTTCTTTCTCTTTTTACGATAAATGTCTACTGCGGGATGCCGATCTTGAGGTTTTAAAGTTCTAATTCAAACACAACTCTTTCTACCTTCACATTCTGCTTTCCTCTCGTCTGTTTTCTCATTATCATTGAAAAAGTCCCTATTTCCCCACATAGCTTGATCCCATGATTTTCCCCTCATATGCGGTCAGGTTGTACTTTTCGACTTCATCTCGTGAAAACTAGGATGTTGTCAAGAAAAGAGGTAACTACTGCACAGATTTATATCATTTTTCAGCGGACAATGAGCCACAGAATCAGTAAGTGCACAGTATCGCTGCGAGCAAAACAAAACTGGCTGTCACCGTCACCCGATTTGACTGATACTAGTCGGCCATCCTGCCGATAGTTTCTTTACTGAAACGAAAAAATAAAAATGGTTGAGACGACAAATACAACGCGATCTCAAGTTTTGTAGACCAAATGTCACAGCTTTGCAAAGGTGGAAAAATATACCATGTTTATCATTCGAATTGAAAATATTGGTGGATTTTAGAATAATACGAAGAGTTGATATTTTAAGTTGTTCCCGTTAATCATCCTTTAGTCAATCGATCCCAAAAAACATGCTACACTTTCAACGGATCCGTCATCTGTGGTGGTTCTTCGATGAAGATATCGTCCACTTCCTTCCACTTCCTTTTGGCAATACCGCCTTCCTTCCACACCCTCTCCCTTTCGACCCAGTACTCTAATACACCATCTCCAACCCTAATTGGGCTCCACACCCTCTCCCCCGTGTCGGGCTCCGTCTCAGCAACGAACCATCTAGGGTGGTGAGACGAAACCCTCCCATCCTCCCGTGCCCTCCTAATTTGTCGCTGCCTTTCCTCTTGCTGCTGCTTCAGCTCATTTGCAAGGTCATATTTACCAAGTTCGAATGCCCGCTGATCGACCCGGAGACGACAGTCTGTAGGGCATAACAATGGTCGCAGAGAATCTTGTGGACAATTGTTGAGCGTGATGGCAAAGGGGGTGAGATTAAAAGGTGAATCGGAAGGCTTTTCGGAGTTTCTCCAGAGGAGGATATACTCGCGCGAAGCGGAGGGCGAACCAAATCCAGAAAATGAGACGTCTGGATGAAGCTGCTGCCCGTTGCCTGCGCCTACTTGCCTCGCGACCAATTGCGAATTCCATCTGCCCGTGATTTCATACGCGACATTTCCCTCACTATCGACCACCTGGCCCGAAATCTCGTAAGCGTCTTTGCCGCGCCATCCACGAGGTTTGAAGGTGAGAATGCACTGATCTCCTGTTCGATGATTTGTGACCTGCATTTTGTACAATTTATCAAATTCGATTCTCCTTAGAACAAAAATTTGAAGACGTACTATCATATCTCCATAATGATCAATCGTTGGCGAGCCGAGTATGAACCCCGAAATATTTGTTGTGACCTTCTTCCAACTATAATGCTCAACGACTTTGCCCTTCAAGGCCTCAGCCTTTGCCTGCGGATAATCAGGCCAGTGTTCCTCTGGCAGAAGCAGCTCTGCATGGGCGACGCCTGTCGGACGAATCTCAAATGACTTTCCCATGAACTTATTCTGAGCGTCAACCTTAGGAAGAAGGGCTTTTGATTTAGCTTGAGTCAAAAAAAAAAGGCAAGGTATTTACTTCACCGTAATAGTTCCACAAGGGTGATTCACACCAACAAGCCGAAATAGGCGGATGGTGGCTCACTTGCTCAGAAATATATCGGTACTGTTTATCCAACCTTACATACTCAAACGTCTCACTCTAAGTTATATCCTTGTCAGCAAAAACAGCAATACAATGCCCATGAAAATATAAGGACTGACCAGCATGGGATTAAATGGTTTCGCTATTCTTCCGATCGTAGATGAATAATTCGACATCGCAAAAGCGGCCACGAACGCGATGCGCAGAAGGGGATCTTTCTCCTGTGCTGCAACATCCACTAAGACGTACGATCATTCGTGTACAACATCGCGGTCAATTTTTTTTTTCCTTCTAAATAACGAGGAAAAGAACAGGACAACTCACGACACTCTGAGAATTCCATATCCTCCGCCATCCTTTGCAACATACTTGTCGGCTCATTAAAGGAAACCGGAAAACTAATCTTCGTCAAATCCTTTCCGATATTATGCTTCAAGACACTCCAAAGGCTCATGCTCGGCCGGTCATCTTGGTTGATCGGTAATCTATCCCGTAATAATGTATAGCCTGCGTACGGCTCTACACTGACACCTTTGGATATAGAGGACAAAACGAGCTGAGACCCTGGCACAGAAAGACTTCGCAGATCGGCAGGTCCACGTATTTTGTTGACCTCAGCATATGACGGTGGTCTTATCTCGGCCATGCTAGCTCTCGGCGTCGTCACTGCAGCAGTGGCGGTCGTAGGACTCGTCAACCCCTCATGCACCACCAAATTCGGTAAATTTCCCGTCTCGATTGCGTCGAAGAATTCATCTTCTTCGTCTGTATCTGGCTCCTCATCGTCGTCGGTAGCTTTGGAGGTCACTTGGGAGGCACTGGCGGTAGCAGAGGTGGAAGAGTTGGGCAGGATAAGCGTGGCTACCGTGCCACGTCGTGCGAGGCGCATTGTTGGCGTCGGCGTAGGAGTAGGAGCAGAGGCAGCGGCAATTGGTGGTTCCTCTGCCTTCTGCTCTGGCGGTTGGTAAGCAGCCGTCCCACTTGTGCTGATCATTCCCACAGCCGAAGGCCTCCTCTTGCCCTCCCTCCCCTTCTCTCTGAGCGTGTCCGCCCCTTCGGGCTGTCCACTTCTAAAAAAAATTGCTCCTCTTCCCCTTCTTTTCCTCAATTCCTTCTCCAAGCCCTCACCCTCACGCACGACCACCGCCAGACTCTCTTCCCATACCCGTTGTCGCTTGCGGTCCTCCTTCAGTTGTCGTGAAAACCATTCCTCTCGTTCGCGCGTCATGTGCAGGAAAGTGGCGAGGAGAGATTGGGTTGTGTGCAGGGATTCGGTCAGTGCCTCGTGTGTTTTTATTTGAGTTTGACTTGTTTGCGCAGTAGAAACAGCAGGAGTCGGCATTTTCTCAACCAGCTTCGCCGTGATCTCCAGCTGCGCACTCAACGCATTTCCATGCAACTCTATGTTGGGGTGAGGAGGCTTTCCTCCTTCTCCTGGCGACTCAGCATCATCAGTCAATTCACCCTCGTATTCATCCTCTTCCTCAGGATCATCGTCGCTCTGACCATCTCCAATACCAATATCTTTGGGTACACTCCCTACTACATTCACCGTCACACCCATCAGCGATGGGCTTCCTTCACTCGGCGTATGTGGGTGAGAACTGGCACCCGACGTCGAAGCGACAATCGACACCGACTCCTGATCACGCTCCCTTTCCTTTCCATTCCCTCCAATCTTCTTTAGAAACGACTTTTGACCTCCATTTGACGACAATCCAGTTGATGTCGACGATGAGACTATTCCCAGTCCCAACCTGATCACGCTCTCCGCACTTGCACTGTCGATGCTCCTCCTCCTCCTACTCGAGCTACTATCACTCTCCGCGCCAGCGCCTTCTCTCTGCCTAAAGTACTCGATACTCCTCCCAATCGCTTCGACCCACCGCTTCGCCTCAACAGGGTGATTAGCGCGCATGTACCATTTCAAACTCTGGTTTTGCTGATGCGATCGCTGCTGGATGCGGCCACCTCGCAGAGGGATGGAATGCACTTCGAACCGTGTACGTTCTGATTGGCGAAGGACTGCGGTCTTCATAGAAATAGATCCGCGAGAAGCGACTGTTTCATCATCTTGGTGACGGTAGTCTGTTTACTGATCAGATAATGCATGAATAATAAAGAGAACGACGCACAAGACAAGACTCCATCTTTAAGCACAAACCAACGGGTATTGTAACCCTTTGCCAAGTTCGTATATTTGTTGAGGTAACCCTTAAGTAAGGGAGGTGGCTCATTGAGAGAGACAGGACTCGGGAGAAGTGTTTTATCCTGGTTCGCAACTATTCATCACAGTCTGATAAACCAAAGGTGCTAACTTTGTTTTTAAAAAACGAAGACCAGACAACTCACACTGTCGCAAAAAGACTTTCACTCTTTCATCCTTTCCTCTCACACTCTCCGATGCCATCTTGCCTTTCCGATCTCTCACAAACACATCAGCGCCTGCTCGAACTGCCAGCTCTATGAGCCTGAGATCCTTCCTACGAGCGGCTTCATGGAGGAGGGACGAGCCCGAATCTTCGTCAAGGTAGGAGAGGTCGACGTGTTTGATACGGGGAGACGAGAGGAGCGCAAGAAGTTCAGAAGGGGGGGGATCGTTGGGAGGCGACAAGATGTAGGAGTGAAGAAGAGAACGGTAAGACGCGGTAAGGAACGAGCGGGAGTCTGTCACAAAGCAGCTTGGATCATCGTCTTGTGCATAAAAAGCAAGAAACAAATACTATTGATTGCAAGAAGGACATCCTTGCTCCTCGCTATATCTCTGCAAGTCTTCCCATTCGCATCTCTCAAAGAGTCATCCACGTTCTCCTGTTCTAGTAATAAATTGACGATATCGACACGACCCAAGGAAGCAGCTAAATGGAGGGGCGTTGTGCCAGAGTTGGGCGGGTGAATGCCATTGGGCGAAATGGCTCGATGGCCAAGCAGCAGAGCAACAGTTTCGACTGCAAGCCAGACATCAGTTTCTCAGAATTTCAACCAATGCTATTCAACCCCACCCGAAGCACACCGCAGAGCTAAATGCAGTGCGGCAGCACCTGTATCGATTACGCCTCCCCGCTTCGACTCTCCGGAATTCCTTCGGTCTTTGCTGATCTCAGCTAGAAATTGGTGAATGGTGGCAGGATCACCTGCACAATCCCCGGCATTTTTTCAACTCGAGCACATCCAGAAGAAGACGAAAACTGACCGCTACGAAGGGCAGCGAGTAACTTTACTTGGTACAGAGGTTCGACTAGGTGAACTTGGTCAGCGGAAGGAGATGGCAACCACTTAGGAGCTTACGATCGGGCATGGTGGAGGCCATAATGAAAAGATATTTTGTGTTGGTGGATGTCTTGGTTTCAATGATCAAAAGGGGATATGAACGTCACACAGCGCTCCCTCACTTTTTTTTTATAAATGTCACTCTGGACTGAATTCTCTTTCAGCGACAGCAGAATTTAAAAAAGTGATTCTCAAGGTTTTGCACTTCGATAGTCATTTGTTATATTACTTTGGAAACAACTACTTCGGGTATCTTAGCCCCAGATTGACATGAACAGACTTGACGTTGGTATAGCTAAAAGTTTTCAGCAAATGGGATCCAACCAGCAAGCAAACATTAAAGGTCGTACTTGTGCAACGCATACTCTCCCAATTCGCGTCCAATGCCAGACTGCTTGTACCCTCCAAAGGGTGCTTGCGTCTGCATCAAGTTGTAGCAGTTAATCTGACAAACTCCAAGTGAGATAAATCTGTGAGACACCTATGCTGAGCCACATACCCAAGCCGTTCCGGCATGAAGCTTGTGTGCACTTTCAATCGCACGATTGAGATTCTGCGTGAACACGGCAGCCGCGAGTCCGTACGTGGTATCGTTTGCCTGCTCGATCGCCTCTGACACTCTAGCATGAGTATATTTCCATGTTGAAAAAATCAACGCTTACCCTCCTCAGTCTCAAACTTGATTACAACACCAACAGGTCCAAAAATCTCTTCTTTTACAATTTTCATGTCATGCTTCACGTTAGTGAAGATTGTAGGATTAATGAAATATCCCTCCGAACCGAAGCGATCGCCACCGAGGTGACAAGTAGCTCCTTCATCCTTACCAGAATTGATGTATCCCATAATACGGTCGTATTGAATCTGGGAAACCTGGGGCCCTTGGTTGGTATTTTCACCAAAAGGATCTCCGACTTTGATCTCATTGGCTCTGGCTGTGAACCGCTTCAAAAATTCATCATATATCCCTGCTTGAACAAAGATTCGCGAGCCTGCACTGCAAACCTGACCGTGATTCCAGCTAGGAAGAACACTTGCATTAGAATTTGCGAATATGGCATTATTGACGATACAACTCACAAGATGCCATGAGCAGCCCATTTCACTGCTTCGTCCAAGTCCGCGTCATCAAAAATTATATTCGGACTCTTTCCTCCGAGCTCAAGCGTGACGTTCTTCAAGTTTGACTTTGCAGCAGCTTCCATAATCTTTCGTCCAACAAGTGTGCTGCCAGTGAACGCAACCTTTTGGATCTGCAGATGAGACGAAATAGCTTCGCCAACGGTGTTCCCATAGCCAGTAACGACGTTCACGACGCCATCAGGTATGCCCGCCTCTTTCAATATTGAGCACATGCGAATGGCGGTAAGGGGTGTTATTTCTGAGGGCTTTATTACGACTGTGTTGCCAGTTGCGAGTGCAGGCCCGACTTTCATAGTCCACATGAGTACTAAGACAAAGGCATATAAAAGTCGTATACATGGTCAGCATCGTGATTACCTACGAGGGAAATTCCCTTAAAAAAATATGCACCAGCAACATTTTATCGTTCAGACGTTCATGACTTATGATTGAAAAGACATACAAGGAATAATCTGCCCGACGACTCCAAAAGGTTCATGTCTCGTGTACGTCAATTGTGTCTCGTTAGTCTAGCAACATTCAACGATAAGTATCTCTTTCTATTATCTAAAAGACAGATAGAAACAGACCTCTAATGTCTGTCCAGTCAATTTATCCGCCCATCCGGCGTAGTACCTAATAGTGTTAATCGACGAAGTCACATCCACCGAAAGTGCCCAATCAAATGTCTTGCCTGTAAGATAATTACAGCAATTGATAATTATAAAAAATGGACTCAATTCTCACCATTATCAAGCACCTCAATAGCTGCCAACTCCTCCTTATGCTTCTCCATGATCTCCGCTACTTTCCAAAGCAGCTTTGACCTCTGGGAACCCGGTGCCTTCAAACCCCAGACGGTGTCGAATGCCTTCTGAGCAGCATCGACAGCGAGATCAACATCTTTCTCTGTCGCTTCAGAGACCGCGGTGATTACTTTGCCGTTGGCTTGAAATGTGAACAAGTCAGTTTAACACAAACACTGTCGAGTCACCTACTAGGGTTGATCACGCTGTCACGAGACAAAATTAGTAGATCATATGGCGGTTTCAACGTTTCTCACTCAATGGTCGTCCCGTTTGAACCATCGAGGAATTTCCCGTCAACGAATATCCCTGTATTGAAGCTCGTTCGCCCCTTGTATTTTGGTGTGTCCCATGTGTAACTGAATGTGGCAGACATGTTAACGGGGTAGCTCGCTCAAACAACGACAGCCTTCATATTTTATACATGTGCTCCGGATCCAACTCCGGGTTGGAGTGTTGAACTAGATGCCACAACTTCTGTTCATATCGAATCAGAGCCAGGGACCGGGGTATTGATGTGGCGGCTCCAACAGCTTTTACATTTGGGAACCATTATGTAATACTATTTATAATTTATGAACTTGATTCAAGAAGCACAGTAACTTTAACTACAATGCATTAGACCCGTTATAATTTGTCCAAAGGGAGTCCTTCAAATAAGCCAGGAGGTAAACCTCCCCCCCCAAAAAAAAGGGATATTTCAGGCCTAAAAAGTTCCAATCCCCCTTGATCTAAAATGGAAAATTGATGTGAAATCGACCTTATCATATTGTAACCATTCCCAAAGCGTCTCAGTCCTATTGGAGTGTTATTTTATGCCCATATGGTAACCTCAATACTCCGTATGGCACCTTAGCTCCACCACAATTATTCTTCCTATGGAAGAATTTACTATACAGCAGATCAAATATAATGGGGTCATTGTAAGAAATTCATAGGCCCAAGCATCAGATATCATCATCAAAAACTCCTTATCAACAAATGATCAAGACTCGGAGGTACTACATACATGTGTGAAGCACCTGTGAGGAACGTGCAAGGCTTTTTGTCTGTATTCTTAGACTACTAGCTTGTAGGTTGTGACCCCAACCGTGTTTCACAGTGTAGCAGTCTTTCACCAGTAAGTTCACCTTCGACCGGGATTTAAAAATGCAGGCTCCAGTTATACCTTCAGCAGGTAATCTGGCCCACCGGAATTTAGTTTCGTTACTAAGCCTGCTGAGTCGTGGTACAGAATAGGCACATCCTAAAATTCTTAGCAGTTGACTGGGGGCAAAACGTAATGAAAGAGTAATTATACAGCATTTTCACGCCAACCATCGAACTCCAAAACACACCATACGGGCCACCCTCAGAACAATGTAAATAATGGTTTTAGAACTACTTCGGGTATTTTAGGCCGAGGTTGACATGGACAGACTTGACGTTGGTATAGCTAACATCGAAGAAAACATATCAGCGAATGGAATCTAGCCAGCAAGAAAACAGTAGGGGTCGTACTTGCGCAACGCATACTCTCCCAATTCGCGACCAATGCCAGACTGCTTGTACCCTCCAAAGGGTACTTGGGCATGAAGCAAATTAATGCAATTAATCTGATAAACTCTAAGTAAGATAGATCAGATGGACGCTTATGATGAGTTACATACCCAAGCTGTTCCGGCATGTAGCTTATGTGCACTCTCAATCGCACGATTGATATTTTGCGTGAACACGGCAGCCGCAAGTCCGTACGTGGTATCATTAGCCTGCTGTATCACCTCTATGACACTCCAGCATAAGTATACTGCAAGATTTCGCCTTGAAGAAATTGACACTTACCCTCCTCAGTCTCAAACTTGATTACAACACCAACAGGTCCAAAAATTTCCTCCTTTACAATCTTCATATCAGGTTTGACGTCCGTGAAGATTGTAGGATTGATGAAGTATCCCTCTGAACCGAAACGATCGCCGCCGAGGTGACATATGGCTCCCTCATCCTTACCAGAATTGATGTATCCCATAATCCGGTCGTATTGAATCTGGGAAACTTGAGGTCCTTGGTTGGTATCTTCGCCGAAAGGATCTCCAAGTTTGATCTCATTAGCTCTGGCCGTGAATCTCTTCAGGAATTCATCGTATATTCCAGCTTGAACAAAGATTCGCGAGCCTGCACAGCAAGTCTGACCATGGTTCCAGCTAGGAGCAATTTCCCAGAGTTAAATTTGTGAACCTAGCACAATTAGACAAACAACCCACTAGATGCCATGAGCAGCCCATTTCACTGCTTCGTCCAAGTCCGCGTCATTGAAGATTATGTTTGGACTCTTTCCTCCAAGCTCAAGCGTGACATTCTTCAAGTTTGACCTGGCCGCAGCTTCCATAATCTTTCGTCCGACAAGTGTGCTGCCAGTGAATGCAACCTTTTGGATCTTCAAATGAGACGAAATAGCCTCGCCGACCGTGTTCCCATATCCAGTGACAATGTTGACGACGCCATCGGGTATCCCTGCTTCTTTTAAGAGCGAACACATGCGAATGGCGCTAAGGGGGGTAATCTCGGAGGGCTTCATTACGACTGTGTTGCCCGTTGCGAGGGCGGGGCCGATTTTCCAGCTCCACATGAGCACTACAACAAAGGCAATGAAGGCCATATTCTATGTATAATAATGGGATTACCTACAAGGAAAGTTCCCTTAAAAGATGTATTAGCAATGATTCTCGGCTTATGGTTATTATGAGAAAACACACAAGGGATGATCTGCCCCACGACACCAATAGGTTCATGTCTCGTGTACGTCAACTGCGTCTCGTTCGTCTATTGATATTCGATGGTAAGCATCCTCTTATAAGAGACAGATAAGAACATACCTCCACAGTTTGTCCAGTCAATTTATCCGCCCATCCAGCGTAGTACCTAATAACGCTAATTGCACCAGTCACATCCACTGAAAGTGCCCAATCAAAAGTCTTGCCTGTATCACACTTATATCATCCGAGAATTATATAAAATAAATTTAATCCTACCATTATCAAGCACCTCAATTGCTGCCAACTCCTCCTTATGCTTCTCCATGATCTCCGCCAGGTTCCAAAGCAGCTTTGACCTCTGGGAACCCGGTGCCTTCAAACCCCAGACGGTGTCGAATGCCTTCTGAGCAGCATCGACAGCGAGATCGACATCTTTCTCTGTCGCTTCAGAGATCGTGGTGACTACTTTGCCGTTGGCTGGAAATGTGAACAGTCAGACGGTCTGACGCGAGAATCAAGTTAAATAAATGGCTTGCTTGGGTTAATCACACTGTCACGGGATCAACATTAGTAATAGTATGGCTTCAATTTCTGTACTCACTCAATGGTCGTCCCGTTTGCACCATCGAGAAACTTGCCGTCAATGAAGATCCCGGTATTGAAGCTCGTTTTCCCCTTGTATTTTGGTGTATCCCATGTGTAACTGAACGTAGAAGACATTTTGATTTCTTGAGGGCACGAAGAGAGAAAAAGAAGATTGTTTCTAACGCCGCTATCCAGTCATCTATCTTTATATACACGCCCCGAATCCTAAATTGAACCCGGGGTAGACATGTGGCAGCCCCAATCCGCCAGTTTGGGAGCTATTTGGGATGCTCTCACTCGCCGGTCCTTAGTTGGCCTGACTTTCTCACCTACTAGCGTCTTTTCGATGGACTTTCTGAATCCGAAGTGTCTCTTCGATTCAAGCTGTACGTACAAATCGTTTTTTGACTTATGATTCAATGTATTAGCCTATTAATATTCCTTTGTCAGTGGACTCGTTGAGCACAACTGTACTTTTATTGTATATTGGTCTTGACTTTCAGGTGTCACTGGGGCAGTCCGATCTGGGCTTACCACTTGAGCTAAGCACGTCTCCCTTACGGACCCAGGTATGCTTCAGCCTTTGTCCGCCAACGAGTTGACTTTCGGATCGCCAGGATTCAGTGCCCTAGACGTTTTGTGCTCTGAAACATGGTCTAGGGAAATATGCATTAGCCAACTCCCATAGTCAGGACAAAAACATGAGAATAATTAACGGCATACACCCAGACGCATCGATGACGAAGGCGGCCTGATGGAGGGTTTAAATTCTTTTCAAGTACACTTGAAGGAGGCAAAAGTGTCTGCAAAGTTTGTGGATTATGTAACTATGTCCCAGTGGAGAGAGTTAGATGCCAGTCTAGCTCATGCCACTGGTCTCGAATAACAGACAACACACGAGTCATCAGCTTTTCAAGCCTCGACTCTGCACACAACTAATAATATTCCATTTCTCCTTACACGTCTTGCATGACACCTCCACAGAAAATATTTAAAACGTACAACTCTATTTGTAACAAACACCTTAACGATTCCGTCTGCCTCGTACCCTTTTAGGTGGTAGCGTTTCAGGATGGTACCTTCTCTTATGGACCTGCATATCCTCGTTTGTCTTATAAGGACAATGAGGACACGTCGGCCAACCATCAAATCGCTTATCCGAAAAATACAGCGCCAGATTTTCGTCCCCGGGCTAGTTTAAGGATATTAAAGAGTCTCTTTGAGACCAAAAAATTTAAGTGCAGAGACTCACATGTTCTCTCCTGAAGTGGACAAGAAGGTATTGCTCACCCGACACCGAGACAAAGTCACCGAACGGGCACTTTAGGACGTGCTGGTCAGATGCACTCTGGTGTGCGTGAGGTTGTGGTGGATGCACACTGTGGTCAACCGGAAGTGGTGCACGGGATGGTCCACTGTGGCCAATCGGATGTACATGAGGTCGATGCTCAGTGCGGTCCATCGGAGGTGGTGGGTTCGGAGCCTGAGAGGCTTCACGAGATGATTGCGCACTGGGGGGTTTTGGCAGATGTCGGGGAAAACCCTTATATATCTCTGGCGGGGCAATAAACGATTCTGCACTCGATCGACCCGACCAAAAGGCTGGTGAAACACTGCCAGGAGAATTATGTGGGTCCGGGCCTAAGAAAAAAGATTGTTCGTCAACCATAACAATTATGAAAATGACATTGACTTGCTAGGGGAAGTTGGTGCAGCAAGAACACTGTTGCACAGAATGGGTATGAATACCAATATAAATGTCTTCATGAGGTGCAAAATAATGCTAAGATAGATTTGGGATAAACTACCACCAGGGTAGAAAGACCGGCTTGAAAAGACCAAATCATATTACCTCTTCTTATACAGTGCAAGAGAAAGCTAAAAATAACACTTCGTTGTCCTGACTAGTATGCATAATTCCAGACGCACAAAATTACAATAAATGACTCTGCCTTTGGTTATTAACATTTGCTCCCAAGTCGTGAATTAACGCTGCAGGTTCAGACCAACGGGAATCAAGTTATCTTGGAGTTTTGGGGGTAATATGGTGTTTTACTTGATTTCTGCGCACCATAGGTAATCTGGACAAAGTTTCAAATCGCTTGGACTCCCTTCATCAAGATTTGAAACAGTGACACTTGCCCAGAAATGTGATCGCAACGCTGTTCAGCATTATTGGATGACTTCAGATAAAAATAGGCAGTAGGCACTTCAGACTCTGCATCTACTCCCGTGTACCTCACTTGAGTAAGGTGGCATGTGGTATTGGGGCCTGTTTCTACGGTTCCCGCGGCTCAGGACAATGATTTTCACAGGACCCCCGGCAATAGCAGAGGAACCTAGATCCCGGAAATCGGGTTTTTGTCCGGACCCTCCAGGCCAAAATTTGTC
>QDKV01004926.1_pt1 | contig 18988 bp, 23 predicted proteins | sample 1861101 | NCBI WGS metagenome assembly QDKV01 (sample SAMN04275158, study PRJNA302643) | Fungus metagenome, whole genome shotgun sequencing project. | isolation source: fruitbody | host: Mallocybe terrigena | place: Sweden | collected 2013 | reverse complement strand
CTTGAGCAGCTTAGCAGGCTTATCCATGAAATAAGCCAACTAAGCCTGTTAAGTATTTTTCCTATTTTCCTGATGTATTGCTAAGGAATTGGTGTGGTAGTGGTAAAATTAACCTATCCCAACTCAACAACATATCTACATCCCAACAAACGAACAGAAAAAACAGGTGTCCCAAAATAATAATAATAATAATCCTACTCTTTTCAAGCAATTTTTTTCAAAACTTTTTCCTTCCCCCCTTCCTTATTGTCCCGCACGTCTTGCTGTATGCGCTGCAGGCAAACATTTAGCAACCTCGTTTGTCAACAAGTCAACAATTCTGTTTGTGTAACTGTAGTATCTGGCATCTGCAAAATAAAATGTTATCCCCAACGGTTTCCGAGTCCATTTCCGATCCAGTGTGTGTGCCCATCGCGCAGCTGTGGCGCTACCGCTGATCATCGGAAAACTAAAGCGAAAAAAAAAAAATTCGGTACAGTATTTGTCCATATCTAATCGTGCATGTCAACACGCAGTTCTTTCGTGATCATCTCGGCCTCGAGGCCACCGTAGCATCAACTACAGTACTAGTATATCATGATCCTTTTTGTCATTGAAGTGTCGGAGGGTTACAAATTCCGAACGTGTGTAACTATGTAAGGCTTTGACGTTCTGCTATGCCATTGTCCACACCAAGGGGTTAATAGAAAAGATAAATGGTTTTTTTTAAAAACAATTCCCGACAAAGGATATTAGGACCGCGGGGCCCAAGACGAATGTCCGACGGAGTCGTTCGGAAATGCAGTAACAAAAGACGGTTTATATATTGATTTTAATAAATGAGACTCGAATATACGTACAAAACAAGTCGTTTAAATCGTGAAAGTACGGGGTCAAAGTACATCATCAAGCAAGAGCAGTTGACAAATCGCAATTCGAGCATTCCATGCCAGATGGCCTCCAAAATGGTATGATCTCGAGGATTATGTCCGTGCCATCTCATAGGGCATTGTTGATTTCCTGAATTTTTTTTTCCCCTATTATGTTTTTTCGGAGAAATATTTTTGCCGCATTCAGTTGGCAACAGCCTCGATTGACAGATCGCGACTTTGAAACGCGGTTTTCTATTGAGCCGCTCTCGGCATGTAGATGTTAGTGGCCGGCCGCGTTTCGGCAATCAAACACAAAGTCTATTCTGTCAATCTTTTTTTCTTTTTTTTTTTTCAGCAGACAGGTGTTCCTGGGCTAGTCTGGGCCTGCACGCCCAAGGTTGACTTGGTGATAATGTGGTGCGCTCACTACTTACTTGATTCCGCTATGTGGGCTAATATACTATGCTGATGGAACGATGAAAGCTTCAAAAACATGGTATGTACCGTCCACAGAATTAATACTAATTGATGCGGGTTTCCTTAATTGCCTCGATTCTCATGTCAGATATCTATACTGATGACATTTCCATCTGCTTCTTTGTTTCTTTTTTGAGTAATTGACCGGTAACCGAGCCTTTGCAACTTATTAAGGCACGATACAGAGTTGTCTTGAGGGTATAGAAATTCACAATTGTATTTTGTAGAGCCGCTGATCCATAGGTCGTACTGATGCATACCGCTTTTGGCAGCCTTGACTACACACCTTCCCGACACCAATCGGCTTCACGGATGAGTGGTGTTGCGCCGCAGCCAGTGCACAGAAGCCTGATCCACTATGCATTTCGAAAATGAGGTCCCTTTCCAGAATCATATGTTTCCCTATCCAAAAATATGATAAAATGTTGTGCAGCGGCTTTGATACCACCATCCAAGCGCCGCAGTTGAGATCTTTTTTATTCTATTTCTGGTGTCTATGGAGAGAGAACAGTTGATATTTTAGTGTGGGTAGAGACGACGGCGTCGATCGAACACAATCAGCAACTAAAGCTCACCAGCAAACCGGCGAATTGTTACATGAGTTTCCCTTTGAAGATCGTCAATCAAAACCAGAGCGCCCATCAAATCAACGTTTTCCCAAATGGAGTTCATATTCAGCGCTGCTCTGCTCAAATGTGGATGTCACGGCACCGAGCCAACCAATTCATTCGATGCTCCGTCAAAGAGGACGGGTAATCGTTTTTGTTCCACATAAATGAATATATATGAATAAAATATACTCAACGCCGATGAACGCGTTTTTTTTTGGTACCATCTGCAACTTTCAAGCAACTTGGCAACCAACAATGGTTACTATCTGTAGTCCTAAAGATTCAATAAAATGTATTTATGAAGTAATTAATTCGAACTCTAAGCGATGCTGAAAGTAGATCTCGTCTCTCAAACAGTAGTTATTGACCTCCGGGGGGGAAAAATCAATGGAATATAACCAAATGCCATTAGATCCAGAAATCAGTCTTGACTGGCCCTGCAGCCATTCCTACACCCTCGGAGTATTTGACGTACATACCAATAGCGCCATGATCACTCCTTTCATCACAATTCTAGGGCTCGTAACAGCTTCAGAGATCCGAGTACCAGTCCATTGATTTTCACCCAGCATTGACATGCTCTAAACCACAACAAAAAGCCCATATGGGTAGTGTAAGCCGTATATTTAACGCAAGTGTACTGGTGGTAGCCTAGCCTCATGCAGAAATACAGCTCATTCCGAACGACACACTTGCTCATAATACTTGATTAATGATTGCTTAATTGGGTTAAATGGCCATAGTATATTATTTTTTGAGCATTCAGATCAGACGAACCTGATGAATAAACTTTTGTTGAAGATAGAATTTTTGAGGAAGTTCTTGAACATTAATGAGTATCAATGCTAATTTGTCCAATTCCGAGATTAGCGCCCTGCGTTTGAAGCTGTAACCGTTTCATGCCCAAATTTGGAAATCCTGGGCGCTTTTGACATGAGCCATCGCAATCTGTGTTTTTTTTTGAAAAAGTTGAAGAACTCGTCCTTCTTACGCTTCTTCTTCTCAGCCACATCAGGACTTCTTTTTTCCTGCGGAGTGTGGCAAAAAATTATATACACGGTTTCCCAATGCTTTCCCATATGTTTAGTCCAACTGACGGTTTCAAAGTGAATGGGAAGTACACCATCCGAATATGAAAAGTCAGGAATATATAACAGTTTCACTCGGTAGTAGTTAAAGCTGTGGAGGATTGAATTGTGTTATCTACCGGCGCTAGGGATAGAATTCTAAGTTGGAGCGGCGAGCTGACGGAACCAACATTTCGCCGATATATAGCCAACAACTGATTCATGCGAGAGACAGATTCGACAAAAAGTAGTTATTGTTTGCCAATCCATGAGTAAATTTAAGCATATCATATTGTATTGCCATTGTCATAACCCAAAATCACACCCAGACAGAAAAAAAAGGAAGAATGAAAAACCTCTCGATTACTTTAGTTTACCAGTCGAGATTAGCCCCATGAACCCTTGAACTACGGTCGATGCTCCTTGCACGATAGTCGACGCATTACTCTGTGGTTTACTTCCGCTACCACTGGATTCTGTTGGCACAGCAGAGAAGGGCGGTGGAGGCGGGAGGGGAGAAGGAGGCCTCTTTCCAGAGGGAAAGTTGGAGGGACCGGAGGCATATGGATATGGGCTTGTATTGGAATGAGGCATGCCTGGTGGGTATAGACCCGGATGTTGTCCGGGTCCCTTTCCTGTTGCCCAGGGCGGAGGGAATGAACCGGGTGGACCGGGTGGACCAGGCGGTCTGGGATTGTCATAATTTCCCTTGGCTGGGGAAACACTGTAGGCAGGCGGATTCGTAAGGTGCGAAGATAGCATGTGCGGTGGTGGCATAGGTTGATTTGGATGAACTTGGTATGGTGGCATGTGCTGAGAAATGTTGGGTTTCGAAGAAGGGCGTTGCAGTTTTTGACCTGATTTTGGGGGCGGAAGCGAAGAGATACTTGATGGTCGACCAGTAGGAGGTTGTGGTCGAGGGGTAGTTCCAGCAGGTTGTGGTCGAGAAGTAGTTCCAGCAGGCTGTGGTCGAGAAGTAGTTCCAGCAGGCTGTGGTCGAGGAGTATTTCCAGCAGATTGTGGTCGAGTAGTCTTTGCAGCAGGCGGTGGTCGGGAAGTAGTTGAAGCTGGCGGTGGTCGAGAAGTAGGTGCATCAGGCGGTGGTCGAGAAAATAACGACTGGACTGCTGTAGAAATGATTTGGTGAGCAGTCCGTTCTTCTGCGCAGCTTGTCACTAACCCTTTTTACCTTCCTTTATAGCATTAAAACCCTTTTGATTCTTGTCGTTGTTACCTGGGGACTTGGGTGGTTGCAGCTCGGGCATCGAAATCTTGCTGAGGTGAACAGTAAGATCCTTGGGCAGTGCATATTTCTTTTTGTCGTCATCATCAAGGTTGATAACCCGTGGTCCTTTCTTCAGATCCTTCTGGTCATAAAGGACATATTGATGCAATCCTTCTTCCTCATCTAGACCTGCGATAGATAAATGGGGTGCATATGGCAAGGATTTGATGAACACAAACCTGCTTTATGTCTTATCCGTTTGGTCTCTTCCACAACTTGAAGAACTTTAGTAACTTGCTCTGCCTCTGCCGACTTCAAAGAAACAAAGAGTATTGCATCGTCCTAACACGAAGGTGAGTGAATTTTTTTCTGGATACGGTTATCCTGGCAAACCTGAAGTAGTTTATTACAATAGGCCGCGTAATCTGCCACACCCCCTTCATCACTGATGATAATCTCGTTATATTCCCCTTGCACAGCTTGCATCTCGGCAATCCTCTCTACACCCGTCTTGGGCGCTGGTTTCGGCGGCGGAGGTGGAGGGACGTCTGTTTTTGAAGGTGCCGCAGAGGTTTTTCGACTTAAGACACTGGATTGTGCTGCGTTACCGTCTGCTGAGTGAGCTGCTTCATTGGCATCGGCAAAGGTTAAAAGCACGGCAAGGATGACGATTTCAAGTCCCTTGCGGTCGTTGATTTCAAATCTGTCGTCGTTGTTAATCGGGTTGCAATTTCAGAGGATTGAAGAAAGAAAGAAAAAAGTCATACCGATTGATATTGTAATCCAATAGCTGGAGAGTCGCTGGCTTCAGGCGTCCTAGGTCTTTTGTGACCGCAACAATAACAGGTGGGTCAGGTTTCCGAACGATAAAGCATTCTTCACGCTTCCATTCGAATTCATTGCTAATAAGAGTCGAAGACGAGATTATATTAGAATTCCAGATGTGGCGGGAAGATATGTGCTCACTCTTCCCACTTAAACGACCACTTAAATGAGAGAGCCCCAGTGTACCTCATTTCAACGTTACTGGTCGGATTGTACAGCTCAATCATCTTCGTTTTGCTGACAGCAGATGGGGAGGTCACTGTCGCGAGCAAGGATTCAGAGAAAGGATCTATCAATGTCAACAGATAGTGTTTCAAAAGATATTCATCAGCTCTTCATCGGACAAAAGACAAGAAATTAAAGCTTGGAAACGCACCATAGAGTTCGATCTTATACTCCTTTGACCCAACTATTTTTTGCTTTCGATAATGTATGGTTCCGACAGGATCAACGAGGTCCAGTATATTGGGATTATCTTTATGAGGTGTGAAAGTCAAAGTGAACAAATTCTTGTCCAAACTCATGGTTGCTCTCAGAGGAATTGACAATGGAAGGGTATCAAGAATGGTGCTTGCAATCCATAAATGTACTAAACGTGACAAACTCGAGTCGTCTGCGGCATCGCTTTTGGTATAACGGCTGCGGTCCGTCATCACCGCAACACCGCAATTAAGCAATGCTGTTTCTGAGGCGCGAGGGATAATCGATAAGGGACGAGCTAATAATAATATCGTCCTCATAATAACAGTTCAAACAAGTGGTCGTCTCAAAAACATATTATTGCAATACGTATCATAGTCTATTTGAGTATCTACTTGCCACCCGTTGTACCCATGCCCATCGAAGATTTGAAGGTGTCATAGATCCACCACTGGAAGCCAGTAAGGGTACCAATCATCAGCACACGTGTACCGAGACCCTTCGTTGCGAGGCCAACAATACCAACTTCTGAAGCAATCTGGCCGACCGATTTACCCTTATTAGCAGCCTTACCGAGTTGCGAAACGATCGAATCGGCAGGGTGAGAAACGATGGCGCAAACGACGCCAGCAAGGTAACCAGAGGCGAAGGTAACTCCGAGTTGAGTACCCTTGCCATAAGTCTCCTTGGGCTCTGTGAAGACGTGGGTGTAGAAGACCTGGACAATTTTTTCAAAGAAGAAGAATTTGGCCATGGTGTAGGGGATCTATACAATTAAAGAGCGACAAAATTGAAAAGTGAGTTTCTGTCTCATGAAATTAATGCGTGAATGCTTACTTGACGCGACCAGAGGGGGACAAGGGAGCCAAAGGGGAAGCGGGTATCAGCCTTGGTACGCTTCATCTCAGTCCAAGCAGCTCCAAAAGCAGTGGGGAAAGTTCCAGTAGGACTCGTCTGAATTTTGACTTTGGCCATCTCCAGAGGGCAAAGGGCAATATCGGCGAAAACCTCTGCAGAAGCAGAACCAGCCAGCCAAATGGCAGGTTTGTACTTCTCAGAGTTCTCCTCGCCGGCAAGGTTCATGTAGTAATCTTTGAAGACTTCATACAGGCCGTACTTGAACATTCCTTGTAGAGAATACCCAATGAATGTGGGTGCGAAGCCTTTCCAGATACCTCTCGAACCCTCTTCGGCAACGAGGGTTTTGATACCGGAGACGAGGCCAGTGTATTTTGTTGGATTCACCTGGAAACTACGTCATTTCGAATTCGTGGAATTCAGTTTTGTGGTAGTGCATTACCTGCATGTTGCATTTGGCCACATCAAGGGGAGTAATACCAGCATGTGTGACACCGCAAGCGAGAACACCACCAAGCATGCACTTGGCGTAATACGAGCTGTCGTGCGGTACAGGTCCAAGGTACCTAATGAGCCAAGCGTGAAAAAATTTCGACAACACAAAAGGGAAACATGTAGTTACCTGGCGTCCCAAGGTTTTAAAGCAGACATTGTATTATAGAGCTAAGAGCCAATAGACAAGTCTAAAGAGAGTCTAACAGGCTGCGGGGATGAATGACCGCCTGGATGGTGGAGGAAAAAAGAGTTGAAAAGGACGTGCCAGCTCGGACGGCATCGCTCGCGGCTTTCCGGGTTAATCCGAGTCAATCATTTTACCGACGACATTCATGCATAAATATCGTGTCTTTTGTTGTTGACCGAAATTATATTACTCGACTTTCTTCTCCAAAGCAGAGTGATATCTGCTAATGACTCAGACAATCGGTGTAGAACAACCACGGAGCTGGTTATATAGTTTCTTGATAATTGATTACCACCGGCTTACAAAAGCACATAGGACCCGATGTAAGCGGTCACGGATTTTACTAATAACATTTATATCAAGTCCCATCCACTAACACAAAACTAACCCTAGGCCAATGGCGCCAGTCGCTACCTTAACAATGACCAAGAAACCAACGACCAAGTCTTTCACCGTTTCGAGCGGCATACCCCTCACCCTCACCAACGGGATCTCACCCCCACAGTGGAAACCCACCGAGGTACGAAACGCACCAGTAAGGGACACCTTCTCCTTTGATTCCATGGAGGACGCTCTCGACGCTTTCGCAGCAGGAGAGCTCCTCGTAGTTATGGATGACGAGAACCGAGAAAATGAGGGAGATCTTATCATTTCTGCCGCACATTGTACGACGGAGAAGATGGCCTTCATGATCAAACATACTAGGTGCTTAATTTTCTTTGCCCTTTTCTTCCACCGCACTTCCATGCCAAATGGATGTCTTTCCGATCCTCTTCTTACCAGATAATTTTTTTTTATGGCTATGACTAACTTTCGTCTGCAGTGGTTATGTCTGCATAGCTCTACCAGGAAGCCGATTAGAGGAGCTCAAAATCCCCATGATGGTTCCCGAAAATCAAGACAGGCATCGGACAGCGTACACCATCACAGTAGACTACAAGCACGGTAACATTTCTCCTTAGACCCTCCCCACACCAATTCTTACTTTTTTTTCCGTTCTGCAAGGGACGACCACAGGAATCTCCGCACACGACCGCAGCCTCACAGCTCGCGCACTGGCCTCACCCCACTCCCTACCGAGCGATTTCACCCGGCCAGGACACATGGTGCCCCTCCGTGCGCGTGAAGGCGGTGTCCTCACACGACAGGGTCACACAGAAAGCGCGGTAGATCTATGTTATCTAACAAACCAAAGACTGGCAGGCGTTCTGTGCGAACTGGTCAATGATGATGCACAAGGGACCATGATGAGACGGGACGACTGCAGAGAGTTTGCGGATCGATGGGGGCTGAAGATGGTCAGCGTAGAAATGTTGGCTGAGTGGAAAAGAAGCAAACTTGTTTCTTAATGGTTGCCAATGAAAATCTGTGTTTGCTCCTGTTGATATTATTTGTATGTCTACGGGATGAAATTTACACGATATGTCCACAGTAATGGATACCTATGAGGAGGGTCCACATAAATTATTTCAATTGGCCACTAGCGTGACTGTCGCTCCTTGGCGTAGAACGACCAGCCCACGGAATATACCCCCTGAATTTTTTCCAAAGACCACGTAGCCTACCTGAAGTAGTTCCATCATGCAATTTACCAATGGAATATCCGACCTAGAAAAACATCGAGTTGAACACTTCTGACGCTTGGGTTGGTGTCCTTAATGTCTTTACCTTGACTAATGTCTCAATTGGTTTCTTGGAATTCTTAACAAGGTCTTGGTCAAATCTACAGAAAAAAAGGGTCATGAGACGTCCCCCTCCAAAAAAAAAATTGAAAGATTCCATACGCGATGAAGCCCTTTGGGAAGATAACCACAACGGTGCTTCCACCATACGCAAAATGACTATAAAACGAATCAATTCAGCGCGTCCACAGGGGAGGGGGGAAAAGTACCCGAGTTCTTCTCCCCTGGTTACTTTCCTCCCCTTCTCCTGCCCACCCGTCCACTTTATGCTGCCAACAAGAAGCGCACCGATTGCAACAAACGCAACCGGTAAGCCAGTCGACGTTTCAGTCATATAAAGAATCGAACGAGTGTTAGCAGTGAACACATCGAATCCCGGTTGGTTCACCGCTTGTGGGTTGACTGCAAAAAAAAAGGGAGAGTAGCAAATCATTTGGAATTTATTTGAGAAAAAACCACTCACCAGTGTAATACTGCCCGGGCACATGTATGATATCACCTACTTCACCGTCAATGGGACTATGGAAACGATGATAATCCGCTGGAGCAAGGCGAAAGATAGCAATACTCCCATCCTGGAATGGCAGCAGCTGGGGATCGGAAGACTCCAGGTTGAGTAAATTCGGGATATTGAAATTCTTGCCTTTGACCCTAGAAACAGACAAGTAGTCAGACCAGAAACGGAGTTGGCACCCGATGATATTTAATCAAGTGGGTGTTTAACATTCTTACCAGAATTCTTTAGCGAGGTCAATAGTCTGGTAGACTGTCAACCGACAATCTGCAGCGCTGCAGATGACGGTTTCGTCTTCTTCATATTGGACAGGGCGAGCATCTGGTTTCAACTTTCTATAGAAAGAGGGTTGAAATATCGGTCTCCTAATCCGGGTGTAAACATGTTGTGCATACCTATAGAAGAATTCATTGAACGTTTTATATTTCGACGTATCAGGCTCAAGAAGTTCGTCCGTTGGAATAGAATACGTCTGGATGAAATAAGGGATAGCTTTAGCAGATTTGGGATTGTCATAGATAGTCCCTTGCTACTCAAAACGGGAGTTTATCCAAAAAGGCTTCACTTGGCAACAGAGTTCGGAATAAGTACCTTGATAGACTGCTCGCGCAGAATTTCCTTGACTCTCTTGTTCCCAAGCAACTTGATTTTTTCTTTCCCATAAAACAGGAGATGCATACCCAGCCTGATTCAAAATTGCCTTCAAAACCTCCTTTTACGTCGAATGATCCAACACACCTCGTATACAAAGGCATACTCTCAAAGAACGGCTCGTTGGTCCCTCTAACGACGACATAATTTCCAAAGTGGTACTTTGCAGCAAGTTTCTCAAGGCCTGGAATCAAGTGATGTATCCATGAAAGCTCCTCGACGGTGTACTCAGATGCATAAATGTGTTCCTGTACATTATCATTCTTTGCGGAGCGTTCGACGAGCTTCGTGAGTGCTTTGGCGACTTGTTCAAGGTCGGCATCGGGTAGACTGTCAGAATGGATGATCTCAATGGGCTTGTCTGAGAGGAGAGGGGTCATGTTCGATCGTTACAAACGAAAGATCATTGCATAGAGGACTAGGAGTACCGGATATATAAGGCTCTGGATTGACAGGAATAAAAAAAGACACGAGGCAGAATAATACCTCCAATATTAATGCACCAGTACCCCAGAAAACTACATCGTTCATCTCTCTTTTGTCATCTTCTTCAACACCGACCGCAACTCAGGCATCACCTCCCGATACGACTTCTTTGTCAACTGCGGCTCAAGTCTCAAGTTCGTCGGCCAGGCCTCTCCAGCATCCTGTCTTCGTTTCATGAGCACGTCCATAAGCGTCGGTTGTTTCGTCTCTTCGATTTGAGGCCGTGGTCGTTGGTATATTTTGTCTTCCGCGACGTTGAGGATTTTTCGCGGGACGACACGGACGAGCCGTGATAAGGTTGGACGCATGACTGTTGATAATAACGTTAGTTAACCAAAGATGCGCCTTTGAAATACCCACACGAATGTCGAGTTCAGTGAACGGAGAAACTTGATTTTTCAACAACTTTCAGATCTCTGACGGTTAAAATATAGCCAAATAGTTAATTGTTAAGGGAATTTTTTAAAAAAAATATCTCTCTGTCAGGGAGTCGAACCCTGCTCTCGCGCGGTCAATCATCAATGACAGGCGCGCGTACTAACCGATATACTAACAAAGATTGTTAAAATTTGTGAGGAATAAAGAATATAAGCCACTTCTATCACTATAACTGATCCTAAGAATGACATCAATACATTCAGTTGTAGAGATTCAAGGCCAATATTATATGAAAGTCTGGTTGGGTAAACAATAAAAAGGAAAAGCACAAACTACCCAGCACAGTGCAAGAGCCATGGAAGTCACAAGCTGAAAGGACCCATACTATCAGCTTCTGGCTGACATGCTTTTTCTCCAGCGTTAGATTGGGACTCGTGGTCACGAGCAGGTACTTCAAGCATCCCAACACCGTCATCATATCTTTTCCCGTGATATCAAACTGTCTGCTCTGTTTGAGTGTCCCATCAGGCGTGATAGTAACGAAGATGAAGACATATCCATTAGAAGCAAGACCAAACACGGATGCGTCGCGTCGATTCCGCGATAGCCGAGCTTGACGGAGACATGCCAAATATACTACGAGTGGGGAGATAGCATGCTCGAGGGTATAAGCCCTCTTAGCCATAACGGCCAGTAGTTGGGACTGGAAGTTACGGGAGCCACGGACATACCGACCAATGGCACGGTCTACTCGACTTTTGACGATGGTACCCAAGAGTGACTCGTCTGTCGAAAATGTAATTTTGTGAGAGAAAGAGACTTCAGCAAAGACTTTGATATCATCGAAAGGAGAAGAAGTGCGTCGAGAATGTTCATCGTTTGTCTCAGCGATGTCGTTTTTCTGGGTTTACAAAAGTTATCGTAACATCATTCATGATGAAACCATAGAGCTCACCAGCACCGTCAAACACTCATTCAGGACTAGATCTAGTGCAACTCTGCACGTTGCTTCACTTGTCCGATCGAAATTCCTGTCGTAGTTTTTCATTACAGACACTGCTCCCAATCACAATGTGTGAGTCGTCGTATCGCATATTGGTTACAAACCTTACATAGATAAGGGGTCGTTTTAAAGTCTTTCGTGTCGTCGATAGCTTCAATATCCCATGGTTCTCGATGGTGTGAAAGGACTGGCCCACTTTAACGAAAATACTGAAACAGCCTCTTCAAAAGAAAAATCACCAGCAGCCTTTTTGGGTGGGTTGCTTTCACCGAAGTGATCAGTCTTGAAGCCTTTTGACTCGGCTTGAACACTCTCCCCGTTGCTTATAATCTTGTATGTCATATCTTTGCTTTGACGAGGTTGTAAAAGAAACAGAGAATGTGACTATTGAGAATTGTCTAACCCATGAGTCATCTCGTGAGGGCAAATTAATAAGTCGGGATCAAATAAACGTACATTACTCCTTGACGAGATAAATACATGATGCGATGCAGGTAAAAAGTGTCCAAGTGTGTATCTAAACATTGTCTGCTCACAATGGTGGAAGAGGCCTCCGACATTGAGGACAAATGTTCTGATCAAGAAACTGTGAGTACCAGCAAAAAATGGACTATAGAACAATTAGCTACCTTGATTGCGAGCCACTGAAACAATTCAAAAAAGAATACATTAGTATCATAATCAAACTCAACAGAGTTCTCCAGCAAACCTTTTCTAGACATTCCGTGTGCTGCAACGCAGTAGTTTGATCAGCATCCAGCGTCAACCGTTTCCAAATTACTCACAAATAGATGACAACAAGGTGCAAGACTATAGTTCTTCCTCGCATTTGCAGCACCAATGCCGATTCTCATAACATTGTCAAAGACACTGCTAACACCTTTAGCCTTCCTGGAAGACGTAGGCGAAGACGGCGCCCCTTTCTCGTCCCAGTGCTCTTTTGTATCCAATGACAATGACTGCCGGCGAAGTGCAGGGTCAAGGAGAATAGCGTCCATGCAAATGGCGCAATCCCCCAGTGATTTTTCGGGAGATTCTGGAATGGGCATGGGGGGATGGTAATCGTAAGACTTGACTTCGATGAACTGGTTAAGGAGTTACGTTGGCTCCAGGTCAAAAGGGATGGGGGTTGTTCAAAGACTCACTCGTCGCGGAAGGAAAAAAGCAGGACCAAAGACATCTTGAAGTATAACAATGAAAGCTTGGAAATAGACAAAGGCAGCAAGCAGCAAGACCCAAGCTGCCAATGAAGGTCAGAAAAGTTGGTAAAAAAGAATACTTCACAACTGACATCGCGTTTCAACGTCTAAAACATTCTTTGGACACCCCAGAAAATCTGCATAAAACGTTGGAGAAAATTCGTATATGCACGGGAGTAGCTTACAGAGAGCACTGAATAAGCGACAAGTGGTCATCCCAAGAACGTATTCTTTTGAAAGACCACTACTGCGACCACGACGAACAGATCGAATAATTTGAGGGAGCCAAAGGGAGCAGTACGTAACAGCAACAAAAAGCAACGAAAGCAAAGGAGACATGATGACGCGGACGATGAGCATTAGGAAAATTATGAGAATTATCCCTGAAAGCGATGTTCATCGAAAAGGAATTAGTAAAAAGAATGTTGAGAGCTTACACATTTTAGCTTGAGGATCTGTCCTGACATAATGGATAAAAAATGCGAAAAAAGTAGTAGGGGGATTGTTATTTGCAAGGAGCGTTGTGGTTGGAGGAGTATCAGGAGTATTGTTAGGCGTTGACGTCGGCAAAAGGGCTTGTTGAGTAGAGGCTTGCGTCGTAGTGTTTGGTGCTTGAAGGCGTATTGCGGGAGCAGGTGTATAATTTTCTGGAGCTTGTATCCGGTAAATCAGTGCAGAGAATTGCTGTAATACATGTGCAGTTCATCAACACCCGGATAACTGAGAGGAAAGAGCCTTACAGCTTCACATGTGAACAAAACACAAGAGAGGAAAGCTGGTGCAATCAACGACAGGGAGGTTCTTCCCTCAGCCAAGATCGCAAAGGTGATGTGACCGGCAAATGAAACAGAGTCCATTGTAGTTTGAGCCAAAAACGTCCATCGTGAAACCCGCGAAATGCCAGAGGGCGTACGACTACTTTCCACTTGCCGTGAAAAAAGTAACAGCATGATCAAATATCCGATAGCTGTAAATCCAGCGTCTGGCGAAATCGAATTGAGCAAGGGAGATGCGAAAACATTTGGACAGGAAGACTTACATGTGGTAACCTTGCGGAAGAAAGAGTGGGAGCTAAGACAAGCTAAGTTGTGAGGGGAAAAAGAAAAAGCGAAACAAACAAACCTCATGCCCTCTGTGTTGGTTAATTCATAAAGGATACCACATTCCTTGCTCAAAAATAGCCCGTTGATTGAATTTTTTGGGGGTGGAAGAGTTCGTATACCAGTAGGATTTTGCAGCTCATCTTCTATCTCTCGCATGAGACTTTCTGGAACAGGGACGGGGTTAAGCTGCAGATAGAGAGCGAAAGGACATGATGTTCTCTGCCTCTCGTCTAGTAGCCATTTTTCAGCATCCATGACAAACTTCCAGGAAATATGTATAATACCGTTTCCAGCCGATTCTGTGTCAAATGCACCAGCATCTATCAAATTCTTCAACTTATCTATTCTAGCTCGAAGTTCTGGCTCAACTATTCGAGCAGTTTCATTCCTGACATCGTCAGGAACCAAAGAAGGGAGAAGGCGTATGTCAACGGGACGTCTGTAGTTATATAAGCATTGATGAATAGGATATTTGGTGTGCTTACCCTGCTGGCTCCGCTAGAGCGAAGATTGACCCACTCGAAGTGAAATGAAAGCCATCAAAATCCAACCTGAGATTTTCTGAATTTGAAGGATCAGATAATTCAATCCTGCCCTGAAATTGTGCAAAGAAATCAGGAACTACTGAAAGAAGATTCAAGGTCAAACATACATGAATCAAAGTGACCAGAGGAGTTTTATAGGACGGCTGCTGTGATTCTAGAGTGTGCTTCTCTACCACACTGAGAGAAAGTTTGGTAGAAGTGTTCCAAGCCCAGGAACCCAATCGAACACCCATGCCGGTGGTGTTGACATCCTTCATTAATCGCTCAGCATGATGTTTCCAAGGAAGAGTGTGATTATTTTGTAAAGCAGGGAGCGTGATATTGGTGAAGACGGCATTGCCATGTATGAACCCAGTAATATTGGAATAGTAGGACTCCTGATTGGGGTCTAGCGGTCCACCCTGAACGTGGAAGGTGTCCAACAATGTGGGGACGGTAGTATCCCGCTTTGGCTGCATTGCTGATGTCAGTACTAGTTCCATACGTAGTTCAGAAAAAAACACGACCATACCATGGTAAAATTCGAACTGTTGCCATTCATCCATGAGGTGTAATTCGAAAGCTGATATGTCAAAGACTGCAACGCATCTTGGTACTGATGTCTTGCAAGGAACTCGTCGCCGCTGTGACTCGTGAGCATGAAAAGTATGAAGCTAATAAAAAGGAAAGAAGGAACAGAGCTTCGAGATGTCTGTGGGCGAGGATTTCCTGGTAAAGCAGCCTCCTCATCGCGGCCATTTGGATCCATGGAGGAACCTGATCGCCAACGTGCAGCTCCTGTCCCCTGACGGCCCGACATCAATTCAGACGCGTCGCGTGACGCGTTAATAAGATGCAACATGTTCAACAATCAGTCAGGGAGTCGGCGTTGGACCCATTTCCATTCAGCTCTTCAGCTCGCCGTACAACGATCTGCTCATAAATGGACGTGAGTGAGTTTGTTTTCTGTCTTCAACAAATATTGATCAAGATTTTCTCTCAAAGATTCGAAGACTTTGCAGAATGTTTTCCTCTCTATGTTGAAGAGGATAAGAATGGCGCCTCGGCAACATTCAACAGCATATCAGACTACATAGAAGCCCAAGATTTTGTATGACAATGTTCTGTGCACCTTATATTTTCCGCTTACCTCCTTTTTGCAGCGAGATTTGGATAAGTTATTCAAAGATTACAACGTTCAAGAAAATGTCGATGCGCTGCACAAGATTGTCACAGACGCAAAGGATCGTAAAGCATACGGAAACATAGGGAATGATACCTGGAAGGGTGATCTTGATCCTAGGGTGGCGGTTTGTGCCCGCACAGTACCTGTTTTGACTTCTGAAGCAGAAAGGTTGAGAGCTAAGGTTGCTGAAGTATGCTTTTTTTTAACGCGGCGAGATAAGAGGACTCATGCAGTTTAGATGGAAGCAGAAAATCACAGCTTGCATGCGGAATTGCAAGAAATAGTCGAGGAGACCGACGAACTGAGTGAATTTCTTTTTGAAATACGAAGTAGACATCATGCTGCGAGTCGTTTTCCAATGCTTATACCCGCGCTTTTGAATTACATTCCCCTGCAGGTGTACGAGCAGTGGATGAAGACACCTCTCGATGACATTGAGGCATGGGTTGTTCAAACAAAGGATTCGTTAAAATCGGAGTCGTAGCCATTTCCTTTATGTATGTGATATAAATGTATTAGATATATAGTTTTAGGTTTCCGGCGCTGGGTTTTGAAGTTTGTAACCTGGCTTCAAAGACAAATTTGATTAGAAGCTTAGCAGAAAAGCATATCAAAGATTCTGGGTTTCCGGGAACTCTCCACTTTTATTATATTATTAGCTTGGTTTCAGGTTTCCTTTTCCCCATCGAAAGTAAAAATTCTACGAGCATCTTTCGTGTCTCTTTGGGAGCTATTTAATATGAATTCTTTAGGTTTTGCTTTTATTTTTAAATGTTAAAAAAAAAAACAGGGAACGACAGTCAAGCTGGCAATAAAGAAAACTATCACAACTGTTGTACGGGCGGTCTCATAGAAGCTGCAAAACACGGGGGTATCAAAGGAATTGTGGCGGGTACAAGTGAGAAGAAACGTAATGTACTTGATGAATGTCAGGAAATTGACTTCTAATGGCTACAAATTGGTATCTTGAAAGCGAAAAACAAATTCATTCGTCATGATCATCGCATCGAACTACCGTGATGGGTGATAGGTCAACGGATTCGCATTGGGATGGGGAAATTGATTGAGGAGCAAGCTGTTGTTGCTAAACCTCTGCTCACGAGGGCGTACCAGCCGCAGTTGGGGTTGCCAACTGCCGAGTGATACATGGTGCATGCTGACTAGGACTAAGTCCTCGAGCTTGATGTCATTGGGGCCGTCCCCAATCCGCCAACGTGGGTCGGCATCTTCCTCCATCGTGGTGCCTTTCCGATCTTGAATGAAACGCAGGACACACTTTGCGACGTTTTTCGCCAACTTCGAAAGTGTGATTGGCCCAGGTGGGTTACGAAAATCTTTCGTAGGAATTTGTCTGCTCCATGGTCTGTATCCTGGCCACTGAAAACGACAAGAAGAATTTTTTTAAAAGGCGTGTTGGATGAATGTGATTAGAATGAGCGTACCTCGAGCCGTATGGAGACACTCGGCCCACGACCCTCGAACACGACCTTGTCGCGATCGAGCAATTTCTTGGTCCGCGATTGCATAGCATCCTTTAAAAGGACACCGTACCTCGATGGGCCCTCCGAATAGAAGAACAGAGGAGCTTCCAAGAGGACTTCCTCGACATAACGCTTACGGTCGCTAGTGGTATGTGGCTTGTACATCTTCTGAGGGATAAATGAGCCGCCACCCTCCAATGGCAGAGAGAAGACTTCGCGGAACTTTAAAAGTTGTTCACGGTGGGTAAATAGCGTCTTTTCGGCCTAAGGAAGGTCCGGCTGAGCTTTCTTGCGGTTTGAAAAATAAGTGGAGAAAGACATACATTGGCCGACGCATCATCGTCTTGGGCCTGATTGATGATATTATCGCTTGCACCAGGACGACCCAAAATAGGCGAGGTGCTGTATGGCCTGAGGCTTCTTGCTGGTGTGCTTGGAGTGGACAGACTAGGTGACGTAGAATACATGGGCGAGAGGGCTGGATCCGATATGGTCGGAGACAGCTGAGAAAGTCCATCATACGGAGCCAAGGAATTGCCGATGTGAGGGCTTTGGGAGTAGTTGCCCATCATGGAAGGCGAGGCCAAGGCATTATCATTCGGGGTCACGGAATTGTAGAGCCAAAACTGATCCCAACTTTGGGCAAGTTCGATATTAATTGGTGGACCACGGTGGTTGGGTTCGGAGCTTTGAGCTGCCAAGGAATTATTTGCATGATTGTTCTGCCATGGTACAAACAAATTGTGCGGCTGCGAGTGGCCACCCGTGCCCTGGGTGTTGATCGTGCTGTGGTCTTCAACACTAAAACCAGAGAGCTTGTAAAATTGTATAAGATCGACTGTTCGCTCCTACAATCCAAGAGAAGGAAACATACATTTGGATGATTACCATACGACATTGCCTTCTGTAAATGGAATTGCTGTGACCGAGGTTGTTGTTGAGTTAACAGCAGACGAAAATTAATGTCGTTGTTGGGGCAGTCAGAGGCTTGGTCCAAAGGTAGAGACTTTGGAGGCAAGGATCTGGGAGAAGAGGTTGGCACCCATTGAACCTGAACCCATAATAAATGTTCCGGTGACTCACCTCTTACGCGCTGGTGTGAACAAGAGTGAATGGGCCATTCCGTCTTGTGGGAGGAACAAATTCATGGGAGGAGTAGGATGTATGAACCACCCACAGCTTTCGACAGATACTTATATTGATCTACTTGGAAGGCGATTCAGTTGCAGATACATAGTCCATATCAGGAATGAACACGAAAGGCTGAAATGAGATGATGCTGGCGCAGCCACCCTGTCAAGAAAGTACGAAAAGAACACCTTGTCCATTTTAAAGCGTCCGGAAAGTGACCCATTTTCCATGGAGGGTAAAATGGAACATGGTCACAGGCTGAGGCTAACAAAGGGGACAAAACTGGAAGGCATGCTGTCATTTTGCAGTCGAATTTGGAACTGCACAAAAGGAGGCTGCGCATCTGCACTCCAGATGGAAATTCGGAAAGGCGCACAGCAAAAGCGGTGCTGCTTTTTGAGACGGAATCACTGCCTGTTCAATCAATTCGCTGGATCAATTAAAGTTGGGAGAAATTAAGAGCCTTGAGGATGGTATTCATGATTAAGAACAATTTGCTATACTGATAGCCTAATGCAGTAATGGATTGATCTCACGTGCCAGAATTTGACCTTTCGGCATCAGTAAATTTTGGAAAGTGCTGTAAGGTCATATAAGGTTGCTGAAATTGCTGTAATGTGCTGCAACCGGTATA
>QDKV01004927.1_pt1 | contig 19000 bp, 18 predicted proteins | sample 1861101 | NCBI WGS metagenome assembly QDKV01 (sample SAMN04275158, study PRJNA302643) | Fungus metagenome, whole genome shotgun sequencing project. | isolation source: fruitbody | host: Mallocybe terrigena | place: Sweden | collected 2013 | reverse complement strand
TAGGTAAATATGCGCCGGAATGTACAAAAATGGGTAAGTTTTCCGCATTTTTATTTTTGATCATTCGGCCAAGCATATAATGATCTTGGGCCTTGGCCCGTGGAATCCACGGTTTCCAGTTGAACTTCTCGCAGAAGCCCTCGGAGTGCTCGGAGTGCTAGATCATAATAAATGGAAGGCCGGCACTATGAGATCCATCCTTCTCCCCATCTGAAACTATGAGCAGCATTCGAAAGTCGCAGCGTATTGTTGAAAACCTTTCAAAAGCGGCAGCTGCCAAATTCTCACGCCACAAAACGCCCTCTATGCCTACTTCTACGACTCTCACACTATTTTGCTGGATCATCGACAATAGCGAAAGCCCTTTTCCTGTCGACATCGTAAATGGTGACACAGACACAGTGGGCGACCTGAAGAAAGCGATTACGAAGGAGAAGCCTCTCACACTTGCTGGTCTTGAGGCTAATCAACTCGTTCTCTGGAAGGTTAGCAACTTTTTCAACATTGTCTATTTCATGCCTTAGTTACCCCATACAAGGCTTCCATCAAGATAACCCAAGATCTTAAGGACGAAGTCAGCAAATATCAGTTTGTAGATGATAATCTTCTGCTGGCTTCAGACATATTGTCGGACGCCTTTCCTAATCCCGTCCAAGGCCACCTCCATGTCATTGTGCAGTCTCCGTTCATTGGTGAGTACTCAAGACATTGATAATGAATGAGTGTGCTGATGTGCCTTCTTTCTCTTCATATCCATTTGTCCTTGCGGATCTTTTCTTTTCTTGCTTGTTCTGTGCCATTTCTCCCCCACTCTTTTTTGCCCATAACCTTGTCTTCTGGTCATCTGGTGCTGTGTCTCTGCAATCACTTTTGGCTGGGCAACTCGGACATCATGTCTCCCCATCTACTCGATTCCGATTTTTTTTTTCAGACTTAGGCAAACGCAAGCTTGGTGAACCAGCCGAAGGTGTTTTTGATCGCTTCAAGCGCACTAAACTTGTCACGACTGCTCCCTCGGATATAGGCAAATCATCGACATATCTGGATCTTCAAAAAAATCCCTCTGAGAGGATCCTGGATGACCGTCCACAACCGGATGCTGACATCCCACCTATATCTCTTCTTTATGATGGTTTTGGACACTTCCTGGATATCACAGACGGTCATGACGATGTCCCTGGGCTCACTGACGTTAAAGTTCGGGAATTGCAGGTTGCGGTGGATGATTTTGCAACCAGAATGACAACACACTTCGATACGGAAGATGAGCGGAGGGATGTAGGCCTGAAGTGCCTTAACAAGATTTTTGCAGCACGTAGAGGCACCGTAATTCCTCCAATTTCCGCTGCTGCCATTGGTTCCATCAGATCCAATGGTCATAATATTGCGGATCATGGCCCAGGGACTGTGGGTGTAGAGTTCAAAAACTCGATCACCGGGATCAGTTCACTTCCTGCAGTCGAGCTTACAGGCTATGTTGCGCGTTTAGATTCAAGAATGGATCAACAACTCTATGAAGGGTGGAGGGTGCCTTGCCTTGGCTTGACGATTGTTGGTAAGCTAGATATTTCTGCGTTTAATCTTTATTCTGATTTCCTAGGGTGTGACATCACGTTCTATGCAATCATCGCCATTGACCACCGTTTGAGGATTATTGCCCTGACACCCACGTTCTCCTGCATTCAGTCAGCTTCTGATGGTCGGGATCGCGTCGGTCTCTATTCTGCCTTTACTGCTTCATCTGTGCTCCAAGCTCGCATTATCCAGGATGCCACAATATTTCTGAACAACCCCCCTGCTATAATTCCAACTCCTGCTCGTCATTTCCCTGCAGTCACCAGACTACACAAATACCCCCCATCTAACGAATACTTCAGCTTTGAGATTCAAAACTTCTTTCCCGAAAGGCTACCCAACCGTCTTTTGTATATTGCAGAGACGCTAGGTCCTGACAAACAATCCGTCGTCATCAAGTTTGCTCGAAAGTATTCAATTGAGTTGCACAATTTTTGTGCCAGATTAGGTCATGCACCACCTATTTATGCTTTCGAGCGACTTCCTGGTGGATGGTTTGCAGTTGCCATGAGATACGTGGAATCTGCTGTGCCAATCACTCACTCCCCACTGCTTCCCACTCACCGACAGCTTTGGAAGGATCAGCTTCAGACACTCATGAATAACTTTCATGGGCAGAATCTTCTCCATGGTGATTTGCGGGGTCCAAATATAGCCTGTGAAGGTTTATCTGTAATATTGCTTGACTTCGATTGGGGAGGTAAAGAAGGAGAAGCATGCTATCCTACATGGAGGCTCAACGATGAGTTGCTTGCGGGTAGGGTCAGTGAAGACCTTAGAATCACCAAAGATGATGATAGGCGGGTGTTAGCAAATACACTCAATAAACTTGGGTAGGCTGTTATCATTCGTCTTTATTCTCTTCCTTTTATTATAGAAATTCTCTCTGCCAATCATTTGCGTCACCACTTTGTATTTGCATAATATTAGCATGTTCTGTTTGTTTGTGTAGAGATTTTTTTCATATAAAGATCACTGCTTTCCTCAGCTGTTTAATCGTTCTTTGAACATTATGCTGAGGTGTGTTTTGTCTCGGACTGTATCATTCATGTAGCTCACTCCCATTTCTTGTACCACCTAGATTGTCGTCATTACAGGTGATTACAGTATAGCTGTTTAATCGTTCTTTGAATGTTATGCTGAGATTGTTGTCATTACATTGTTTTACAGACTCCAAAAGTACTACTATATGATATCATACTGTCTCATCTTGTCCACTGGCAACTTGATACCTGCCCTCATTATAGAACTTATTGTTCTACAGAATTTTGGTTGGGTCGAGGCATGTGTCACGTCACCCATTCCATTGAAGTCGTATCAACAATTGTGTATAAAGTGTAAATGAGTGGAACCGTTCCTGATCCTTGGCGCGAAACCGTGACTGCATAATGGAATATAGTGGTGAGCAGATGCGCCAGATGGCGTTCATCCCCGCAAAATATGTTTTCTTTTTCTCTTCACTCGCAATTTTTAGGTTTGCAACGACTGAACACCACTCGACTCAACGTCCGCTAATCTCTAAGTCATCACAACCCGAGGTCATTGGCCATTTGATAGTCAGATTTTGAACAAACGACCTTGTACACTTTTATCGTCTTCGAACAATGTTTTGCCGATGTGATCCATGGCACAGGCGGCCTTACAGTCGCCGCAATGGATCTGCACATCCGAATACATTGGGATGAAAGTGTCCCCTGTATGCGGGTCTGCTGAACAAAGGTTGAGTCGACCTCCCTAATCTGGCAGTTTAGGTTGAACTAGGCTTCGAAGCCTCAAACTCATCAAGTCTTAATTACTGTAACAAGATCAAAGGTGCCCCGCGATGCGTGGGGTCGGCGAAATCTTCTCGAAGCACAATTTGATAGCAAGTCTCCTGAATAGTTCACACCAGCCATGCCCGAGCGAGGATAGCCGAACGTTCCATAACAAAAGGAGCGAAGGCTTCAAGCTTCAGGCTTCAGCCTCCTCCATCAAGAAATCGCAGTACCCTGAAAATCATACTGTTCTTGTAACTCGTGTCATTCATCTCCCTTCAATGGGAGACTAATGACCAATGAGGGAAGTGATCCGAAGATATCACAGAAGTGTGAGTAGAGTCTAAAGGTTTTGAATTCGTGGTTGCCGAATGCAGCAAACTGTTAGATGTTCATACAAATACAAGTAGGGACTCGTGCCTGTCTAGACGGATAAACTATTTAGTCAAAATGGAACCCAGATTTACATGCCAAACTGCTAGGTAGAACTGGTTGTAGAATCAGAAGATAAAGCCCGTTATTTTAATGAAGAATGCAAGCAAACAGCGTGAAGAATCTAATATGACACAAGAACAGCAATTTCGCGAAAGCGGATTTTTGTTGGAAAGATCAATGAAAAAAATCACCGCAATGACATTTTTCAAACATGGTCGACTGTGCGTGAAAACAGTGATATAGGGGGCCATCGTTTTTTTGGACTGCCTTGCGGTTGCAAATTTTCCTCAGAAGATGGAATTTCGACATCCATCATGGGATCAGGACAAGGCATCGTTTTAAGAAGCAAAGAAATCTTCCATTTCATAAGCGTCAATATCATCTCAGGTGTGGATAACTCACCAAAATTGAGAAACACAGACATGGAACACAGACCATCCAGATCGTCTATACCATGACAATAGGTTAACGAGATATTTTACCAAATATAAGGTGGCAACAAACTCTGATGGAGGTGGCGATGATATGGATAACTTCCTTTTGGCGAGCAAGAGAGAGGAGTTTTATTTTGCTGAAGTCAATGGACGGAGAAGAACCATGGAATCTTAAGTCTGGCACATTCGCACGGGAATAGAATGTTGTACCAGCAACCGACTTTCCCTGTTTCAGTAAATGCATTTCCACAGAAGTAGGTTGCCCTCACCAAACCGATGGTCGCGCCGGTAAAGCGCACCAAGAAGAATGCACTTGTTCCAGTAGCAATTTCGTGAGGTTTGAGCGCTCTGGTGAAGATTTGATAAGGAGCGTGGAAGAGCATGCCAATTCCAATTCCGGCTATTAATGGATATATAGTTTGCGAAACTTTAGACGAATTCTCGTCCAAAAGAATCAATAGACCTGTATGAAAGATGCCTTCAGATCATAAAATATGGTGAAATCGAAAGATTGCCTCACCAAAGCCCAAAGATGAGATGAAAAGGCCTGCTGAGATCACCCGATTTAATCCACTGGTGTCACGGGTCCGTTTCTGCCAGTACGCCACGAACCATGCGACTGGCATAGACGCCAGTGAAGATCCCAGAGAATAAGGTAAGATTTTTAGGCCAGATTCTATCGGCGATGATCCGTCTACCGCCTGACCTTTCACTTTAGAGCAACGTCAATGGAAGGACGTTTACCTTACCTGATAGAAGAGTGCCAAGTAAAAGGTACCGGAATTGAATGCAAAATTGTGGAGGAATGATATCAGAAGTATGGCGGCTACATACCAAAATCAGTTTTGGCGTGGGGGCGATAGCATAAGTACTTACCTGTGGTGACATCTCGAAATACGGTTGGAGGAAAAAGGCTGTCTCTACTCCTGTAGTTTTCATAGAAACCTCCACCTATGAGGACCGACATGCCTATGATTATTGGTAGCAGAGTCATTGGTGTTCCCCCTGAAATGACATTTACACATTCTGATCCGTTATGCAAAAAAAGATACTTACAACCAACATCAGTGGCAAAACTGAATCCAACTATAATACAGCTGGTCGCGCTCATGAAGAGGAACCTTATGAGATTTGCGTGAAGCACCCTAACACAATCTATACCTGAGAACTTACAAGCCAATGAAGTCGAAACGTTGCTTGAGTGACTGCCATGAGGCAGCTGCGGGCGGGTTGAGATCCACACCTCGCAAGGAAAAAAAAAGGACGAAGAAAGAGACAACACAGATGGGGATATTGAGGTAGACTATCGGTCGGTTAAGGATAAATGTCGTCATGAAAGAAGGACAAAACATACATCCCCACCTCCAGCCGTTGGTATTGCCTTGCCCTATTGACTTTTGCATTAATCACCGTCTGTGATCAAAAAAGGTGACCCACCACTGAATAAACCGCCAATCAGCGGACCAGCCACCGCAGAACAGCTCCAGGTGACACTTAGAGCTTGAGACCAAATGGCACGTCGGCGAACTTCCACGATTTCGGAAGTAATGATCCAAACGGCGCTAACAATACCTCCACCACCAATTCCAGCTTCAAGGAATCTTTAAGCAGTTGATATCTCGCAAGTATTAGAAGTGCTGACCTAATGCCCGAGATGAAATCAGCCATGTTATTGACTGGAAAGAAGATTACGTGAAGATCTTGATCGCAACTGGACAGGAAGACGTACCTGGGCGGAACCGCAGAGGGCAGACCCAATTGCAAAAATCGCTATGCTGAAGTACAAGATGTTCTAGAATGATATAGTATTGAGGCGTTGCCCTTTTACTATTGGTAGAATCTTACTTTTCGTCCAAGAAGGTCAGATAACCTCCCGTAGAGGGGCTGAAAAGCCGTCTGCGTCAGCATGTAGGCGACCCCAACCCATGTGTATTCATTTGATGACGCCTTCAAGTGACTGGAGATGGTTGGTAAGCTCGTCGAGACGATTGTCTGCGAAGAATCAATACAGGCAGAGAACGGGAAATATAAATAGACATACTGCGTCGGTAGTTGCCAGAAAGAGCGTCAGCGCAGCGCTTTACGAGAATTCAGCATTTAAATGACGCGAAAAGGAAAGTGCCTGACCCTATATGGATAACCAGTAGATGTAGAGTAGAAAGATTCCGTTCCACACCGTTGTCATTTTTTTCTGGGTCGTGAAACTTATTTAAAAGACCATCCACGCTAGATGGAGTACTGCAATTGGACGAGACTGGTGTTGAAGCCGGGGAGTCAGGTGAATTCTTCAGAGACGCGTCACACCTGACCGTTGCAGGAGGAATTTTGACCTCGAGACGTGGAAGCACCAACATGCATGCAACAGAAGATCACCAAAAGACCTGTAGAAGAAAAAAAAGGTCCAATGGAATGCATGTCTACCTCCGACTTATATACGAGGCCGCGATATCTGGATCGTCGTGAAAGGCTGGAGATCTGGAGCCTTTCCCCAGAATGGTCCGGTTAATTTGATGTTCATTTGCTCTCGATCTAGAGAGGCTTAACCCAATGGACCCCGGACGACAGATCTTGTGAACACACTATTTCGACTTGAAGTTGAAGCATGGAGATCCAACATTTGGTATATCAAAAAGCCGGGCATTATACTTCCAAAAGTAGCTTTGTCCCTATGGGGGTGTAAATTTCAAACATTGGTTCATGAAAAAAAAACATACCCTTGATCGTGGTCATGGAATAAAATATTTTGGTTGGTCGCATCTTCTTATTGTGGTCGTGGAAGGAAAGTTTAAATCGCTGTGAACTTGTGATGAATTCCTCCCATGGAAATGGAATTACCATCATGATCATGTCATCGAGATCCGGCCTTCCGTTTTGGACCACATAAAAGAAACCGCTTGAGACTACTAGGGACTAGGGAATCACCTTGTGGCGCATTATTCACACAATTTTCTGTCGGTCCAAAGGCACTTGAGTGATCTAAGGGTTGTATGATTAGAACCTGAATACAAATAATTATTTCTACTCTAATTTTTAGCCTGTGGCGCGCTTAGCCTCTGCGTCCTCATTGCGATTTTCTTTGGGTGTTTCCTTCAGAGAGTCATCTGAGAAAAGAAATAAGAATGAGAAATGCATCCCATAGCGATTAAAAGGACATGCCAAGTTTAAGATCTCAGCCGGTCTCGCAGCATTTGCCACCCTTGAGACAGCCAAGTACCCAATGATGGAGTGAAGTAAACCTTACCGTTATCGGTATTCAAAGGCTCATTAGGTTGGTCCGTTTGTTGGCTACCCGACGGCCGTTTTTCAACATCAGCAGCGTATTCTTCCAGTAATTGCCGTTGGCGTTTTGTGAGAGACCTTGATCCAAAAAAATCAGAACACAAGACGTCACCATAAAGAAACGAGGATGAAATACCGTGGTAATTGGAGTGAAAACTTCACAAAAAGGTCTCCGGTTCCAGGTCCAGTAAGATGTGATACGCCCCGTCCTTTCAAGACCATTTCCTCGCCTTGCTGTGTACCATTTGGAATCCGAACGTCTACATCACCATCAAGTGTAGGTACCCGCACAATGCCGCCAAGAAGTGCACGGTGAAAAGGGATCCGAGCTTGATAATATAAACTGGCGCCTTGGCGAGTAAACACAGAGGAAGGTTGAACACTGATTCGGACATAAAGGTTTCCTTTCTGTCCTTTTCCTATTAGCGGAGCATCACCCGCTCCAGGGACAAGAAGAGACATTCCATCCTCGGCTCCTATCAAAATATATCAGACTGCAGGAGGATGGTGGGGGGAAACTGTTGCGTACCAACTGGAACAGTAATATTGACTGTTCGCTTCGAACGAATCTTTCCTGCACCTCCACATGAACTACATTCCCCTCCCCGGGGTATCGTCGTTCCTTCGCCGTCACATTGTCGACAAGTGCTGGCCATCTGAAACCCGCTATCAAGTACGAAAGTACGTGAGCCAGTGCCTTTACAACCGGAACACGTAGATCGCTGAACACCGGGCTTCAATCCCGTAGCTGAGCAGGTAGAACAATCATCTACTGGTGATATGTTGACCTTCTTCTTCGTTCCTTTGCAAGCTTCAAGGAAGCTCACGGTTACAGTGGCTTGTATGTCGTCGCCTTGAAGATGTCGAGACCGTGATCCGTTAGCACCAGAGAATGAGGTAAAAAGCTGCTCAAAAAAGTCGCCAGGACTGTCTCGTCCTTTCGTCTGTCCAGCAAAGCCTGCAAAACCAGGGAACCCCCCTCCAAATCCACCGAAGCCAGAAGCAAATGCGTTAGGATCGAAACCAGGAGCCTGCGATGCAGCACCGAACTTGTCGAAGGCCGCTTTCTTCTTGTCGTCTTTCAGAATCTGCAATAATTCTGTTAAAAATTTTGTGCCGAGAGAGGTATAATAAACACACGTCGTATGCTCCTTGAATTTCAACAAACTTTTCACGTGCATCTTTATCCGGGTTTGTATCTGGGTGATATTTCCTTGCAAGCTAGAAACAATATTGTGAGTCAATAACAACTAAAGAAAATGAAAGTACACGTACACCGAAGTAGGTTTTCTTGATTTCGGCAGCACTAGCGTCTGGCTTCACACCTAGAACATCATACGGGTTCTTTTGTGAAGCAGAACATATACTGGTAGCATGTATTAATCGCTTGAAAGAAAGTTACTCAATGTCATTTCTTTGGAAAGCAGAACACATTACCTTGTCACCAACTCGAGTTGCTGCTGATGACCTTCGGAAACATCTATCTTGAGTACGAAGACGAGTAACAGACCGATATGCACATGAATTGAACGCAATGAAGCTGGACAACTTTGTTGGCAGCATTATAGTTTTGACATTGGACTTGACATGTCCGGAATTTTCATCATGTTTGCCTCTGTTTTCCCGCATGGGCTTTAGCCTTCAAATACAAATATATTTCCCATCCAATGGGTCAATAAATCCATAATTAGTGATAGTTAATATCGTCCTGACCATGATGACATTATATTCTAAGAGCTGAACAATCACCCAGTGGTGTCTTAGTTAACAAAATGAAATGGAAGCAACAATTACGTCGTTTGGATATCTGCGTCGTATTTACAACGACTTTGCCACCATGATTTTCCGTAAGATACCAGTATTTCCTCTCCCTTCTTGATTTCCCGATTAGAACTCCATACACTCATACACAATTCACCAGAAGACGTCTGTCCGTCCAGGAAGACGGCGTTTGATTGCCTTGCAATCCCCCGGTAGTCATTGACAAACCTAGCTTGATTTCCCATCGTACTGGCATCAATACCGACACTCACACCCTCTGGCAGCCTACAGAGAGACAGATCGTAATCTGATTCTGGGCGATCATCGCAATGGACTTCGCCTGAATAACTTAGTTCTGGCTGTACGTAATTCCAATATTTACGTACCTATGTATTGAATAATATAACAATTTGGGGGTATTCTCTGGGCTGCAAATAGCCCAAATTGCCCATATGCAGAATGGGAAGAGTTTTGTATCCGACGAATAGCAACTTTGGGATTTTTGAAAGCAGAAATAGATAAGCTATTGCCTGAAGGAGACGAAATGGTCTGGCGAACTGTGGAAGGCACAGAAGCATGATAAATCGTCGATTGTATAAACCGCACATGCTCTGGCCAGTTTGAGGGCTTCCGAAATTGCTCTTCACAGTGTGAAGGGTATTTTTTCCGATTTTGTGGCATGCTGTTCCGCTGCGAAGATCAAGTCGAAGACCAGTGATCGACTGAGCAATAGATGCACAAGTCAATAAAAGGAAATAAGCGTGGGAATGCACGAGGTAATCGTTTCTTTCCTCGTCTTCACATTGAAGAGGACCCTACGACTAAATTCCAAGATTTCAGGTCGTTTTTAATGGGCAGGTCCGCAACAAAATCTGTTGCGCGTGTGTATGCCGACGTCAACTCTCGATTAGGCGCGTCATGGTACGAATATGGTATGATCGCAACCATCTCTTTCAAGTCTTCAAAAACGATTTTCGTAGACAACTTACAGGTTCAATGGGGATCACAGGATCACTACGAAATTGTGAGGAAGGTTGGGCGGGGAAAATACTCAGAAGTGAGTATCGCTATTAACTATGAGCCGATGGAGGTTAAGAAGGAAATTTAGGTGTTCGAAGGCATAAACGTGGTGTCAGAGGAAAAATGTATCATTAAAGTGTTGAAACCTGTGAAGAAGAAGAAGATCAAACGAGAAATAAAAATTCTACAAAATCTCGCTGGGGGACCAAATATTGTTGCGCTTTTGGATGTTGTCCGCGATCCAACACCAAAGATTCCCAGTTTAATCACCGAATATGTGCACAACGTCGATTTCAAGGTCCTGTATCAACGCTTTACGGACCACGACGTGCGGTTCTACATGTTTGAGCTCCTCAAGGTTATTCTCTGTTCCTAGATCATTCGTTCAGTTCCGTTTATTTCCTCGTAGGCACTCGATTATTGTCATTCGAAAGGAATCATGCACAGGGACGTTAAACCTCACAATGTGATGATCGACCACGAGCATAGAAAGGTGCGCTTTTTCTATCCAGATGGTGCATCAACACAGAAGCTGTTGCAGTTGCGCCTGATCGACTGGGGTTTGGCCGAATTCTATCATCCCAAAACGGAATACAACGTTCGAGTTGCCTCCAGATATTTCAAAGGACCCGAATTGCTCGTTGATTATCAGGAATATGATTACAGTCTGGATATGTGGAGTTTTGGATGCATGTTCGCTTCTATGGTAAATCGCTCCCCTTTTCTGCTTCGCTGTTACAACAAACTCTTAACTTTTGTAGATTTTCCGCAAGGAACCTTTTTTTCATGGCCATGACAATTACGATCAGCTTGTGAAGATTACAAAGGTGCTCGGCACTGACGAGTTATATGCATATATAGACAAGTACCATATTCGCCTTGATCCTCAATACGATGAACTGCTGGGAAGGTGATGTCATTTGCCTTTGTGTAGGGGTAGTGCATTTCGAACGTCTTTATTCCTACCTAGGTACCCGCGAAAGCCTTGGACAAGGTTCATTACCTCCGAAAATCAGAGATACATCTCCAATGAGGCTATTGATTTTTTGGACAAGTTGCTGCGTTATGATCATCAAGAGCGTCTAACAGCACGAGAAGCGCAAGGCCACCCTTATTTTGGTAAACCTCATTCTACTTGACTGTCTTTGTTATCTGATGCGTGTATAGACCCCGTTCGAACGGAGACACCGAATGCTACGGCAGATGGAGAGAGCGATTCTGCGTCCTCAGGTTGATAATTACAGCAGGGCCATACATCCCCTAATGATTCTCTTTGTATATTTTCTGGTATATATATATTTAGATTTCTTATTTATTACTTCTGAAGCCTTTGATAACCAGCATGTGCTCGGTATAACAGGTGTGTAGTCGTGAACGTGTAACTCAGTCTTACTGACAAGTTCGAGTGTCGCTTATTTCCAGCATGTCTGAAGCTCATGGCCACGAAATCTTTAACGTATTCTGCAACCATTTTCTGGAGTAGTCATGGAGCATCTATGATGATATTATAAAGCCTGCTTATTCCTTTATTTTTGGAACCACCTCTTCTTTCATGGAGCCTTGATCAACCTTTATCTCGTGTTCAATTCAATGAATTTTGTCAATGGAAATCTTGTGACTAAATCTGTTCTGTTGGGAAGTTTCAGACTACCACATGGTCAACGGACGATCAAGCTTAGAATAGAGAGGTTATCTATTCCCACTTGCAAAGATCTTGGGAACCCAGAGGTTGGAATTCCACTTTCATCCATTGAATTTCCTTATAAGGAATTTTTATTGATTGGCGATTGGAATTGTTTAAACCGTTCATTTCCCAAAGTGAAAAACCCTGGAACCCTGATGACATGGAAAATGACCCAAATTTGATACTGCCAATACTATGCCAGAGTCCCTGTCACTTCATTTGATATACAGTATGTTCTGTCAACTGATCCAGATGAATCGCGCCACTTGGCAGTAGTAAGTACCTTTCCTATCGCACTTTTCAAATGTTTGGGACAAACTTGCCAATATGGGTTTAAAATTTGTTTGAGGTAAGTATTGCACGCGGTGTACTAACGAAGCCGCATTTCCTGCAAGGACAAATGAAATCCCCTCTCAACAGGTAATTCACAAAAACAAATCTTGATGCTGGGGGGAAGCAACCTTCCGTCGGGTGTAAACTTTGTTGTGAGGCACCGAAATACAAACCCTTCGAAAACTCATGCAGAAATGCCACGTTTTTTGTTGTTCAAGTTTAGTACCCATGCTTCGAGCTTAAGCCCAATTTGGGTCCAACACAACTCATAACCCTGACGACTTGAGTTCCGCTGAACCTGGCTGTAATTTAAATTACACTAATACCATCTCAGATTTTTCTGAATGGGAGCGAAATGACAGCCTTGACAGGTGGACCATTTTTTCAGCGTGGACCCCGGCGACGAAAGAAGAGGGTGAACTTCAATGGTCCATCATAGGTATGTCGTTTCTGTCATCATTGGAAATTCACTTTTGAGAGCTGAGCATCAAGATGTGAAAAGCTGCTCAAATTTCATGTACTAAAAAGGGTAACCGATATTCAATGTGACTGGTTTTATTGATTAGATACTAATAGGCCACCTACTAGTACACCCGAGTCAGTGTGTCATTTCCGAGCTCTCAACAGAACCTAGTTTGATGAATTTTGTGGCACGACGGGCTCCCTTTTGTTATGACAATACACTGAATAGAAATAGCTGTGATAGATACGGCGGGAGGGAATCGAATTTATATATCTGCTTTACTCCGCTTCCCGTATATGTAAGTGTTACTCCGCAAAGCTCAAAGGTTTCTTCTTTTCATATTGTAGCTGATCGGTGAACGTTATCATTGATTCTCTAATACTAACGACCAACTAATGACGACCGTTTGTCGTCGACTTCGGCCGATATGATGTTTGGATCAATCCCTTGAAGGCTCAATGTTATCGTCTCCAAGAAATGTCAGAATGGGGAGGACTGACAGTGGCGCATGAAATCTCGCTTGTCGCCTTACTTCATTAATTTTTTTTTAAATTCATCATATAAACGTTTTTTCTAACAATCATGTGGGTTTGTCCTTAACGCCGAACGGCAAGGTGCCAGTGAGTAGTACTTTGTCCGAAGGCGGCCAAATTTTTACATTCGCGATGTCAAACGGAGGTCAGTTTCTAGAGGGTGCTGATAAGCCTGAGGGTTCCGTCTAAGTGTCAATGGATCAAGTTTTGGTACTCCTTATCCAACAGCCGCTGGGTGTGTATGAGTCAGTATGACTCATGTTCGCTGTCAGTGATTCGCGGGGATCCTTGACTCAGGCTATGTTCTGTTGAAGATTTTGCGATATAAGAATTAGAAAGGCTCATGTCTGGGTAGACTCGATAACCCCACTCGGAATACTTGGAATATATTTGTCCAAAGGACTGCTTTATTTCGTTAGTAGGAGACGCACAATCAATTTGATCTATGTTATCAAGTTTTTCTTTTGTTCGAGAGAATTAAGCCCGCGCAGCTCGGCAATTCATATAAGTTACATAAGTTACTGAACGCCAAGTTGATGCCAGTGCTTATCTCGGACTGATGAGCGTCAAAACTCAGATATGACATTACATTGATTACAAGCCTAAGCCGAGTGGGGGAGTTGTACTAGTCAAAAACAAAAACATTATGTAAAACCTAGATGTGCCTTGGATTGTTCGCTAAGAATCTCCATGTAGATCTAATTGAACGAAATGAGAGATAAAGAGGCGAAATCATCACCGTCGCAAATAGTCACGAACCACCACCACCACCACCAGCATTGGGGTGTGGACCGCTGCTGGAGGCATTGTGAGCCGGTGTAGATGGATTGTTTGTCATTGAAGTAGTTACTGGGGGCCCACGACGACGATAGGGATAGCGGCCATTCCTATGTTCAGGGTTTGACTGACCAGAAGATCCAGTATTATGTGCGTGCCGCTCATCTAAGCCGCGTCCACGTCCACGTCCCCGTCCACTTCCACGTGAAAAATTATTCCCGATTGCTCGCTGCTGGAAGGGGAAAACAGCACGAGGTGGTAAACTGGGTGAACCAGAAATTGTATTGACATGACTGGGAGCGCGATGATTGTCACTCCGCCATGAGTTCTGATGCATGGCAGATTGATGAAATCTTCTCTCTTGATTTCCTGGGAGAGCGGTAAAACGCGAGGAGGCTACTAGAGTTGCTATGCCAGCTTGCATTGACGATGCTTGGCTGTCACCCGAGAAGTGAATGGGTCCTTGTACTACCTGTCGAGAAGAGACCCCTTGAGATCGCGATGGTCCTGGTTCCACTTGCAGTTGAACTTGAGAATCCTGTGGAGCACCTGCCTCAAGCTGAAAAGCGGGGGGTGATGCCTGTTCGACAAGCGAATCTTCTTGTTTCTGTTTACGTCTTTCTGCGCGGGCAAGTTGTTCTTCGGTGGGAGGTTTTGGTGGCGGCAAAGGACCAGGATCATAATTAGGGTTATTAGGGTACCATGGGAGCCCGTCATCATTGCAGAGGAAGCCCGCGATGTTGCTAAAAGAATACCATGTTGCCTCTGGTGGAGTTTGCATAAGGGTAATCATCGTTTCAAGCCTTTTGTATAGGGTATAGCCTGCATGAGCATCGTTACTGGCATCTATAAAAACCATGTCAGAATGAATGAAAGTAAAGGAATGTTCGTTCTAACATTCTCGCTGATTAGAATCTAAAACGGCTTCCCAATTACTGCGGCAAATTTTGCCTTTGGAAAGCAGCCTATATTCGTAGCTTTCAATCAAGTGAGCGAGACCGATAGGATGATTATATTTTCCTTGCCAACGAGCATTGTCGACAGTGCGTGCCATGAGGGCGAGGTCTACGCAGTTGCGTATGGGAACACCGTAATCATTGAATAATTTTTTTGCGTCACCTGCCGTACAGAAGGTTTGGGTTGAGCATAGATGAATCAAAGACGAAGAAATTGACTAACTCTGAATAGCTACGCCTGCTTTAATAATGTCCGGATTTGCTAATACCTCTGCGAGCCTCCATGGAAATTCTGTGACGAAAAGATTATTCCGACTGCGTACCTGGGAACTTGATATTTACCTGTCATGGCAGTAATTTGAAAAAGCATGATGCTGTCATCGTTTGCAAGTTGGATGAGAGCAACGGGGTTTTCTCGGGCGGCTTTTTGGAATGTAGGCTTCCATTCGAGATCAAAACCAAAGACTTTAATTGGGGTTTGAAGCTGAAGTATAGCAAGAACTCTATTAGCTTGCTCAGGGTTCCGAATGTAGACAATTTTAGCATTGGGGTTGTACTCCTTGAAGGTGTATGCCTGGGTGGGTGCTGGTCTGGGAGGACCCTTTTCAATGGGTGGAGGTCGGTAAGGTGGTTCAGAGGACACGGACATTTGAGTCTGGGAAGAGGAGGGTTCAGTGCCAAGACGGAATTAGCACAGATCTTATTGGTGGCTATTCTTGTCATTGTCACAGTTTTACTGCCAAGACCACCGTACGACACTTGTTCAGCTTGGTCCTATCGCTCTGAACCATCTTCTCATAGTCCAAGTCGAGTTCTAATATCTATCGCCTAGCCCTTATGCATTATGTTTGAAAACCGCAAAATGTGCACAGTGTTCAAAAATAGGCTGGCCAAGAGCCATGTCTTGGCAATGTCTTGGTATCCTAACAAAAATAGCCACCACTTTAAAAAGCTTTCTTCCTGGGCGACCCCCCTCAGTTCTTGGCACCATCTTTTCCTTTTGTCACCATGAACTACCATAGTTCACCTTACGATCCACCCGTGTTCGCCCTTCCAAGAGGATATGACGATTCTAAGCGCCCAATGGCCTCGGCCCGTGCCGCCCTTGAACAGGTCCGTTGAACCCGCTTGTCTTGTATAGTTATACGTTTGGCTGACTAGCTCTAGGTACCACCTCCAACTCTCAGAGAGATTCTAGGTGCATACAGAACAAAAGGCGATGGCGACCGTGATACGTTGCTTGCCCTGCTCAACGCAAAGGCCGCAGAAGACCAGGTCCGTTCCACACCGCCGACTGTCCATGTCAAATACTTATATTTCCTCTTCTCATTATATAGCGGATAGCTTCGATAGCCTCGTTGCATCGAACCATGCTTGAGATTTACGAGCGATCTTCAACTGAACAGTCCCATCATGACTCTCGCTCTATGACTTCTGCTCCTTGTAACTTCCCCGCACCTGCATATCCACAATATCCTCCATCTGAAAGTCATCGATCTTCCTGTGTCCACTGTCGTCCTCTCCCCTCTTCTCGCAGTCGTTCACCACCACCACCACGTTCGGTGGCCCGCCACAACCCTTATTATCATCCTTCCGAACCTCCTTATAAACGTCGTTCATCTCGCTCAGCCCATTCTGCTCATATGAATTCTTATGAATCGCATATGTCGGAGCAGTACCCTCTATCACCTTATTCCTCCTCAAATCAGAGTGACTCGGCTGAAAATTCTCCCCGTTCAAAAAGTTCAATGACCATTGGCAGCCTTTTGTCGACACGTCCAGCTTGTGAAATAACGGGAGACCCTTCTCGTGAGCGGGTCTGACTTGTAAAATCATCTTGGGGACATTTTTCGCTTCTTGTCTGTAATGTAAACTCTTGTCGGTCTCGATCATAAAATTTCTCGTTTCACCCTGATCTTATTTCCGTTGGCTGTACCCGAGTGGCTAATTATATGGCTTCTAAAACCTTATGCAGGACAATCTCTTTTTTTATCTCTCACGGGAACACTTTAGCGTCTGGTTTTCTCCTGATACTAGTACTCAGAATATCCGCGGCCGTTTTCAGTGTGTACTTTACCCCACTATTTATCCGCTCCAGAATCGTTAGGCTTATCTCTACTCTACTCAATGTACATAACCGCTATCAGTAATCGCATGTTCAGGTTGAGAAAGAACAGTTTACGTGAATCCGCTTGATTGCTACCAGCACTTGCAACTTCTCTCAAAAATTTGTCTGGCAAAACTTTTATTTTCTATGTAGCCTTTCAGCTCTCCGGCTTCGTCCTGGACGGTGAGAGTATTTTAAGCATTCTCATGAATGTTTATAGTAATAAAACATATCAACCACGTGATTATGAACATTTATCAATGTCACTGTTGAAGTTAGGGTCCTTTACCAGAGACCTCATTCATTTCAGTCAGATCCAAGGATGACTGATGATCCAGACGAATTTGACAATATTCCGGACGATTTTTCAGACATCCAAGGCATAGACTGGGCAACTATACTCGCCGGACCTTCAGCGCCAGTTGGTGCGCTAAACGGACGACAGAACATTGCGTCTGAAGCAAATCCACCGAGTCAAACGGAATCCCAGAGTGATCTGATAAGAGACCCTTCTAGGCCGCCTGGATTCAGCCGTTCTTCTTCTTTGTACTTCTCGGATAATGAGAATATTGATGCCGCGTTCCTTGCTGAAGTCGACCGTTTAGAACAAGAAGCCCTTGCCCGTGAAGTCCCTTCATCTGTGGCAGGAACATCTCGTGCGGTTGGTGGAGGTAAGCGTGTTTCGTCTTACGACATTTATGAATTTAACGAATGCCCTTTAACCCTAAGCAGTAGATTATCACGGAACTTCATGTAAGTTCATCGTGCCAGTGCAATTATGTAAACAGTGGTGCTTATTCGACTTGATAAAGCACCCATAACATTGCCTTTGCCGGTTTCAAGCGAAGATGATGTCCGTATTTCTCGCCACTTCCCAGGTAAGTGGATTTGACAATCATGGCAATATGATAACTCATGGACTTGTTTTATTCAGGTAATTATATGCGCGTTATCACAATCGCCGATAATGTTTAATACACTTTTGTACACGGATTGAAGTCACAGAACCAGGTGGACCACGAGCATTGTCTTCCAAGAATTTCCGGGCAGCCTCAGAAGAAGCGTTGCATCAAACGTCTCCGAAACGAAAAGGGAAATCAAAGGCAAGTCATGACATTCAAGATGTTTTATCTACATATGAAGACGAACTCACATGCCCAATGTATGTCCTTCCTTGCTTACTTGATATCTCGCGTCTTAATGACAACACGAATGATAGATGTTGCGACATTCTGCAAGTTCCGAATTCATATTCGACCACATAGAAGTCATTGATATTTTTTGTAGAGTAGCGGCACATGTTGGGAACCCATGCGGCCATACATTCTGTGGTACATGTGGTTGGCGATGGCATATTGAGAACGTAAGGCTTCTCCTTCTCGGTCATTTCATTTACTAAAAAAAAATACGAAGAACAACCACGGTTGCCCATGTTGCCGTCAATCACTCGATAAGTCTATGCCTATGATACCTAATATTGCGTTGGACAACACGGTTGATAAGCATGTCAAAGCTCTTGCATTGTGTGGAGCAACGGAATGGGAGGTGAACGGGCGTAAATATCGGGACTGGACTACAAGAAAAGAGTGCGTTTTAAATTTTTGACAAAATTTATACGTTTCTGATCTCATTGCACCAGGTCTTGGCGACGAGAAGCTCCCAAACGCCGTGAACAGAAGAGAGCAAAGGCGCAAACCATGCGTGCTATACAGGTGTTTGATCCACCCCTCAATTGGTTCGATATGGGAGAAAATGTTTATGTATACGAAAGTGATAATGAGCTGATACCCCGACCAATCCGACGAGCGCGACGACGGCGATGAAGGGTGTGGTTAAGGTTCTGGAGCAGATGTATTACTCTATGACATCATGTTTAATGAGACAGTGGT
>QDKV01004928.1_pt1 | contig 19018 bp, 22 predicted proteins | sample 1861101 | NCBI WGS metagenome assembly QDKV01 (sample SAMN04275158, study PRJNA302643) | Fungus metagenome, whole genome shotgun sequencing project. | isolation source: fruitbody | host: Mallocybe terrigena | place: Sweden | collected 2013 | reverse complement strand
TGAAAATGTGTCCAGCGAGTGAGTTGCTCTCTGCGTTTCGTGCAAAATTGGATGAATGACGAGGCAACCTGAAAATGTGTCCAGGAAGTGAGTTGCTCTCTGCCTCTCATGTGAAATTGGATGACTGACAAGGCAACCTGAAAACGTGTCCAGCGAGTGAGTTGCTCTCTGCGTTTCGTGCAAAATTGGACGACTGATGAGGCAACCTGAAAATGCGTCCAGTATGTGAGTTGCTCTCTGCGTTTTGTGCAAAATTGGATGACTGATGAGGCAACCTGAAAATGCGTCCAGGATGTGAGTTGCTCTCTGCCTTTCGTGCAAAAATTGGATGACTGACGAGGCAACCTGAAAATGCGTCCAGAATGTGAGTTGTTCTCTGCCTTTTGTGCGAAATTGGATGACTGATGAGGCAACCTGAAAACACGTCCAGCAAGTGAGTTGCTCTCTGCCTTTTGTGCGAAATTGGATGACTGATGAGGCAACCTGAAAATGTGTCCAGCATGTGAGTTGCTCTCTGCGTTTCGTGCAAAATTGGATGACTGATGAGGCAACCTGAAAATGTGTCGAGTATGTGAGTTGCTTGTGCAAAATTGGATGACTGACAAGGCAACCTGAAAATGCGTCCAGAATGTGAGTTGCTCTCTGCGTTTCGTGCGAAATTGGATGACTGACAAGGCAACCTGAAAATATGTCCAGCTCGTGAGTTGCTCTCTGCCTTTTGTGCGAAATTGGATGATGAGGCAACCTGAACACGCATCCAGGACGTGAGTTGCTTTTTATGTTTCAAAAACTGGATGACCCATGTGATTTTCTTCAGCTTGTCTGCATCCCTTTTTTTATCACGATATGGATCAAACGTGATCTGTTCTTTTCTCAGTTCCTGAATAGCTGGGAAGTTAACAAATTCTTGATGACAGTGTATGATGTCAGTAAGCTTTTCGTCTTACTTTGCAGTTACACAGACTTACTGAAAACAGAAACCCTCTTTGACCATCTTCGCTGGTCTGTTTGGTCTCTTTCCTTTTTCACTACTCATCTTTAATTTTTCTGCACTGTAGCTATTCTCGTTTGTCTGGAGAATTCCTTCTGGCATCGGTCCCCTTCTGTTTCCTTCATTGATGCCTTTCGCAAGGCTTTTTCAATGTATAAGGAAACTGGTACACAGGACAAGGTGGAGATTGCTCTTCAAGTCCTGGATGGTTCGCCTGGAGAAACGGCTTTTCAGTCTGCACTCCTTCAAACTCTTCTCGAGCATCGTCTTCGTATGTTGGATTGTATATTCTCATCCCACTGCTCCTGATTATATTTGTTCTTCAAGCCCATCCCAACAGCCTCAAAACACCAAACTGAACATTGATACCCTCCTGGATGTCATTTTCATTACTCTGACTGTGCTGCTTCGAATCTGTATTATGTGAAATCTTAGCAATGGATGACAGATAATTAGTTGGGCTTTAGCTCTCGGAGTACTAGAGAAACCCCTAGCATCAGATATGGGTAAAAGTATGTATCAACCACTTCAACACTGAAGTGGGACCAGCAGTCCAGGTTCGACCAGCACAATAAAATTCCATCGAGGCATCGCTGATAATCGATAAACATTTGATGCCAAGTACTGATTACTAGTACTGAATCTTTGAACGTATTTAGTATTTAGTATTTACTACTAAGACTATGTAGATCCAGAAGCAGCGGTTGGAGAGATCTGTGACAAAACATGAAGCCTGATGTGGTACGAGCCGATGAGCACATTGAAGGGGTCGACGCGACTCGACTCTCGAGATACTTACGTTGGCTTACATAATACTGAAAACCATTGCCCAATTTCGCCCAATGGTATTCACCCTCCTGTGTCTGGTATAACGCTCTTCCATCTGGCTGCTCTACTGTAGAGATATCGTCAATTTGATGTTAAAACGGACGAACGTGGACGACTCTTCAAACAACGCAGAGCCTGTGGCCTCCCAACTCGGATCCTCCCTCTTCAGATCGTCTTACGCTCCTCGTATCAAACGCATTGTCCTTTCCTACCTCAATGACGATTCGGGTTCATCCCTCGCCGCTCGCAGGATGGACCCCGGCTCGTAGAGCTGGCAGCCGCAAGTGTTGATGTGCTTGTGAGAGATCGGAAAGGCATTCGAGGATGTGGCGGAAATTGAAAGTGGTGAAAACATTTTGTCACAGGTGTGGCAACTTCTTTCTATTTATCAGGCTATGATGAACAGTTGCGATAACAGTTCTCCGGAGTCCTGTCTCACTCAACAAGCCACCTCCCTTTTACCTCAATGCATATACAAAATTTTGTCAAGGGTTACAATACCCACTGTGTGCTAAATGATGGAGTATTGTCCTTTTCTTTATCATGCAGGTGAAGCGGTTGGTCGAAGCAATTGGGAGGAGCGTCGAATCCTTGAGGCAAAGAGATGGAGCTCGAATGAGAGGAAGTGCTTCGACTGTACAAGTGCGGAAAGCGAGATCAAGACGGGATTAGGAATAATTGGAGGTCACAAGAGGCGTTTATGAGAGAGACTCATTTGCCGCTTCGATTTCGGGTGTCAGTCTTCCCACCTCCTAGTGGTGTATCCTCTCTGTTAGTATACCTAACCCTTATCGAAACGACTGTTCCGAATGTCCTTCTTCGGGTGCCTTTCGATAGGAACTAAAGCCACTGCTTCCTCGACCGTCAAAACTCCCGATTTAGACCATCCCAGAGCTCCATAAATTTCCTGCGACTGGGAATTCTCCTGAGCATTAAAAAAAGAACCTATCAGCTGGCGAAAACTCCAACAGTGAATTTGGATGTTTGCTCCGTGAGACCCATACGTTCAAGGTTTGTAATTCATCGTAGCCGGGAGGGATAGAGGATTGAAATTTTGTTGGACAAGGAGTGAGTGCGATGAAGAGTTTAGCTTGCCGTAAAAGGCTGAAAAAAAGTCACTTACCGTGAGGTCACCAAAACAGGCTAGTCTGCATAATAATGCATCCTTGACGAAAATTCGGGTTTCTACACGAAGTTGCAGTCCGATCAGACACTGATGTGAGATTGGAAATGCACTGTCTGCGGAAAAGATGAAAGAGTGTAAGACTTTTGTCATTTCGTTTTATTATTGACAACTTTTTATTTATTAGATGAACATTTGCGATCACCAGTTCTACCAAAGACGGGTATCAAATACTGCTTCGATTTCGGGTGTCAGCTAGCCTCTTATAGAAACTTGTACCCAATGAAATTGGTATTGGAGATGGACAAAGTGTGAGATCGGGGAAGATGGAGACGAGGATGAGTCAACTGATGGTGTAGAGCCCACAGGAGAAGGTGGAAAGTCCCCTCACTCCCGACGAGGAGATGACAGCCAAAGATTTTGGCAGGGCTGGCGGAGAATATGTTGACTCCCTTGCTATTTCTAGTGGGCAAGGAAGTCGGACCCAAATCAAAACGTACCAGACGCTGACCGAATCCCTCTACGCAACCCTTTCTTCCTTTTCCATATTGTTACATATGATGTGGGAAAAAGTGTTCTGAGCAGTGGACAGTCCGAAGGGACAGACAGAAGGGGGAAAAGACGGACTGCGCTCACGACTCAAATACAAGCAAATTTACAACTAATTTTTGCGCATACAGTTGTACAGTACAAACATAATAATACAGACAAAATTTAGTGTACATTGGTCGACTTTCACAGCAAGAACAAAAAAATGATGACTCCCAAGAGTGACTGTAATCCGAACACAGCTGAGAGCTCAAGGTGACAATCAAGCATAACAGAAATCCATACACCACACCGACGAGTAACGCCTCTGCCCTATTCTCTATCCATCATCAGCTGCTGGCGAATCAGATCTGCGATCTTCTCTCTAGGGTCTAGAGTCGATCCAGAAGTTATATTACGAACGAGTTGCTGCATGTTCCCGAACTCGGATTCTCTGTAGCTATTTAAGATGTCCTCAACGAGTTCCCTGCTGAGGGGTCTAGGTGGTTCCTTGAAAAGTGTCGCATTGAAGAGGTTATACATAATCAAGGTGAGATGTACAATGTATGCCCCTAGACACAGAGCGGATAATGGGCTGTTGCAAGGAAATATAAATATAAATATGAATTTGTCTCCAGTAGTAGATGATTTCACGTACATCGCTTGATATTTTTGACGGAAAAAGTTGACTGCAGCTACTGCAATACCGGCGCCACATAGCACCGGCGCAACAGGGGCAGCGAAGACACCCGCAATTGAAGCCAAGTTGGAGAGGTTGGAGAGGGTCCCGCTCATGCTTCTAGAAATGGCTACAGCTTAGATGTCGATCTTTGCGTCGATGACTAGACTCACGACCCAAGTTTGGGTTCTGGTTCAATAAGTTTAACCATCTCCTCGCGAAAGTATGTTCCCGAGAGCAGCTTAAATAAATGATGAAATGAACTATGCGGGAGTTGAAATTTAGAGCTCACTTTTTCTGGGTCGTGAAAATTCCAGATCTCAATAATGTCCAGGTGAATACGCGACAGACAGTCCAACAAAATATGACCCTCAAATGCAATGCTCTTCCCCAAATCAATCCAATATTCTGGATTGATTGTGAGTTCTATGTACAAAAAAAATCATCGGCAAAACATACCTTTGAAACCCTCGCTGATGGCGAAAATCATTCAGAACCAAAAAAAATCTAGCAGTCGAAGATAATTCGAGATACGCACTCTATCGAAAAATTGACCTTTTGCTGGGCATTGATTTGCTGAGCAGCAGCCCATGGGACCCATAAGTCCCCTTCTACTTGGTGCAAACATCTCCGAGTGGTCTCGGTCAAGTTTTTGAGCATATCAAAACATCCTAAATACAGACCTGGTCAGTCTTGTAGGATGTAGATAGGGGGTATAACTCAAACTAGGATATCGTTCGAGCGTCGATACTGTGACATATTCGATGCGTTGATGAAAATCATTAATCAACGTATCCAGATGACCCTCAGCACTTTTCTCGGCCTCAGTTCGAATTGTATCACGATTGGCAGTTTTGCCAAGTGTTTTCACTTTTTTTCGATAATGTTCGTTGAAGAGAAAATCGTACTTGGTGAAAACGATAATCACAGCGACTTTTACTTTGGCATGCGTCAGTTCGAGCAGATCGAGGTGTTCAAATTAGGCTCACATTCAGAGGCAAGCTCTAAGAGCCGCTCATCAGCAGTTTGCCTCAAGCGCAACCCGGTGCGCGGGGTTTCGATACACAACCTATGGACGAACGCTCATATAAGTTGCCAATAAGGCATTATAATAACAATATATCACCAAATAGCATGAAGCCGTTCCTTTGATTCCAAGCGCTCGTCACACTTATCACGAATGAATTTCTCTACAACTTCCCACTTCTCTTCGGACCCGGGCTCAAACCCTTGGCTATCATGAAGAATGAAGCGCGGGTTGGCGTCAGAAGTGTACTCAAAAGCAATATCTGCCTTTCCGACACGATTGTGGGCAATATCAATGTCCTGCGGACTGTAAGGCATTGTCGGGAAGGACTGATGCAGCGAGCTTACTTGTTTGCCAATGTTGAACACACTGCTGACAAGAGAGGACTTCCCGACTCCCGTCTGCAGAAGAGATGCAGTTAATAAAGTGTTTCTGCCAATGAAGTCGGAAAGAGATCCCACTTTGCCCACCACCAGGATTCGAAATCTGCGAAGAACGGCGAACTACTGAGACAGGATAAAGGAGCCCACGACTGAATGATACATACTTTGGGCAGACAGCAAGAGTCTTTTCAACTGTCGACGGAAGAGAGTCTGGGGGATTTGTGGTCATTATTGTAGGATAAAGAAACGTTCCACTGGAAGCTAGCCATCTGATAGGAATCAATTATTACCATTTTCGTGGTGACCAACCGGAATCTGCCAACAACAAGCTGCCATGTGATCCTGTTCTAGACAACACAAAAGGGTTACCAGTCGTGGCCAGCTTGACGGTAGCAATGTGCCAGTTCGAATTCTTTCCCCGTTGACTGTTGCGACTAGTAGGACCCCACCTCTTATACGAACAACGACGGGGACGCGTGTCCTCTCGACCCGTGAGCTTGAGCCGATCGCGAGCCTCGTTATTTAATCCAGAGGCATTGGTTAACATTCAAAGTCGAGATTTTCGGAGCTTGAAAACACTTACACTGGGCGCTAATTCTATTGATTGCATCATCGATAATCATTTTAAACTCAGATCCAATACATTATGACCACGACCTATGATAGTATGCCGATACGAGCTCGAACTCGTGATGAGCTGCGTCTTGTTCCTCTTTTCTTTTTGTTGAATTCACCCAACTTTGTCTTGGACTCGCACACGGCGTTCGATGGATTTGAATTTGTACTAGTACTACACAGATTTCATTGAGTCCTGGCCGCAGTGGTTCAATTGGATGCAATTGAAAGGCGCAAAAAGTCCTCAAATAGGATGTACCACATTGCAATTTGAGAGGAGTTACACATACAAAATGGATCACACCTTCGATTTACTTGTTGTGCAATGTATGTTTCTGATGAATTGTGCATGTCGAGAACTTTATTCATTGCAGTCCGTAATTCTACAATAATAAAAAGAGGAGCCAAGGGAAAATCGATTGGGTATCCCGTGCTTGAATCAATGACTTGGGTAGGCGCCCTTAGACCCCGGAATCTGTCTAATCTTCAGGTAAAGCGCCAACGGTTGGAGTCATCTGAAAGGGATTTGGTGGCCCTGATTTTCTAAACAAACCAGAATCGGGACGTGTGATTAACAGCAAGATCACATTGAGAAATCCGCTGAGGTTAAATATTGAGTTTGCAGCGAGAGAGGCTGCTGCAAGGCTGCTGGAATAGTATTTGATTTCATGGCTGGGGTGTATCCAACGGACAACACTCAAGGGGAGAACACACACAGCATAAGCGAATGGATAACTAATCACAATCAGTGTGATGTTTTAGTAACACTATGAAGGGGGCACTCACGCAGCCATCCAAAGAGAATGATGACGACGAGCCATCTCATTGGGGTCCAAGTTGTTTGTAGATCCAAGACTGATTTTCCACCATCGAGGATTGTCAATGACAATGTAATCCCACATCCAAAGTAGGAGTGGGATATAAACCATCAAAGAAATTAATAATGCAATCCATATCCAAAGATATTCACTGAAAAGCTTCCAAACCCAGCGATTATGAATTGAACACCAGTACTACATCAATTGCACTTTAATCACCCCTCAACAACGGACAGATCAAAAAAACTTACTGGGTCTGGTGCGAAGTAGTTAGTGTTGGTTGTAGCACCAACAACCATCATCACACCAATGAAGAACCAAAGGGCAATAAGAACAACCATAGTAATTATCATAGATGTTATTTCGTTCTGCATCCATAGGCCACAAAAGGTCCAGATAGCAATAGCCTTGGAACAACAAAGATATGGTTGAAGAAACGGCTGACAAGCACCGAAGAATACTCACGAGTGAGGTAAAGGAAACACCTGTTGCCCCAATAATTCTCATTACTCCTGTGGATGATGGTGCTCAGTTCGAACAATAGACAATTGAACAGCTCTGACCTTGTGCAGTGCAGAAGTTTCCCACCTCAACTTTCCCCTCACGAACCCACTTTAGACTGGCTACGCCACCAATGCCTTGCAATGTGTCAGCAATGAACAGAGAGAACTGATAAGAAATCAATTCCTAGTTGATGACGTTGATTGAGAAGGATTCGCACCATTAGCAAATCCATTGGTCGATGGAACACTCGCAGCCGCTCCCTGGATGGATTAAGAATAACATTTCTCTGCACGGATGTGAACATTAGTTATACTTAGAATGTTGGAATAGCATACCGAGATGAGGATAAAGACATAGCAAAGCGCAACAAGTGACAATATGCTTGCCTCAGCCGTTATCTGCCATGTAAAAAACATAAATGTCTCCAGAATGGAAATATAAACGAGTCAAGATTATTTACCAACAAGCCCATGGACTCTCCTCTTGAAAGCAAACGCCTGCAGTCGTCAGATGCACAGCTCATTTCAAAAATAGTTGGTAGACAAAATTAAGGGAGACTAGTTGAGAGGGTACCGCAGTGTATCGTGCATGACGCGCTAGGAACGACGTTCTTTTATTTAGTGCTGGACCTTGTTGTATACCACTTTGGAAATTAGCGGTGGACAGTTATACAGCATGCCCCAGGTACGCTGTAATGTTTACTCCTACGCACATGAAAAATATTGGAGAACATCAATTCAAACCTGCACAAAAAGACGGTAAAAACTCTTGCAAACAAGATTCCAGGATAAACCTTGTCAATTATTATTCATGGTACGCAAAGTATAGAACCTTGCATGTTTGGTTATGTTGGTTGTGTAAGTGACTGCGCACGTTGTTAACTTTGTCTTTTAGAGTTGGCGACGGTCGATGGAATTGGTACTGCAGTTCTTCTGGCGTTCCCAGCCCGTCCGGAATTTCTGTTTGTTCCCTCTGGTGTTTCAGTTCTTCCCAGTAGCCTTGTTCCATTGCTTTCCGATCCTCCGACAGATATCTCAATGGCTAGGGACGGGCTTCAGTCCTAGCACACCGAGCGAGTTTGACATGACAGAACGTGAAAGGCGCCGTAAGATGCTGGAACTTCCGACCTTTCCAGACAGGATACTATCCCTTTACACGCCGATCCCCGCGCAAACGATCAGCGTTTTGAGAGTGCAGGGTTTGATCACGGGGATGGTCTCGCTGGTTTATCGATTCGAGCCAGAGTGGTGAAATTACCGTGGAACAAGGGTTATATACTACGTGAAACTTAGTTAATTCAGAATTTTAAGTATACCGGGAACTGGAAAGAGGAAATATCAACATTTCACCAACGAGCTGCCGTTTCGTCTATCTTATCTGTACGAGCCGCCATCAAAAGATTCAAAACATTGCGCACGCAACACACAGCACAACTGCAAGCTAATTTTTACTTGTAAATGATCTGAAAGGCCGGTTATTGACAGGAACGAAGTGTACAAAGTCTTTTTGTCGTGAACGAATCTTACCGACCCAAGAGATTCACATTATGTCGAGTACCATCGGTCCAGAAACCGCCGTTCTAACATTAGCCAGGTATGCTGTATTATGCATATCAAAGCGTACCCGTCTAAACTCCTCAAAGGTTCTCATTATTCTACGCATGCCGAAAGTACCTCCTGCGTAGCCTCTATTTTGACCTCAAAAGTTTGTCTACCTCCGCCACGTCTGTATCATCTGCTATCCTCCATGGGTCCCGTTCTCACACTCAGAGCCCGCTACCACCTGTCAATGACGGACAGGAAGTCGGAGCGGGAATCGAGCTTGACCTACTGCCTCCACCAGCAACCCAGACGCCAAAGTCTGGTCGTTTCATGATCGAAGATGCTGCGTACTTGCATACCTCCGTTTCTCGAACAATATTCTCGTGGTGTTTTGCTGAGAGTTGTATGTTATTCTTCCTATTGATGTTGCAAGGATGGGGGGTGTTCTCTTCGAAGTATGTACCTGTATTATTGATTACTCCCATGCTAATCGAATTCCAAGGGCACGCCTCGTAAATTGGCGCTTCTCCCTACTCTTCCTCATGTGTACTATTCTTGTGGTGATCCCACTCGCATTCACCTTACTGCTTTCTCTCGCAAAAACAAGTGTGTGTCTAAACCAAGATCTCCTACTGCACGAATTCACCACTTTATACGCACAGCACAACGTTCAAGCAACAAGAACCCCCTCACCTCCTTCCGAACAATTACTGCTTTCGTCACAGTAGGATTCTACCTCTTTGCCCTCTCATACATTCCAATCCCACCATCACTCAACGCCTCCGACACTTTCACAGTCTATCTATCTCGCTTAATCGTCTTAGGCACTGTCATTCTCGGATTGTTATCCGGCTTTGGAGCTATCAGCAGCTCGTGGCAATTTCTACCACTCGGGAGTAAACCAGAGTGCGTTAACTATTCGTCATCATTGGAAAACATTCCATACCGCTACTTATAATACCCAAGAATTGAACCAACAGAACAGGATATTGACACAGCTCAATTTGCCCTGACGAGTGTGAGAAACGACATTCAGCAACGCATAGCGGAGTCATCACAGAGAAAAGATGTAGCGGTATGTTCAACGAATTCTTCTCTTCTCTTCTCATCCTTAACAATACCTTCCATCTTCTGCCGCGTGTAGAAAGATGCCTCCTGGATTTCCAGAGTGGGAAAATCCTTCCGTGGAGACGATCGTGAGTTGCCTCCTCCGAATTTGAATCAAGCAGACCATTATTTTGTTCACATTATTTTCTTTTCTCACCCGTCGACTTAAAAAAGCTACTCAAGAACTGCAGGGCTTGGAAACTCTCGAATATCAAATGAACCGCAACCTTGAAGCACTACGCGAACGATACCAAGCGGCTCAGTTCGCGAGGACGTTCAAAGGGAAGATATTCAACATTTTTGGCAAGCTTTTTACTGCGTACTGCATCACCCGTATCATCGGCGTACGTTTCCTCCCTTCTGCGGAGAACATTACATTTCGATAACTTACTATTCATAGTCAATATACAACGTCATTTTCCTCCACTCTCGGCGCTCTTCCTCGTCCACGACCTACCCGGACCTATTCACCAACCTGCTCTCTTTCCTTTTCTCCCATTTATCCTCGTCATCACCTCACGCCGCGAACGTCAAATACGAGGACCTCGCCGCTGTCGCACGGCAGCTCAGTTTGGTACTCGTCGGATTGATCATCTTGAGCAGCATCAGATTGGTGCTGAGGGGTGTTGTGAGGGTATGTTTTCCTTTTCTGATATACCCTTTTTGAAAAAGAAAGGCGTTTTTCAAAACGACACGTCTCTAATGTGTATGGATTGGATGAATGATAGGTACTAAGCGTAACGAATCGAAGTCTGGCTGCGTCACTCATGACGCTCGTATTGGCTCAGATCATGGTCAGTCGTTTCGTTTCGTTCTCCTACCTCTGCATAAAACTAACCCTTCTCACATAATCAAGGGTATATATCTCCTTTCCACCCTTGTTCAAATGCGCTCTTCCTTTCCTCCGCCTCCGCCTTCACCCAGTCATGACCGTTCCCCTTCATCTCCGTCTCCGTCAGAACTAACAACTCAGAACCTGTTCACAACCATTCCTGCGTACGAAGTGTTTGGTTTCTTATTCGACTGGTCGTTCCTCCTTGCGGCTGGTGCTTCTATTGTCATCAGGTGGGGAGCAGAGAAGGTCCTTTGGACCTGAAAAAATTGATTCAGAGGTTTGGTTCTTGGGAACGAAAGTTGGTACTTGTAAACCGCCAGTTTCTTGGACTTTAAATATATTCACGAAATTTGTCAAACGCTCGGATCTCCATATGGAAATATTTTGTTGTACTGTTTATATAAAAGTAAGCTAAAAACCTAAGTATAAGGCAATCACATATAATATAGAGGGTTTGTAATACTATAGATTCAACAGCACATGGGTAGAAGCAAGCAGAAAAGGAGACCGCCTCACCAGCATCCTCAATGTTGTCATGTATCAATGTCGCAATCTAGGCCGGCGTCGGGTAGAGGTGGGAGTTGGGGAAGGCCTTCTTGATATGCTCGTCTAGGAGATAGTATAATGACGCATAAGTAACGTCAGTAGAGTCAGTCTGACCGGCATTACCGGTGAGCATGCCAACGATACGACTGTTGGCATCACCGATGACAGACCCAGAGTCCCCGCGGGCGGAGAAAGGGCCGTCATTGTGACTGTAGGGGTAGATGGCGATCTTCATAGATGTTGATTTAATGCCGTGCTCATTGTAATCACATTCGATGCCAGTCGCGCGACCGAGGGTAACACCGGTGCTGGTGCCGTTCTTGACGACAATAAGACACTCTTCTCCATTTGCGTCGAGCATGGTCGGTTGACGCAGCTCGCCATCCTTGACGAAGTCTCAAAGCTGCAAGAGGCTGCCATGGGGATATTTGAACTTGGAGCGGGTCTGAGCGTAGGGTACATCTTGGCCATGAATTGGACGGCCGTAAGTTTGGTTCCTAGATATAATAGTTAGACTAGACGACCTTGGTGAGATAGACTGAAACGTACCGAGATGAATAATGTTGCCCCGGAAAGTGTCCCAGTCGAACTTCTCACGGTTGAGCTCAACAAGAGCCCAGTCTTCCGTAAATCGTTTGTCGCCAGTACCGACAGAAATCGGAGGGGTGTAGAGGACGTGTCCCAGAACACGCTGGCTCTCTGCGCTCCAGGACCTGGTGATATTACCATGAAACTCATTCACGTTCGCCTCTGCCTTCGACAACTCGACAGAAAACGCATTTCGTGCGCTAGTTATCATGGGGTTGTCGTTCTTGGTCCAAGACCATCAATCTCATCCTTGTGGTAGTCGACCATGACAGTCTCGTGCCTAATGTTGTTGCGCATGATGACCTCAAGGGCATTCTGGTAGGCCTTGATGTCGATGTGGATGACCTCGCGACGAGGTATGCTGTTATTCTTGCGGTGGTAGAGGTCATTAGAATATTTGCTGGGCCGTAAGGAGGACTCGACCGCTCCCACCACCTTCTTGGAGATAGAGACAACCAGTGGCTTCGAAGTAAGGGAAGGCCTTGGGAGCGATCTGGAGACTGAGAGCAGAAGTGAATGGGCTGCGTACGTTGGCTGTTGGGTCAATGGAGGGGATGTGGTTGAGGAGCTGAGGTCCAACGGACCGGGTGAAGAAGGACTCGCGGAATGCGATTTCGACATTGATGATCCCATACTCGGCGAGAATCTCCTTGCAGCGCACAGCTGCAACCTTGGCGTCATCATCATGATGGGACCGACGGGCGCCGAAAAGTCGTCCGTATGTGCCCCCATTTGATTTGCGTTAACTTTAGTCTAATCGAAACGCGTAAATCATAAATTTAGCGGATCCAGTCTACGTGTGGGAGAAGGGTCCATGTTTCCCAAGCATAGACACGAACAAGAGCGATACAGACATCCTCGCTGTAATCACGGCTTTCCTGGAAGGACTGTAAGCCGTTGCTCTAAAATCCTGACATAATCGTCAGATATGAGAGGAGAGTGAAACTATCAGGTGTCATCTATATTCACCGCATCTCCGACTTTCGAATGGGTGGATCATCTAGTCGAAATTACAAGTTGTTCTGCAACACTTGTGGCGGCGACGCATTGAAGAACGGTGTGATTGTCACGAAGATGTGAGAAGAAGTTGACGTGAAGAAGGGAGAAAAGACGGAAGCCAAGCTCAGAGAAGTTCTTCAAACCGGCCATCGACAAAGGAGCCCAATTGCTACGACCCGACAACACGGCGAAATTACTCTGGACTCGAAGACGCGATTCGGATAAAAGACAAGGACAAGACAGGATCTGGACGAGGTTAGACGAGAGCTTCAGGAAAAGATGGACAGCATGAAGCGTGATGCAGAGAGCCTTGGGTCGGAACAGAAGCATACAAAAGCAACGTGTGAGGAATCTCGCAGACAACGCCCCACAGAACAAGCAGGGTCAGCAAAAGACGAACAACATGAACCATGACGTGGAGAGCCTTGAATCAACGCACCGTAAATGGCTGAGAGCGTTGCAAAAACGTGAACGGAATCCCGCGGGCGATGTCCTGCAAGACAAACTTTCAAAGGAACAGAAGCCACAGGTAAACCGGACTGCTAAGAGAACAACAACGCAGATCCAGGACTTTGCTAGCGCTTCACAGACGGCGCGTGAGAGTCTTCAACTTCGAGAACAACTCGAGCAGCAGCAAGCATGAGCGCAGCACACCATCGAGTGGCACCTGAGCAGCAGGAAGTTATCAACAAATTGCACACTGTAATCTTGGATAGACGGAGGATCGTCAAACAGTGTTGAAAAAAAATCAACAGCGACTTGAACAGGAATGTCGTCATATTCACAAAATTGTCACGTAAAGATCTTATCTGATAATCATATCAACGTAGCAAACTCCGTGACTCAAGTGTGACGCTGACTACATGAACATTGGAACTTGGAATTGGCGACGGTATAATTATGTGTTTCTTTTGCTTTGACTAGTAAGGCGACCTGATTTGCAAATCAATCAGCAGGGGAAATCGAGTGTGTTCCAGTTCATGTCGGACATCCCACTTCATAAACTTCGAAGAAAGAAAGATCGAACACCTATGGAAGACTTTGGAATTGCACTCACTCCCAGTACTGGGACCGCCACTGCTACGGTACCTACCTCTCCGCATCGAAGAAATGGACGGTACGAGCGTTACTCTGACGATATAGAGGAAGAGCGCGGTTTGTTGGAAGGCGAGGATTATAATAGTCCGGGAACGGTTCGTGTAGCTCCTTCCATTGGATGTCCTAACTCACAAGATATCGATAGCCTGCAAGGGAACCACCGAAAACTCCTACTTTTAATCATAAGGACAAGTCACGAACGATACCCTTCAATCCTCCAGGTCAGTATCCAGAATTTAAATTATTCGTTGATTCGTTTGACATAGCTTCTCGTAGAGAAACTTCAAGCACGATACCCTCCCAACACCGTACGAAACCAAAAGTACAACGCATTCACCTTCCTTCCTATCATCTTTTATGAACAGTTCAAGTTTTTCTTCAATCTTTACTTTCTCCTTGTTGCTCTATCCCAATTCATTCCCGCTCTTAAGATTGGTTCGTTCTTCCAATCCGAGTTGTTGATTCACTCACTTAACTGTATCTCGGCAGGTTTCATAGCGACATATGTCGCCCCTCTTGCCTTCGTTCTTTGTGTGACGATGGGAAAGGAAGCGTACGACGACTACAAACGTCATCTGCGAGATCGCGAAGCGAACTCTCAACGATACCTCGTCCTTACTCCCCCATCCGTCTCCGATTCAGATGTGGAACAAGCTTACCTGAACGCGCATGCCAATACACGTTCAGTTCCTTCTTCGTCCATCAGAGTTGGAGATTTAGTGCTTCTAGAAAAGGATCAGAGAGTTCCAGCGGATATGATTCTACTACACACTTCCGAAGGTTCTGGGACATGTTTTATTCGAACAGACCAATTGGACGGTGAGACGGATTGGAAATTGAGGGTTGCTGTTCCGGAGTGTCAAAAGTTGGATGAGAATAGAGATCTCATTAGATTAGACGCCGAAATTTATGGTGGGTTTTTATCTTTGGCATCTCCATTGGTTCCGAACAAACGATTTTTCTCTCTCTTCAGCTGATGCGCCTATGAAGGACATTCATACCTTTGTTGGTACATTTACCATGACCCGTCCTGTTCCTCCGTCATCTGATACGTCGAATTCTGTTCCGCCTCCGCTTCCTCCAAGTATCTCACCACTTACGGTCGAAAACGTACTTTGGGCAAATACCGTTCTGGCGGCTGGTTCTGCTATTGGGTTTGTTATTTATACAGGATCAGAAACACGAGCGGTCATGAACACGAGCCACCCGGAGACGAAGGTTGGACTGCTTGACCTGGAAATTAACAAACTCGCAAAAGTAAGTTTGAATCTTTTAAATCATTAAACATAAGGCTTAAGGGATACAAGATTCTTTGCACGGTAACCTTTGCCTTATCACTCGTACTCGTAGCCTTAAACGGTTTCAGAGGCCAGTGGTATGTTTATGTCTTTAGGTTCCTGATTCTTTTCTCTTCCATTATTCCAATCAGGTCTGTAATTTTTTCGCTCGATAATGCGAATCTTACACATGATACACAGTCTTCGTGTGAACTTGGACATGGGAAAGACGGTTTATGCTTATCACGTCATGAACGATCCTGAAATCCCGAACACGATTGTTCGTACAAGCACGTTGCCTGAAGAACTCGGACGCATCAATTATTTGTTGAGCGACAAAACGGGCACTCTGACACAGAATGAGATGGAAATGAGGAAGCTTCATATGGGTACCATGTCATATGGTTTCGATTCGATGGACGAAGTTGCCCATCAGCTCGCGGTGGCGTTTGGATCGTCGGGAGAGCAAGGGCATCACAGACAGGCCTCTATGACGACGACAGGTGCTCAGTTGGCGATGCGTGGTAGACGTGATATGTCTTCGAGAGTTAGGGATGTGGTGTTGAGTTTGGCTTTATGTCACAACGTAAACCCCTTTCATGACAAGACAACGTTTAACTGACACTGTTTCGCAGGTGACGCCAGTAACGAACGACGATGGCTCTGTGACTTATCAAGCCTCATCTCCCGACGAGGTGGCCATCGTCACCTGGACCGGCACGGTTGGTCTTACGCTGACATTTCGTGACAGAACTAAGATGACGCTTTCTACCTCAAATGGAGGGTCGCTGACCTTTGACATCCTTGACGTCTTTCCATTCACCTCGGAGAGCAAGCGTATGGGCATCATTGTCCGCGACACGCAAACCGGCGAGATCTCTTTCCTACAAAAAGGCGCCGACGTTGTCATGGCTCAAATTGTGCAGCGAAATGACTGGTTAGAGGAAGAAACGGGAAACATGGCTCGCGAGGGGCTGAGAACTCTTGTCATGGCAAGAAAGCGACTCTCCAACACGCTCTACAACGACTTTGCGGCTGCGTATCATCAAGCGTCCATCAGTCTCGAAGGAAGAAATGAAACAATGGCCGGTGTTGTGGCGACGTACCTTGAGCATGATCTTGAGCTCCTTGGATTGACGGGTGTGGAGGATAAGCTCCAAGATGATGTGAAGAGTACTTTAGAACTGTTGAGGAATGCAGGAATAAAGATTTGGATGTTGACAGGAGATAAAGTGGAAACGGCGAGATGTATTGCGATTTCGACGAAATTGGTTGCGAGGGGACAATATATTCACGAAGTGGCCAAAAGTATGGTCTTTTGTTTTGCTCATTCGAGTGTGTTGTTTACTGACGTTTCCCACCATCCTTTCAAGTGAAAAATGCTGATCAAATCAGGGATCAACTCGACTTCTTGCAGAACAAGCTAGATTGTTGTCTTGTAATTGATGGAGAGTCTCTGCAGGTTTGGTTTCTTTAACCCTTTTCCCTTGACTTTTGAATTTCTCATATCTCCTTAGCTTTGTTTGACTCTATTCAAGAATGAATTCATCGAAATCGCCACCAAGCTATCGGCTGTTGTTGCTTGTCGGTGTTCACCTACCCAGAAAGCTGATGTTGCAAGGCTGATTCGTGCCTTCACGAAGAAGCGTGTCTGCTGTATCGGTGACGGAGGCAATGATGTTAGTATGATTCAAGCAGCGGACGTCGGTGGGTCAAATCCTTCTTTTGTATTGTGCTTTTAAACATCCTCCAAAAAGGTGTTGGTATAGTTGGCAAGGAAGGCAAACAAGCCTCTCTCGCAGCTGATTTCTCGGTCACTCAATTTTCTTACCTGACAAAGCTCTTGCTCTGGCATGGTCGTAACTCGTACCGACGCTCTGCTAAACTTGCCCAGTTTGTCATTCACCGTGGGCTGATCATCTCGGTCATGCAAGCCGTTTTTTCTGCCATATTTTACTTTGCGCCTATTGCGCTTTATCAAGGCTGGTTGATGGTGGGCTATGCGACGATTTATACAATGGCACCTGTCTTTTCGTTGGTATTGGATAGGGATGTCAATGAGGATCTGGCTCTACTGTACCCAGAGCTGTATAAGGAATTGACCAAGGTTAGTGAGTTCGTTCTATTCTGTTCGGCAGGCGAGTCTTACTCTAAAGTTGATAGGGCCGTGCTCTTTCATATAAAACCTTTTTCCAATGGTTGATGATCAGCCTGTATCAAGGTATGGCAGTTCAAATCGTGATAGGAATTGTACTCTTGGCTTACTGATTATGAAGGTACTGCCATCATGATTGTTTCACTTATTCTCTTCGAGAATGAGTTTCTCCATATTGTATCTATATCATTCACAGCTTTGATTCTTAACGAACTCATTATGGTTGCATTGGAAATCACAACATGGTGTGTTTCTTCCTTTTGTAGTTCTATCCTTATTTATGTTTTAAAGGCATGCATATATGGTTGTCTCTGAGGTTGTTACACTCTGTTTCTATGTCATCAGCATGGCCTTCCTACCTGCTTACTTTGGTTTGTACCACCTTCTGATGGTAGTATGGTTACTAATACAAACATTACAGACTTATCTTTTGTTGTATCTTGGCCGTTTGTGTGGAAAGTTGCTGTAATTGTTGCGATAAGTGCACTTCCTTTGTACATCATTAAGGCAATTAAGAGGAAGGTAGCACCAGCTGCATCAAGTAAATTACTTTAAAAATGTTCACTTTGCCCTATTCATTAAATGTAGCATGTAAATTATATTGGCTAACAACAATAGAACTTTGGATCTATGAGACACATGTACAGCACAGGCTCACAGCCACTGCACAAAATCCATACTATGCACATAGTCAATGCCTACAAACATTAGTAAAAGGGAGTGGTGTTGAAAGGTAACTGTTGTTATGCCTTACACTAGTTAACATAGAGTTACTAGGACAAGCATCACAAGTTTGTCGTTTCGGATGTCATGTGACTATAAGGAAAGACTGTCAATGACAAGTCTTTATAGCAAAGGTAATGGATGACTAAGACTAGCTTAGCGAGTTTGCATTCAATGAGAATGTTCAAGTAGATTGTATTGATCTAACAAGAACGAGCTAAAGAATACAAAAGAAACAAACAGGTATTTAGTACTAGTATACTATCTGGTAATGGTCTGTGCACTACCATGAGTCAAACACGAGTTGAACATGAGTTGATAAAGCACAGCAACGCAATCACCATGAGTCACTAACTATATAGTCCACGCATATCGTGCATGTATCCATCGTATCAAAAGGAAAAGAGAAAGAAAGAAAAAGAAAAGAACGTGTACACACCACATGCACATAGGGATTACCACGGGTAACCCTGGGGTTTTCCGGAGCAATCTGTACCCATACCCCAGCAAACCCGTACCTGCCTCTGGGGCATACCGAAATGAGTTACCAACATGGTGGACACTTCATCACACTGACATACAGTGGCTCAAAAAACTGTCCCAGTGTTTGCACATTCTTCAAAGATCTGACTACTATGAGACAATGGCTTAAT